>OCPU01001768.1_pt1 | contig 15503 bp, 15 predicted proteins | sample 1538661 | NCBI WGS metagenome assembly OCPU01 (sample SAMN04571716, study PRJEB22368) | human gut metagenome | biome: human gut; material: stool | host: Homo sapiens | place: Luxembourg | collected 2012-10-19
AAATCAAATTCAGATATTCCAGCGCCTGGCGGATTCCGCCGTCTTCCAAGGCGCCGGTCACATAATCAGCCTGTGATTTCAAGTCTTCAGATCCATTTCCCATAGCAACCTTAAATCCGGCAGCCTGGAACATTGGCAAGTCATTATTGCTATCGCCGAAAGCAATAACATCCCTCTTTTCGTATCCAAGTACATTACTCATAACACTGATCGCAAGTCCTTTGGAACAGCCTTTCATGACAAATTCAATCGTTCTTCCAACAAAAGATCCACTGTGAATAATATAATCATACCATAGGGATAATTCCTGGCATAATTTCTCTGGATTACATCCGGGTGTGCGCTTGGCACTTATTTTGTTAAAGTGAAGATTATGTTCATTTCCACGAATAGGAAGCAGTTTGTCACCGAGTTCCTGAGTGATCAGATCAGCAAACCAGTCTATGTCACTTGTATATTCATCCAGATTATAGTACATATAATCATTGCCTTCCAGTACAGGGATAAAACCGTTTGCCTTAATGGTCTCTACGGTCTTCCATGCCAGATCGGTTGGCATCTCACGCTCAAATACCCGCGTTCCATTATATTCGATATATGCTCCAAGATTAGCGATAAGTCCGTCAAATCCAATCTCCTTCATAAGATATTCAGGAACAAAAGCGTTTGAACGACCGGTACAGATGAAAGTCTTATGTCCGTTTTTTCTCAGCTGTTGAAGTGCAAGTTTTGTATCTTCTGGTGTTCCTTTTACAATATCTAAAATTGTTCCATCTGCATCAAAGAAAAGACATTTTCCCATTGTAAGTATTCCTTCTATATTATAGTATTATCTCTCACCTAAAAATCCCATAAACTTACGTACAGAGTAATTCAGGATAAGATCCTCCGGAATGTCAGCCTTTCGAGCCAGAGCTTCGGCATACTGGAAGTCACCGATATGTTCGGTGCCGTGGCTGTCACTGGAGAATAGAACCGGATAATTAAAGTGCTTGGACAGATTCAATATTAAGAGATCAGCATAGGTCGTATCCCCACGATATCCATCCGGACTTAAAGAACTGTTATTGATCTCAAGCAGAACATGGTTCTCCATTGCAGCACGGAAAAGCGCAAAATAATCTACCGGGAATTTTTCGTCATCGCAATGACCGATGATATTAACATTAGGATTCTCCATAGCCTTGATATAAGCACGGGTGTTCTCGTCTGCTGTTCCAGATTTGAAAATTGGACGATGCATACTTGCTATAACATAATCCAGAGACTCTAAAATCTCATCATCAAGATCCAGTTTTCCTTCTTGATCCAGAATGTTTACCTCTGTACCGTAAAGCATTCTAACACCGAGACGCTTTGGTTGTGCAAATGCAAGGCTGCGGAAATAAGAAATGCGTCCGCCACCAAGTGTTTTCGGACCATGATCGGAAATCCCAAGCATCTTAAGCCCAGCTGCATTGGCAGCTTTTGCCATATCAGTCATGGTCGCACAGGTTCCGTGCCCGCTGGCGATGGAATGTGTGTGGATATCAAATTCATAAGAAGCCATATAATCCAACCCTTCTTTCTAATCGTTCACGCGGCAGACATTGTGTTGATTCATTCGCCATGCCGCATATATACCTTAAGTATGCGGTATTTTAAGTAAAATGTCAATAAATTCGAGGTGAAACGTAAAGAAAAAACAAATAAAACACAACATGAACCGTATTGGGATTTGTTGTAACTTTACAGAAATATAATGTGGGATGTATTGTGTTTTGATTGACTTTAGGGGATAAATAAAGTATAATAAATGTTAATATTGGAAGAAAGGAGTTTAAGAGCAAAATGGGACTTTATACTTATGACAGTACTCCCATCCCGAAGTCGGACAGAATTCCAAAACTGGTAGAAAACCTGTATGCGAAGATGCCTGAGATTGAGTCGGCGAGAGCGGTACTGATTACGGAGTCGTACAAACAGACTGAGAATGAACCAATGATCATCCGTAGAGCAAAAGCGTTCCAGCATATTTTGGAGAATATTCCGATCACGATCCGTGACCTGGAACTTGTTGTTGGAAGCAGTACACTTGCTCCAAGAGGATGCCAGACATTTCCGGAGTTCTCTTACGAGTGGCTGGAGGCAGAGTTTGATACAGTTGAAACAAGAAGTGCTGACCCGTTCTACATCTCTGAACAGACGAAGAAGGAACTGAAAGAGGCGAATGCTTACTGGAAAGGCCGTACAACAAGTGACCTGGCTACAGCATACATGGAGCCGGAGACATTACTTGACATTGAACACAATATCTTTACACCTGGAAACTATTTCTATAATGGTGTAGGACATGTGACAGTTAAGTATGGTGAAGTTCTCGAGATCGGATTTTCCGGAATCCGCAAGAAAGCAGAAGATGAGCTTGCTTCTATGAAGGTCAGTGATGGTAACTATCAGACAAAATCACGTTTCCTTGAGGCAGTGATGATCAGCTGTGATGCAGCGATCACATATGCCCGCCGTTATGCAAAGCTTGCACTTGAGATGGCTGAGAAATGTTCTGATCCGGTAAGAAAGAAAGAACTTCTTATCATTGCACAGAATTGTGCGAATGTACCGGAGAAGGGTGCGACAGGATTCTATGAAGCTTGTCAGTCCTTCTGGTTTGTACAGCAGCTGTTACAGATCGAGTCCAGTGGACATTCAATCTCCCCTGGAAGATTCGACCAGTATATGTATCCTTATTATAAGAAGGATCTCGACAGCGGAAAGATCACAAGAGAGTTTGCACAGGAACTGTTGGATTGTATCTGGGTTAAATTAAATGACCTGAACAAGTGCCGTGATGCGGCTTCAGCAGAAGGATTCGCAGGTTACAGTCTGTTCCAGAACCTGATCGCAGGAGGACAGAATGAAGATGGTATAGATGTTACGAATGATCTTTCATTTATGTGTATTACATCATCTATGCATGTATTCCTTCCAATGCCTTCTCTTTCTGTAAGAGTTTGGAATGGATCACCACATGAATTCCTGATCTATGCGGCAGAGCTTACAAGAACAGGAATCGGACTCCCGGCATATTATAATGATGAGGTTATTATCCCGTCACTGGAGAGCCGTGGACTGACTTTACAGGATGCGAGAGACTACAATATCATCGGATGTGTAGAACCACAGAAGTCTGGTAAGACGAACGGATGGCATGATGCAGCATTCTTCAATATGTGTCGTCCGCTGGAACTGGTATTTTCAAATGGTGTGGACAAGGGTGTACAGATTGGTCCAAAGACAGGTAATGTTGAGGATATGAAGACATTTGATGAATTCTATGATGCTTATAAAGCACAGATGGATTACGCAATCGCACTACTTGTTAATGCTGATAATGCTATTGATATGGCACACGCAGAGAGAGCACCGCTTCCGTTCTTGGCAAGTATGGTCGATGACTGTATCAAGAGAGGAAAGACACTGGAACAGGGAGGAGCTGTATATAACTTTACAGGTCCGCAGGGATTCGGTGTTGCCAACATGGCGGATGCACTTTACGCAGTAAAGAAACTTGTTTATGACGAGAACAAGATTACAATGCATGACCTGAAGATGGCTCTTAGTACAAACTATGGAAAGGGTCTGAGCAGTGATGATGTTGCAGAGATGGTATCAGAAGTGGCTTCTGCTATGAAGTCTGCCGGACAGCCGGTAGGCGAGAAAGAAGTTGCGGCAATCCTGAAGACTGTTGTTGCAGCGACAGAATCAGAGCAGGTGAAGGCGAATGGTGAGAGAATCCTTAAGCTGATTGATGCAGTGCCGAAGTTCGGAAATGATATTCCGGAGGTTGATGCATTTGCAAGAGACGTTGCCTATACTTATACAAAACCACTGGAGAAATACAAAAATCCACGTGGAGGTATGTTCCAGGCGGGATTATATCCAGTATCAGCGAATGTACCGCTTGGCGGACAGACAGGAGCCACACCGGACGGACGTCTGGCACATATGCCGGTAGCCGATGGAGTATCGCCATCAGCCGGTAAGGATGTGAACGGACCGACAGCAGCTGCAAACTCCGTTTCCAGACTGGATCACTTTATTGCTTCGAATGGAACACTGTTCAATCAGAAGTTTCATCCGTCTGCACTGAGTGGAAGAGAAGGACTTGAGAAGTTTGTAGGACTGATCCAGTCATACTTTGATCAGAAGGGAAGCCACATGCAGTTTAACGTTGTCAGCCGTGAAACACTTCTGGACGCACAGGAGCATCCGGAACAGTACAAACATCTGGTTGTACGTGTAGCTGGATATAGTGCACTGTTTACGACATTGTCCAAGTCACTGCAGGATGATATCATTCGCAGAACAGAGCAGGGATTTTAAGAATAAGAGGGAGACAGCATGGAAGAATATCTGAAGACCAAAGGAAGAATCTTCGATATCCAGCGGTATTCCATCCATGATGGGAATGGAATTCGAACCATCGTGTTCCTGAAGGGGTGCGTGCTCAGATGCCGCTGGTGCTGTAATCCGGAATCGCAGCACTACGAGATCGAGACAATGATGGTGCAGGGAGAACCAAAAGTGATCGGTGAGGACACAACGGTTGCGGAAGTGATGAAGACGGTAGAAAAAGACCGTACTTATTATAGAAGAACCGGAGGCGGACTTACACTTTCCGGAGGCGAAAGCCTTTGCCAGCCGAAGTTCGCAAGAGACCTTCTGCGGGCAGCGAAAGAGTCAGGAATCACAACTGCGATGGAAAGTATGGGATGCGCACCATACAGCACAATCGAAGAGATTCTTCCATATTTAGACCAGTATTTGCTGGATATCAAACACATGAATCCAGAGAAACATAAAGAATTTACAGGACGCTCGAATGAACTGATGTTAGAGAATGCAAAGAAGATTGCAGACTCTCATATGACAGAGTTGAGCATCCGTGTTCCGGTAATCCCGGGATTCAATGATACAGAGATAGAAATCCGTGATATTGCCGCATATGTCCGCAAACTTGGCAATGTAAGAAGAATGCATCTTCTGCCTTACCACAGGCTGGGACAGGATAAATATGACGGACTGAACCGCCCATACCTGATGGGGGATGTAAAACCACCGACAAATGAAAAGATGGAACGACTTCTGAAAGTAGCAGAAGAAGTTTCCGGTGTAGAGTGCCGGATCGGTGGTTAAAAATAAAAAAACACAATCAGATAATCTACACGAAGTCGAAAACAGAGAAAATAGTGAAAATAATCACAAGAAACAACAAAAACAACGGCTGTTCAAATTGACTAATGTGGGATTGTGTGGTAAAATAAGTTAAGAAACAACACAAAACAAAAGTTTTGACACGATTCCAAGGAGGAGAAAAAATGCAAAACGAATACGAAATCAAAAAAGAAATGTGTGAAATCGGAAGAAGAGTTTACAACCGTGGAATGGTTGCAGCTAATGACGGAAACTTTTCTGTAAAACTGAACGACCATGAGTTCCTGTGTACACCAACAGGTGTCAGCAAAGGATTCATGACACCAGAGTACATCTGTAAAGTAGATGAGAATGGTAATGTTCTTCAGGCAAATAAAGGATTCAGACCATCTTCAGAAATTAAGATGCACATGCGTGTGTACAGAGAGAGACCAGACGTTCAGTCTGTAGTACATGCTCACCCACTGTACGCTACAACATTCGCTATCGCTGGTATTCCGCTTACACAGCCAATCATGCCAGAAGCAGTTATCGCTCTTGGATGTGTTCCGATCGCTAAATACGGTACACCTTCTACAATGGAGATTCCGGACGCTATCGAGCCATACCTTCAGCACTTTGATGCAGTTCTTCTTGAGAACCACGGAGCACTTGCTTACTCAGACAGCCTTCTGAGCGCATACCACAAGATGGAGTCTCTTGAGTTCTACGCACGTCTGTTATGGCAGTCCATGCAGATTGGTGGACCTCAGGAACTGAACGATGAGCAGGTTCAGAGACTGTACGAACTGAGAAGACAGATGGGACTTCCAGGAAAACACCCGGCAAACCTTTGCCCGAACGCTAAAGCTGGTAAGCCAAGCTGCCATTCATGCGGTGGAAACTGTGGCGGATCTTCAGCAGCAGCTCCAGAAGGAACAGATGCTGATCTTGTAGCTTCTATCACAAAGAAAGTTATGGAACAGCTGGGAATGTAATCTGACAGATTAGTAAAGGAGCAATGCTATGAATGAGCAGGAAATTACCAGTGCAGTTCAGGCTGTGCTGGATCAGATGAAGGAAGCAGCTCCACAACATACACACAAACATGTCTGTCAATGCAAAAAGCATCAGATGACATTGAAGCTTGCCAATGCCTTGATTGAAAAAGTTAAGGCAGAAGCGGCACGTGTAGGTGTGAATGCGGTTGTAGCAGTTTCCGACAAGGCAGGTAGACCTGTAGCCGTCCAGTGTATGGATGACGCCTACATAGCGAGCTTTGACATTGCATTAAACAAGACATATACTTCCGCGAGCCTTAAGATGTCCACAGCAGAGTTGAGTCGGTTGAGTCAGCCGGGACAGCCATTATACGGAATTCAGTTTACGAATGATGGTAAGATCGTGATTTTCGGAGGCGGAGAGGTACTCGAAGCTGATGGTAAGATCGTCGGTGCACTTGGTGTCAGCGGCGGAACTGCTGAGCAGGACACAGCAATCGCAGCTTACGGAAAACAAGTCTTCAAGGAGGTATTAGAGTGTCTATAAATGAACAGATGGTTCAGGACATTGTACAGGACGTTCTTGCAAAGATGCAGATCGCTTCTGATGTACAGGGAGACCGCGGTGTATTCAAGGATATGAACGAGGCCATTGAGGCAGCGAAAGCGTCCCAGAAGATCGTGGCTAAGATGTCACTGGATCACAGAGAGAAAGTTATCTCCAACATCCGTAAAAAGATCATGGAGAATGCAGAAATCCTGGCCCGTATGGGAGTTCAGGAGACTGGCATGGGAAATGTCGGACATAAAATTTTAAAACACCAGCTTGTAGCTGAGAAGACTCCTGGAACAGAGGATATCACTACACAGGCATGGTCAGGAGACAGAGGTCTTACATTGATCGAGATGGGACCGTTCGGAGTAATCGGAGCGATCACACCTTGCACAAACCCAAGCGAGACAGTTCTCTGTAACACAATCGGAATGTTCGCAGGTGGAAATACAGTAGTATTCAACCCACATCCGGCAGCAATCAAAACATCAATCTACGCAGTTAATCTTCTGAACGAAGCATCTGTTGAGGTTGGTGGACCGGACAACATTGCTTGTACAGTAGAGCATCCGACACTTGAGACAAGTAACATCATGATGAAACATCCTGCAATTCAGCTGATCGCTGCAACAGGAGGTCCGGGAGTTGTTACAGCAGTTCTTTCTTCAGGAAGAAGAGGAATCGGAGCTGGAGCAGGTAACCCACCGGCACTCGTTGATGAGACAGCAGATATCCGTAAGGCAGCTGAGGACATTGTAAACGGATGTACATTTGATAACAACCTTCCGTGTATCGCAGAAAAAGAGATTGTTGCAGTTGATTCTATCGCTGATGAACTGATGCGCTACATGGTAAATGAGCAGGGATGTTACCTGGCTTCCAAGGAAGAGCAGGATGCACTGACAAATGTAGTTCTTGCAGGCGGAAAGCTGAACAGAAAATGTGTTGGACGTGATGCAAAGACACTGCTTGAAATGATCGGAGTTACAGTTCCGGACAATATCAGATGTATCACATTTGAAGGACCAAAGGAACACCCACTGATCGCAACAGAGCTTATGATGCCAATTCTTGGTGTAGTAAGAGCGAAAGATTTCGACGATGCTGTAGAGCAGGCTGTATGGCTTGAGCATGGTAACAGACATTCCGCTCACATTCATTCCAAGAATGTAGATCGTATTACAAAATATGCAAAAGCAATTGACACAGCAATTCTTGTTAAGAACGGACCATCCTATGCGGCACTTGGATTCGGAGGCGAAGGCTTCTGTACATTTACAATTGCCAGCAGAACTGGTGAAGGACTTACAAGCGCAAGCAGCTTCACAAAGAGAAGACGTTGCGTAATGACAGACAGCTTATGTATAAGATAACGGAGGTATAGACAATGGAAATGAATTCTGCTAATGTAGAAGCTGTTGTAAAACAGGTACTTGAGAGCATGCTGGAAAAGAAAGTTCCAGAAGCAGCTCCGGCACAGAAAGCAGCAGGAAATGAAATTCCAAAGACAGCTCATGTAGCTATGCTTACAGCACTTGAGCATTTTGAGATCAAAGAGTATCCGATGCCGGAAGTTGGTGACGGAGATATTCTTGTTAAAGTTGAAGGATGTGGTGTTTGCGGAACAGACGCTCACGAATTCAAGAGAGACCCATTCAGCCTTATTCCTGTAGTACTCGGACATGAGGGAACAGGTGAGATCGTTAAGATGGGTAAAAACGTTAAAGTTGACAGCGCTGGAAAAGCTCTGAATCTTGGAGATAAAGTTGTTACATGTATGATCTTCAAGGATGATCCGGAGATCACAATGTACGACCTCAACAAACAGAACGTAGGCGGAGCTGATGTATACGGACTTCTTCCGGACGATGATGTTCATCTGAATGGATGGTTCTCAGATTACATCCTGATCCGTGAGGGATCTACAGTATTCAACGTAAGTGATCTGGATCTGAAATCCCGTGTACTGATCGAGCCATGTGCAGTACTTGTACATGCAGTAGAAAGAGCTAAGACAACAGGAATCTTAAGATTCAACAGCAGAGTTGTTGTTCAGGGATGTGGACCGATCGGACTGATCTGTATCGCAGTTCTTCGTACAATGGGTATTGAGAATATCGTAGCTGTAGACGGAGAGCAGAAGAGACTTGATTTTGCTAAGAGAATGGGAGCTGAGAAGTCAGTTAACTTCAAAGATTTCCAGGGAATCGATGCACTTGCACAGGGAGTAAAAGATGCATTCGGCGGACATGCTGCTGACTTCGCATTCCAGTGTACAGGATCACCGATCGCTCATGCAAACATTTACAAATTCATCCGCAATGGTGGTGGACTTTGTGAGCTTGGATTCTTTATCAATGGTGGAGATGCAACAATCAACCCACACTTCGATCTTTGCTCAAAAGAGATCACACTGGTTGGCTCATGGGTATACACTCTGAGAGATTATGCAACTACATTTGATTTCCTTAAGAGAGCAAAAGCAATCGGACTTCCGATGGATGATCTGATCACACACGAGTTCCCACTCGAGCAGATCAATGAGGCTCACCAGACAAACCTGGCTATGAAAGGTCTTAAGATTGCAATCATCAACAAATAAGGTGAGAGAGTATGGAAGCAGTAGGTATGCTGGAAGTATTTGGACTTGCAACAGCATTTGCAGCGGCTGACGCCGGATGTAAAGCAGGAAATGTAAGACTGGAGAACTTCGATAAAAATAAACCTGCGAATGCAGACGAATTGCCTGTACCGTTGATCGTAATGGTCAAGTTCCGCGGACAGGTTGCAGATGTGGAGGCAGCACTTGAGGCTGCTACAGCGAAAGCAGAGTCAATGACAGGAATTGTCACAAAGTATAAGATCTCAAGACCGACTGAGGATACTGAGAAGATGCTTAAGCTTAACGCATTTGATAAAGGAACACCACACAAAGTAACAGACGAAGAAGTCGAAGAAATTTAGGAGGATATTACAATGGCAATGGCACAGCTTGCATTAGGAATGGTAGAAACAAGAGGACTTACAGCAGCAATCGAGGCTGCAGATGCAATGACAAAAGCAGCAGAGGTTACACTCGTAGGAACAGAGAAGATCGGATCCGGACTTGTAACAGTTATGGTTCGTGGAGATGTTGGAGCTGTTAAAGCAGCAGTTGAGACAGGTGCTGACGCAGCTGGAAGACTTGGAGAGCTTGTAGCTACACACGTAATCCCAAGACCACACAACGACGTTGAGAAGATCCTTCCTACAGTATAGTTTGAAGTCAAACAGCTAGAAAAGGAGCAGTCTCATGGGAAAAGCGTATGGATTCTTTGAAATCCCAAGTGTTACGGCAGCAGTGGTAGCCGTGGATATCATGTGCAAGACTGCTGATGTGCAGTTCGTTACATGGGAGAAAAAACTGGGTGGAAGACTTGTCACGATCATAATTCGTGGTGATGTATCCGCAGTTGCGCAGGCCATTGAAGCTGCCGAGCAGAATGGAATCAAAAAACCAGTGAGCACAGTAGTGATCCCAAGTCCTCATGAGGAGATCTTGAGAATCATTAACACAAGTGTAAACAAGGTTGTATAGGAGGCAGCTACAGATGGCAGACGAAAAAGAAAAGAAAACAACAACAGCCAAAGCGCCAGCCAAAACTGTACGCAGAGTAAGAAAGACGGCGCAAAAGGCAGAAACGGTTCAGAAGAAACCGGAAGTTCAGAAGGAGGAACGCAGAATGTCACAGGAAGCATTAGGAATGGTTGAAACAAGAGGACTTGTAGCATCTATCGAGGCAGCAGATTCAATGTTAAAGGCTGCTAACGTAGCACTCGTTGGAACAGAGAAGATCGGATCTGGTCTTGTAACAGTTATGGTTCGTGGAGACGTTGGAGCAGTTAAATCAGCAGTTGAGTCTGGAGCAGAGTCAGCAGGAAGACTTGGAGAGCTTGTAGCTACACATGTAATCCCAAGACCACATACAGATGTTGAGAAGATTCTTCCACAGATCAAATAATAGTCAAAGGTAAATAAAACCGGTACTTTCAGGGGATTAAGCGCCGGGCGCTGATCCCCTGAGAGTGCTTAAACAAGTAAGTGGAGCAATCCACTTTGCGAGGAGACACAAATATGGATAACAGTAATGTGGAATTAATTACAAAAATGGTTCTCGAAGCAGTAGAGAAAAAGAATGCTGCTCAGTCTGGAGAAGGTTTTCTCGTTCCAATCGGAGTGTCCGCAAGACATATCCATCTCACACAGGAGCATGTCGAGATTTTGTTTGGAGAAGGCTACCATCTTACAAAGTTCAAAGAACTTATGGGTGGACAGTTTGCATCAAACGAAAAGGTTACAATTGTTGGTCTTAAATTAAGAGCAATCGAGAATGTAAGAGTTCTTGGACCAGTCAGAAAGAATACTCAGGTAGAGATTTCTGCAACAGATGCAATCAGCCTCGGTGTAAAAGCACCAATCAGAGAATCAGGAAATATTGCAGGAAGCGCACCAATCGCGATCATCGGACCAAAAGGTGCGGTGTATCTGAACGAGGGATGCATTGTTGCGAAGAGACATATTCACATGGCTCCGAAAGATGCGATGGCAGCAGGAGTTCATGATGGTGATATCGTATCTGTAAAAGCAGATAATGAGAGAGGAACCATCTTTAACAACGTACAGATCCGTGTAGATGATAGCTTTACACTTGAGATGCACATCGATACAGATGAAGCAAATGCAGCGCAGATTAAGAGCGGGGATACCGTGAGGATTGTATCATGTTAATGGGAAAAGTTGTTGGCAGTGTTGTATCAACACGCAAGAATGAAAACTTAGTCGGAAATAAATTCATGATTGTAGAAGTGGCAGACCATATGCGTCAGGGAGCAAAACAGATTATTGCAATCGATAAGATCGGCGCAGGAATCGGCGAATACGTTCTGGTTGTACAGGGAAGTGCTGCGAGAATCGGAAGTGGTATGCCGGAAGCACCAATCGATGCTGCAATCGTTGGAATTATTGACGAAGGATTAGGACTGGAGTAGTGAAATTATGGATATGAAAGAATTAAGCAGCATATTGCAGCAGAACGGTATCGTTGGTGCTGGTGGTGCAGGCTTTCCTACATATGCTAAATTAGATGAACGTGCAGAGACAATCATTCTGAACTGTGCAGAGTGTGAGCCACTGCTTCGACTTCACAGACAGCTCCTTGAGAAATATGCAAAGGAGATCATTGATACATTTCATATGATCGGCGAGACAGTCGGTGCGAAAGAAGTCATCATTGGTATTAAGAAAGCTTACACAGCAACGATCGAAGCTGTAAAGGCCGTTATGGGACAGTATCCGGAAGTAAGACTTGGATTGTTGGATGAAGTATATCCGGCAGGTGATGAGGTTGTTCTTATTTATGAGACAACAGGTAAAGTTGTAAGACCGGGCGGACTTCCAATCGAAAGCGGCGTAGCTGTATTCAACGTAGAGACAGTTTACAATGTATACAGAGCACTGAATGAGAAGACACCCGTTGAGGATAAGCTTGTATCAGTAGTAGCTGAGGTAGAGCACCCGATCACAGTTCGTGTTCCAATCGGAACACCACTGGAAGAAGTAGTAGCTCTTGCCGGCGGTGTAACTACAAAAGATGCAGTTTACTTCGTTGGTGGACCTATGATGGGTAATATCGGAACAGGAGCGCAGCCTGTTACAAAGACAACAAATGCAATCCTTGTTCTTCCGAAAGACCATCACATCATTCAGAAGAAATTAAAGAAAAACTCAATCGATATGAAGAGAGCAGCAGCTTGCTGTTGCCAGTGTACAATGTGTACAGACTTATGTCCAAGACATCTGTTAGGACATCCGATTGAGCCAAATAAATTTATGCTTGCAGCAACATGCAAGGATGTACAGGAGCCGAACATCTTCATCAATACGTTGTTCTGCTCATCCTGCGGACTTTGTGAGATGTATTCCTGTTTCCAGGGACTTTCACCAAGAAGTCTTATGGCAGAGTACAAGGGAGGTCTTCGTGCAAACGGAATCCGTCCTCCGAAAGTAGAAGCAAAACCTGTAGGACCGGAAAGAGAATACAGAAAAGTTCCGATGGAGAGACTTATGGCGCGTCTTGATCTTACGAGATATAACCGTGAAGCACCGCTTGATGAATCAGCAGTGCCGGTTAAGACAGTACGTATTCTGTTAAGTCAGCATATTGGAGCACCTGCTTCTGCAATTGTGAAAGCAGGCGACATGGTAACTAAAGGACAGATGATTGCTGAACCAGGAAAGGGATTAAGCGTTGGAATCCACGCATCCGTGAATGGTTTAGTTACAGAAGTAAATGAGAAATATATTGTCATAGAATCTCAGGAAGGACGTGCAGGCAATGAGTAAGGCTATTGGAATGGTAGAATATAAGACTGTTTCAGCAGGTATTACCGCAGCTGATGCTATGGTAAAGACTTCTGAAGTCAGCATAATCGAAGCACAGACAGTATGTCCGGGCAAATATATCGCGATCATTACAGGTGACTTAAGTGCCGTTAAAGCAGCAGTGGATAATGCAAAAGAGATGCATGGTCTTCACCTGATCGACAGTTTTGTGCTCGGTAATCCGCACGAGTCCATCTTCCCGGCAATCTACGGTGCTGCACATATTGAAGACGTATCCGCTCTTGGTATTATGGAGACATACGATGCATCTTCAATTATTGTAGCTGCTGATGAGGCTGCGAAGACGGCTATCGTTGATTTGATCGAGCTTCGTATCGCACGTGGTATGTGCGGAAAATCCTACATGCTGCTCACTGGTGAAGTGGCTGCTGTAGAAGCTGCAATCGAAAAAGCTAAGGAAGCAATCAAAGATAGAGGAATGTTCCTTGACTCTTCCGTTATTGCTCATCCGGATGCTCAGATTCGCGACGCAATCTTATAATGAACTCTGCTTTAATGTCTGAGGGAATTATAGTTCAATACCAGTAACATTATATTGGACTTAGGACAGGAGGCAGTTAGATGCTTGCGATAGAGAGAAGAAATGAAATATTAGAAAAACTGCAGAATGACAGAAGAGTCGTAGTAAGCGAACTGAGTCAGATTTACGAGGTTTCCGAGGAGACAATCCGAAGAGACCTCGATAAACTGGTTCAGGACGGTTTCGCCATAAAAAGCTATGGCGGTGCCGTGATCAATGAAAATGTGAATATCGAGCTTCCGTTCAACATCAGAAAGAATCGCAATATTGTTGGTAAACAGCATATTGCGGAACTGGTGAGTGAACAGATCAAAGATGGGGACAGCATCATGCTTGATGCAAGTTCTACAGCAGTGTATGTTGCAAAGACGCTTCTCGAACAGGGAAAGAAGAATCTTACCGTGCTCACAAACTCTGTGGAGATTATCATAGAGCTTTTTGGGGCGCAGGATTGGAAGGTTCTCTCTACCGGAGGAGAGTCAAGAGAAGGATCCTTTGCACTGGTAGGTTATCAGACAGACCGGATGCTTCGATCTTATCATGTAGATAAGGCAATTATCTCTGCAAAGGGAATCGATATGAACGCTGGACTTACAGATTCAGATGATCTGCATGCGAATAATAAGCGAACAATGCTGACAAGAGCAAAAGAAAAAATTCTTGCTGTAGACAGCAGTAAGTTCGATCAAGTAGCATTTGCTGAGATAGGTTCATTAGATCAGATCACAACTATAGTTACGGATGCAAAGCCGGAAACAAGATGGCTTCAGCATTTTGATAAGATTGGTGTAAAATGTATCTATCCAAAGTAAGGAAGGGCAGTTATGAAAAGCTTTCAGATTAAAACTAGAGTAAATTTTGGAGATAATGCGCTGGGTCGACTGGCAGAAGTGCCATATAAGAAGATCCTGATCGTTACAGACCCATTTATGGCGAAAAGCAAAAATCTGAACCTGATTCTCGATCCAATCAAAAAAGCAGGTAAGGAATATGATATCTTTCAGGATATTGTTCCGGATCCACCGATTGAGAAGATCAGTCTCGGTGTTAAGAAGATGCTTGAATATAAGCCGGATGCAATTGTTGCAGTTGGTGGCGGATCAGCAATTGACTCCTCCAAGTCAATCCGTGAATTTGCACTTCGCGTAGATCATTACGCAGAGGTAGGGCTGATTGCAATTCCAACAACAAGCGGTACAGGATCAGAGGTAACTTCATTTGCCGTTGTATCAGACCCGGCAGAACAGAGAAAATATCCACTTGTATCCTGGGAATTGACACCGGACGAGGCAATCCTCGATGCAGAACTTGTAAAGAGTGTGCCACCGGCGATTACAGCAGATACAGGAATGGACGTATTTACACACGCACTTGAAGCATGTGTAAGTACAGAGAGAAGCGATTTCTCAACAGCACTTGCAGAGAAATCGATCGAGTTGGTTGGAGTATTCCTTCTCAGAGCATATTTGGATGGAAATGATACTCATGCACGTCAGAAGATGCATTCCGCATCCTGTCTGGCAGGACTGGCATTCAACTCAGCATCTCTCGGACTGAACCATGGTATGGCTCATCAGTTAGGTGCAAAGTTCCACATCCCACACGGACGTGCGAACGCAATGCTTCTTCCACATATCATTGAATTCAACAGTGATATCAATAAACATAGTAAGAGTCAGAAAGAATATCTTCCGGCTGTTAAGCGTTATGCAACCGTAGCTCAGATCCTTGGACTGAGCAGCTATAATGAAATCATGACAGTAAGATCCCTTGTAAACTGGGTACAGTTTATGTTAAAAGAGATGGATATTCCGC
>OCPU01001784.1_pt1 | contig 15332 bp, 15 predicted proteins | sample 1538661 | NCBI WGS metagenome assembly OCPU01 (sample SAMN04571716, study PRJEB22368) | human gut metagenome | biome: human gut; material: stool | host: Homo sapiens | place: Luxembourg | collected 2012-10-19
CAGTATCTCTCTTATGATATCGCAAATTTTTCCGTTAGAGCCTATTCCCACAACAGCGTCAAGCTCAGGGATCTCCTTTTTCATTTCGTCACGGTATCTTTCAGCAAGACAGCCCGTAGCTATTACCGCCTTTATCCTGCCCTCCTGCTTGAGAGTACAGAACTCAAGTATAGTGTCTATAGCCTCCTGTTTAGCCGACTCGATAAATCCACAGGTATTGATAATGACCACATCAGAAAGGGCTGCGTCAGAAACTATCTGAAAACCCTCTTTGCGCAGATCATAGAGCATATGCTCAGCGTCCACCTGATTTTTAGGACATCCGAGAGAAACCATTCCCACTCTAGTTGCCATGAAAAAATCTCCAATCCTACACCGCCAATGGACGGCATAAAGTATCACAATAATCTATCTTATTATCTCACTTTTACACAGTTTTGTCAAGCCCTTTTAGTCACTATTGTATGACAAAAATCAAAATATTTATGAAATTTCCACAAAGCCAAAAGCATACAGAAAGTAAGTCCGGCATGATCCCAAAAGAAATCCCCGAAAGCTGCAACTTTCGGGGGTTTCATTTGTGTGTCACTGTGAACACGATCAATCTCGTGGTTACCTATATTATACACCACGCCATTTATTTTGTCAAGCACTTTTGCACCGTCAGTTTTTCTTCTCAGGGTAAGTAACAGTTATCTCTGACCCTGCTTCCTGCGACCAAACAACATAATCAAGCTTTCCTTCATCAATAAAAACAGTGAAATATGTATCCTTAAGCTCCTCAGGAAGCTGTTCCTTTATCTTTTCTATGAACTTATCCGTCTCTGTGGAAATGTAGTTCATGTACTCAAACTTGTAGCTCTTGTCTTTTGAAAGCTCCGTGACCGCCTTTTCTGCCGCCTCATATACCGCCTGAGCGTTAGCCTCAGCCTTTTCCGAGTTTTCGTCAGTGATTATGCCGTCTGCGTAAGCCTGTGCCTTAGAGCCTGCAAAGCAAACTTTCCAATCATTGTCCTTATCAAGCACCATAAGAATATACTGCGATGACGTGACCTCTCCCTCAGAGCTGTCATAAGCTATGGTCACATAAAGCTCAGCCGCCTTTGAATACTCCTCCGAGATGTTCACCTTGTCGATAAAGCCGCACTTATCCTTGTCAAAGCTATATCTTACTCCGCTTATCTGCTCGTCCTCACCGTATTCATTGTCGCCGCCCATGTTCTTTTTCATATATTCATAGTCAGCGGCATAATCGTCTGTCATAAGCTTAACCATTGATTGGTCAAACTCAGCGTTTGCGGCTTTAAGATACATTGCCGCAACGTCCTTTGCCTCTTCAAGCGGGTCAGCGGCTTCTTCGCTTTCCGTATCAGTTCCCTGCGTTGTCACAGCGTTCTCACTGCCCTGAACATTTTCCGCAGGCTGAGAGCTGTCTGTGCCGTCAAAGCTCAGCGAACAGCCTGTCATGACCGCCGCACTCAGTATAGCCACCGCAAAAATGATCTTTTTCATTCTTTGCTCCTTTATTCGTCGCCGTACTCCTGTTTTATGTCAGCAAGCACCTCTTTTATTATGTCGTATGAATACCCCAAACGCACAAGGGCGTTTTTTACCTTTATGTCACCCTTTTCTCCGTCAAGATATCTGAGATACTTTCGCTCCACAAGTTCATACAGCCGTTCGTATGTACCCTCGCTGTATTCCTCCAGAGCTTCCTCTATTATAGGCTTCGTAAGCCCTTTCTGTCTCATCTGCTGATAAGCACGGTAATATCCGTATTTACGCACTTCCACATAAGTCCTCGCAAGCCCCTGAGCATACCGCCTGTCGTTGACCGTCCCAAGCTCCAGCATCTTATCCATTACAGCGTCGCATATCTCCTCACTGTAATTCTTTTCAAGCTTTTTATAAAGCTCCACATAGGAATAGTCCCTGTAATCAAGGAGATACAAAGCCCTTTCCTTAGCCTTTCTGAACTCGTTGTCAAAAACTATCTTCTCCCAAGCAGACTCAGGCATATCAAGCCCTGCTCTCAGACCATAGGCAGACACTATCTCGTAGTTGAGAAAAGCCGTTTCGCCCTCCTCGAACTCTATCATGTATGTACTGCCCTTGTATTTTGAAACGCCCGTTATTTTAAGCATTTATCAGTCACCAAGCTCGCTTATGTCAACAGGAGCGAACTCCTCGAAGTCCTCCTCAGGCTTTGCCACAACAGACTTGTCGCTTGCCGCCTTGCGTATCTTCTTCTCAGGCTTGTCAGCAGCCATATCCTCATTTGCACTCTGAGCCGCCGCACCTGCGTTAGCCTTTTCTTCAAGCTTCTTGGCCTTTTTATCTTTCTGCGCCGCAAGCACAAGCTCCGCCTGATGTTCCTTTATCTTGGCTTCTATCTCGTCCATGATATCAGGATTGTTCAGCAGGAACTCCTTAGCGTTGTCACGTCCCTGACCAAGCTTCATATCGTTGTAGCTGAACCAAGCTCCGCCCTTCTTAACGATATCAAGATCGACCGCCATGTCAAGCACCTCGCCCACACGGGAGATACCCTTGCCGTACATGATATCGAACTCGCACTCCTTGAACGGCGGTGCTACCTTATTCTTTACCACCTTGCATTTTGTTCTGTTACCAATGACCTCAGAGCCGTTCTTTATCTGCTCTCCACGTCTGACCTCTATTCTTACAGAAGCGTAGAACTTCAAAGCACGTCCGCCTGGAGTAGTTTCAGGGTTTCCGTACATAACACCTATCTTCTCACGGACCTGATTGATAAATATAGCCGTTGTATTGGACTTTGCGATAACAGATGTGAGCTTTCTCATAGCCTGAGACATAAGTCTTGCAAGCTGACCAACGTGAGTGTCGCCCATTTCGCCGTCTATCTCAGATTTTGTTACCATAGCCGCAACCGAATCGATAACGATACAGTCGATAGCACCGGAACGAGCCAGAGCCTCGGCTATCTCCAAAGCCTGCTCACCACTGTCAGGCTGTGATACCAGCATATTGTCTATATCAACGCCAAGCTGACCTGCATAAACAGGGTCAAGAGCATGCTCAACGTCGATAAAAGCTACCTCACCGCCCATTTTCTGCGTTTCTGCGATAACATGAAGTGCGACCGTTGTCTTACCTGATGACTCAGGTCCGTATATCTCAATAATTCTTCCTCTCGGCACTCCTCCAATACCAAGCGCCATATCAAGGGTCATTGAGCCTGTCGGTATAGCCTCGATATCCATAGCCTTAGCCTCGCCAAGCTTCATGATCGCACCCTTGCCGAACTGCTTTTCAATATATGCTATCGCTGTGTCAAGAGCCTTTTTCTTTTCCTCTGCGTCTGTTATTTTTACTACCGTCTTAACGGCATCTTTTTTCTTCTTGTCTATCGCCATTTTATATGACCTCCCTATCTTATCGGTGTTTTATCCGTATCTATATCATATCATACTAACTGTCCATTTGTCTGTACAGTAACCGCAATTTATCTTTCTGTACAAATTTTCGTACTATTTTTCATAAAAGCCCGAAACACAGCGATAAACACCGCACAAGTCTTTCCTGCATCTCACGTTCTTAAAGCCGTGCTGTATCATCAGCCGCATTACCTCGTCCTCCTGACCGATACCGATCTCAAAGAGCATAACGCCGCCGCTTTTAAGCTTTTTCTTCCACTTGCGAACTATCTCACGATAGAAGTCCAAGCCGTCCTCACCGCCGAAAAGAGCTTCCGCAGGCTCAAAAGTGACCTCACGCTGTAAAGCGACCATGTCCTCTGTTGTGAGATAAGGGGGATTGCACACTATAAGGTCAGCCTCAGGCATATCCTCCACAAGCTTTTCGTCTGTAACGTCACCCATGACTATCTCAGCCCCCGAGCCGTTCAGACTTATATTCTCACGAAGATACTCTGCCGCCTTTTCAGACTTCTCCACACACACTGCCCGACCGCAGTCAAGCTTCCTTTCAAGGGTGATACCAATGCACCCCGAGCCTGAACAAAGGTCTATAACAGTGATATCCTTCTTGCCTGCAAACATCTTCAAAGCCGTGTCAACAATAGTTTCCGTGTCCTGACGTGGTATGAGCACGCCTTCGCCTACCTTAAAAGACAGTCCGTAAAACTCCCACTCGCCAAGCAGATACTGCAAAGGATAACCCTCACAGCGGCGTGCGATAATGTCGCTTATCCGCTTTTCCTGCTCAGGAGTGATATCCTCCCCCTCAGCCACATCTTCAAACACCCATGTGACCTCGCAGGCAGCGTTCTCACCAAGACCGCTTTCTTCAAGCAGTCCCACACATTTATCGAACAGTTCTTTCCTTACCATTTGTCATCTTCCTTATTTTCAGGTATGCAAGCTTTCAGTGCCGCTATAGCACATTCTATCTGACTTTCATCAGGCTCGCTTGTAGTTATCCTCTGTATCCACAGACCCGGTGCTGAGATTATCTTAGTGAAAATATTGTCATATTTTCCCGCAAGCCTTATAAGCTCGTAAGCAATACCCGTAACGATAGGCAGAAGCGCTATCTTTATAACAACTCTCAGCAAAATGCTTGCCCATGATACTCTGAATATTGTGTTTACAAAAATGCTTATGAACAGCACAAGGAAAATAAAGCTCGTTCCGCAGCGTGGGTGAAAACGTGTGTATTTCTTCACATTCTCAACCGTCAGCTCTTCTTCATGCTCATAGCAAGCGATAGTCTTGTGCTCAGCACCGTGATATTCATACGTCCGCCTTATATCCTTAGTAAGAGCAGTCAAAGCCGTATAGCCTATGAAAATAGCTATCTTCAGTATTCCCTCGATAATATTCTTTCCAAAAGCCGACAGATGAACGAACTTGCTTATGAATTTAGACACAACCGACGGCAGATACATAAACAGCAATATCGCCAGACCCACACCCAGCACCATAGATGATAGGGCCGAGCTTGTCCCCAAGCTTATCGTCCAGCCACTGTTCAAACTTGGTCTGCTCCTCCTCATCGTCCTCCGTCATCTGCTTCTCAGCCGACCTTGTAAGGCACTTGTAGCCGTCTATAAGAGAAGTAAGGAAGCTGAAAATGCCCCTCACAAAAGGCGTTTTCCTGTACCAAGGCGTATCTTTTCCGCCTTTTATCGCCCACTCCTCCAGGTCTATGGTGCCGTCAGGCAGGCGGCAAGCCATAGCCGCCTTGTCAATGCCACGCATCATAACGCCCTCGATAACAGCCTGTCCGCCGATCTTTGACTTGAATTTTTCCTTGCTTTGTGCTTTACTGCTCATTTTCTTTCCTTTCAAGGCGGTGTGTGCGTCTACTGCACGTTGTCGTTGTTTTCGATAGGCTCAGAAGAAATAAGCTCCACGTCTACAGTTGCCTGATTGTCAGGCTTTTTCTTCTGCTCGATACAAGGGAGCGTTATCATCACTGTTGTACCTACTCCCTGCTCACTGTTTATCTCCAGCGTACCGCCATGCCGCTGAATGATCTCGTCTGCCACCGCAAGACCTATTCCCGAACCACGTCTTGTGTGGTTTGCCTTAAAGAATTTCGTCTTGACCTTTGGCAGGTCATCCTTTGATATTCCCATACCCGTGTCGGAAATGGAAATACATACCTCATTGTCCTCCTCATAAGCCTCCACCGATACAGTGTCGCCCTTGTTGGAGTATTTGATAGCGTTGTCCACAATATTTATGAACACCTGACGAAGCCTGTTCTTGTCACCGTAAACAAACGGCAGCATTTTCGGCTCGTAGTAATTGAGTGTTATACCAAGCGCCTTGGCCCTCTCCTGATAGATAAGCACAGTTTCCCCAAGCTCCGCAAGAATATCTATAGTATCCATAATAAGCGTGAGTCTGTTGTCCTGTATCCTCGAAAAGTCAAGAAGCTCCTCAACCATTTGCGAAAGCCTCTCCGTCTCACTTGTGATGACCCTCATACCCTTCTTGAAGGTTTCCTTGTCCTCATACATACTGGTAACAGTTTCCGTCCAGCCCCTTATAGCGGTAAGCGGAGTTCTCAGCTCATGAGATACAGAGGATATGAACTCATTCTTCATCTGTTCTGTATTAGAAAGCTCCTGCGCCATGTAGTTGATAGAGTCGCAAAGCTCGCCAAGCTCGTCATTTCGTTTCTTTTCAAGACGTTCGCTGAAATCTCCCGTAGCATACCGCCTTGTTATGCTGTTTATGCTTCTTATAGGCAAAACAATAGATTTGATAAAAAACATTCCCGAGAAAAACATGAGCATTATGACAGCCACAACGATAGCCGTGATTATCATAGACATAATAAAAATCTGATGGTCGATATTTTTCATGGAAGACAACATTCTCAGTGCCTCATATTCGCTTCCCTTCGGAGATATGACCGACGTTATCGCCATGACCTTTTCCCCTGTTGACAGCTCATATATCTGTGTGCCTATTCCCGTGTCGGACTTCTTTGCGTCCTCATAATCGGTCATGTTGTCATTCTCCGAGGGAGAGAAGCCTGATGACGTAACATCGACCTCACCGTCGGTCTTGATAGCCATAAGCTCTATCTTGTCTTTCTCGTCATAGCTTTCCACAAGGGAGCGTATCTGAGAATTATAATTAGTCTGCTCGTCACCTGAAGCGTTCACTACCGCCGTGGTGACTATCTTCATTTTAGATGTAAGATACTGCCTTGTGGAGCTGTAGTAATAATTTCTCACCACCGATAAGCAGTATTTCAAGCACCACAAGTATTCCCACGACCACCCCGAGATTGTTCCTCAGCCAGTGCTGTGTGATACTGAGTCTGCCGCTTTTTCTTTTTTTTCCGCTCAACTGATAAAAACTCCGTTCATCATGTTTTCACAGCTCAGTTAGAGCCGCCTGCCCACTTGTAGCCAAATCCCCATATAGTAAGGATATACTTAGGATTAGAAGGCTCGTCCTCTATCTTCATTCTTATTCTTCTGATATTCACGTCCACTATCTTATCGTCGCCGTAATAGCTCTCGCCCCATATGTGATTGAGTATACTTGAACGGTCAAGTGCAGTATTCTGATTTTTGAAGAAATACTCCATTATCTGATACTCCACCTGTGTAAGGTCTATCTGCTCACCGTTCTTGAAAACAGTTCTGCTTTTAAGATTAAGCGTAAATGGACCTGAAACTATCTGTGAAGCCTCCTCAGGCTTAGAGCCTGAACGATTTACACGCCTGCAAACAGCGTCAACTCTTGCAATAAGCTCAGAAATAGAGAACGGCTTTGTGATATAATCGTCAGCACCGCTCATAAGGCATGATATCTTATCCATTTCCTGTGATTTTGCCGAAAGCATGATAATGCCGATAGTGTTGCTTTTCTCTCTTATCTTCTTGCACACCTGCATTCCGTCGATGCCGGGCATCATAATATCAAGCAGAGCAACGTCAAAACCGCCGTCCTTTTCGTCATAGGCTTTGAGAGCGTCCTCACCGCAGTTTACGTCAACTACCTCGTAACCGCTTCTTACAAGGTTTATGACCACAAATTCTCTAATTGAATCTTCGTCCTCGCAAACCAAAACTCTTTTCATTACATTTACTCCTCTCCAAGATCAGTTTATTATGTAAAAATTATTCTGAATTTCGTCAATAGTCGGTATGAGCTTTTCACGCCTGTCAAGAGGAAGCTTCACAAAATAATCAAGCTGACCCTTGCTGTCGATAAGCTCATATCCGTCAGAGATATAATCCTCCGAATCATTCTTTGAAGACACAGCGATACGCATTATCTCCTCGTTGCTCTCGTTTATATCTCCTGTGTATTTATAGAAAACAAGCTCGTTTGTGTCGCTGTCCTTTTTCACCGTAACAGAACTGTTCCAGCGTTTTGGGAACGTTACAAAATATCCGTCAGATATGGCATAATAGCCTGTGTATTTTGTTTTCAGATCATAAAAATCCTCGTAAACGCTCCATGTAGTCATATAGAGCATTTCGTCTGCCACAGCGTTTTCATAACCCACCATAGGCGAAGTTGACGGTATCTCCACATCACCGTCGCCGTCCATGTCCTCACTGTAGTAACCCGCAGGTCTTGTGCATAAAGGCAGCAGCTTTTCGCTTCTAAGCTGCATAGGATTTTGAAGTCCCGAATATCTGTAGTATATTATCTCCGTCTGCAATTTTCCGTCAGCAGTCAGTCCGTCAATAAAAATAGCACGCCTGCCGCTGTCAAGCATTCCCGTCTTTGATGACACATAAGAAGTCACATTATCGCACATATCAACGTTCTCGCCGCGGGTTATCTCATTGTTTTTCATGTTGAGCATAGAAGCCTTTGCCGTCACCGCACCTGTATCATTATTGGTGCTTCTCTGAATGGTGATAAGCTCTATATAACCATCATTGTTTATATCCAAAGGCTCCAGCACCGAATAAGTATCAAGCGCCACACGCTTGAAATCTCCGTCGGTATAGCTGTATATCTCCATAGTCTTTTCATCATTAGTAAGATTTTGATATCCCACAAAAACGTCCGTCTGGTTATTGCTTCCCATAGGCGAGATAATGACCTGATCTATGTCCGTGCCTGCGCCTGCAAGCTCTTTCACAGAATACCACTTGCCGTCCTCGTCCTTGTCGAGAATGTTCACCCTCAAGCCGTCCTCCTCAGATCCGTTTGAAGTGTACTCATAGAAGACCATAGCCTCGTCCGTAGGCTCATCGTCGATATTTGCGATAACATAAGCCGAGCGGTATTCACCGTTTTTAGGATATTTCAGAGTTATATTGCTGCCCACGCTCTCGATAAGCGCCTGATGTATCTCGCTTTGCTCAGAGGTAAGCTTCGGGGCGTTTATAAGTCCCTCAACAGAAAAATTCAGTGCCGAACAGCCTGTCATAGTAAGACAAGAAAGACAAACAGCAGCCAATTTAAGATTTTTCAAGCGATCCCTCCTGATACACCAAACAAAAAAATAGAACCGGGCATATACCCGATTCTATTATATCATATACGCAAAAATATTTCAAGCCTTTTTCCGCCCATTAGGAACAGGTAAAAATTATTTTGCTTATCTTTCGTCCAATGGGATATACTTCTTCTCACCTGAGATAGCCTTGTATGCAGGACGGATTATCCTCTTGCCTGTTACAAGCTCTTCAAATCTGTGTGCGCACCAGCCTGCCATTCTTGAAACAGCGAACATAGGCGTGTAAAGATCCTCAGGAATACCCAGCATACTGTAAACAAAGCCGGAGTACATATCAACGTTAGCGCACATCGCCTTGTCACTGCCCTTGATCTTCTTGAACAGCTCAGGAGTAAGTCTTTCCACCGCTTCAAGAAGCTTGTATTCTCTCTCAAACTCAGTGTTCTCAGCCATTTTCTTGGCATTCTCTCTGAGTATGACAGCTCTAGGGTCAGACAATGTGTAAACAGCGTGACCCATGCCATAAACAAGACCTGTGTGGTCAAAAGCTTCCTTGTTGAGTATCTTTGTGAGAAAATCAGCGATCTCGCCCTCGTCCTCCCAGTTCTGAACGTTGTCCTTTATGCACTGGTGCATTGCCGCCACCTTAAGGTTAGCACCACCATGACGTGGACCTTTCAGTGAACCGATAGCCGCAGAGTATGCAGAATAAGGATCCGTTCCGGAAGATGTAAGCACACGGCAGGCAAAAGTCGAGTTATTTCCTCCGCCATGCTCAGCGTGGAGCATAAGTAACAGATCAAGTATCTTAGCCTCTTCCTCAGTGAACTGTCTGTCCGGACGCAGTGCCGACAGTATCATCTCCGCAGTAGAATGTGTAGGTATCAGAGGGTGCATGAACAAGCTTTCACCGTCATAACAGCGTTTCTTTACCTGATAAGCCGAAACCATGATGTTAGGCAATTTAGAGATTATAGAGATAGCCGTAGCCATTTCATACTCAGGCGAGCGATTCTCAGGGTTATCGTCATAAGAGTAAAGAGCCAGAATTGCTCTCGCCATTTTATTCATGATGTTCTTTGACGGAGCTTTAAGTATCATGTCCTCAAAGAAGTTGTCAGGGAGAGGTCTGTTTTCAGCCATCATTCCCTTGAACGCAGTAAGCTCCTCCCTGTTAGGCAGATCGCCCATAAGAAGAAGATAAACTATCTCCTCATAACCAAAACGGTTCTCCTTCTGAGCGTTGGACACCAGATCATTGATGTTGTATCCACGGAAGATAAGCTTACCTTGAATAGGAGATTTCTCACCCTCGTTTACCACATATCCGTGTACGTTACAGATATTAGTAAGACCAGCCATAACACCTGTACCGTCAGAGTTTCTCAAGCCTCTTTTTACCACATATCTGTCATAAAGCTTAGGGTCAATAGTATTGTTTGCTATAAACTGTTCGCATAAAAGCGACCTTGCTGCATTATTTATCATTGAATAGATCATCTCGCTTTCAAGTATATTATAAATATAAGTTATATTATACACCTTTTTCAGATTTTTGTCAAGTATTAAGATAACCTGTCAAATTAAAACCGCATATCTCCGCCATTTAAAAATTTGCAGTACAAAAATTTGCCCTGTATGAATATTTGCTCCACTGCATGAATATAATATAGTACCCCAAAAAAGAAAGGACGAACCATATGAAAGACCTGATACAGATAATGGCAGTATTTGCTGTTATCCTTACAATAATACCGACCATAGTATTTCTTCGCCCAAACGAGTCCGAATCGAAACCTGCATTTTCAGAAAAAGAAAAAATAGCCGTATATTTCACCGAAAGCGGCAAGACCGAAGACTTCACCCTTGAAGAATATATGATAGGCTCAGTGCTTGCACAAATGCCTGCGGACTTTGACGAAGAAGCCCTGAAAGCGCAAGCCGTCCTCGCCCATACCTACATATGCCGCCGACAACTCTCTGAAGCCCAGTCGCCTACTCCCGCCTTAAAAGGCGCACTCATCAGTGATGACAGCACCCTCTACCAAAGCTTTTTCACCCTGAAAGCCGCCAAAGAATATTACGGCAACGACTATGAAAAGGCATACAAAAAGGTAAAGTCAGCCGTGCAGTCAGTGGAAAACGAAATACTCACATATGACGGCGAACCGATAATCGTCGCCTTTCACGCTGCCTCAAGCGGTCATACCCAATCCGCCAAAAACGCATGGGGAGAGGATATCCCATATCTTCTGTCAGTAGACAGCTCCGCTGACAAAGACCTTGACACCACAGAATGTACCCAGACACTCACCGCCAAGGAATTTCAAGACAAGCTTCTTGACCGCTTCCCCGATATTAATTTCACTCCCCTCGCCAATGCTGACAGTTGGCTCAAAACAAAAACAGACGGCATAGGCTATGTAACAAACCTGACCGTCTGTGGCTATGATATACAGCCCAACACATTCTGCGATATCCTTGATATCTCCTCACCATGTTTCGAGTTCACCTTTGCAAACACAAAATTCACTTTCACCTCTCACGGCTTCGGACACCTCGTAGGAATGAGCCAGTACGGTGCAAACGCCATGGCAGAAAGCGGCTCAGATTATAAAGCAATTCTGACCCACTATTTCACAGGCACAAAGCTGCAAAAATCTACTGAGCAGGCACAACTGCAATAAACACAAGGTCGCTGTCGCCGTCATTGATAAAGCTATGCTCATGACCCTCGGGGCAGTAATGGAAATCTCCTGCCGACAGTCTTTCCTCACCGCCGTCATAAAGCATTTTGCCGCTGCCCTCAAGAACATATATCATCTCGCAGTTGCCCTCATGTCTGTGCAGACCGATAGAAGCCCCCGGCACAAGCCTGCCTTTCATCATCTTGTTCTTGCCGTCAGAAAAAGCCCTGCTTGCAAAGCTTTTCTCGCCGCCCTTGAAATTCGGTGCAAGGCTCTCTTTAATATCATCAAAAACTATACGCATAAAAACACCTCCGCAGTTTATAGATCAATTATACCACTACCTCGATAAAAAAGCAACAAAAAAAGACCCGTCCCGAAAGACAGGTCTTTAATTATTCTAAGTAAGAATTATCTGAATTACAGATTACTTTCTCTTCTTAGTAGCAACTACAGCAGCACCAGCAAGTGCAACACCTACAGCAGCAAGAGCAGCAGCACCTGTGCTTGGGTTTGTATTAGATGCGTTGTTAGCAGCCTTAGAAGATGTAGCAGCAGAGTTAGTCTTAGAGTCTGAAGAATCTGTAAGAATAACCTTTGACTCGTCAGAATCTGTTGAATCTGTTGACTCTGTTGACTCAGAAGAAGCTGGAGCGTCCTTAAGTGTAAGAGCCTTTACGCTTGTAACCTTAGCTGCGAAAGGAATATCGTCATCTGTTGCAGCCTCGAATGCAGACTGAAGATCAAGGAAAAGATCACCGTCTACTGTGAGTGGCTCGTCAAACTTGAGCAGGAATGTGTATGAGCCGTCAGCGTTAACTGTTACAGCCTCTGTTGAGCAACCCTTGTTAGCTGCGTTGCCCTCGCCCCAGTACTGAGGACCATTGTCTGAGAAGATAGCGAAGTTGATAGCGAAATCAACAGGATCTGTGATAGCATCAAATTCAGCTGTTACAGCAATAGCGTCAACGCCCTCGAAATCAGCAGGTGTGATGAGCTTGTCAACGTCTTCGCCCCAAGGATTGTTAACGTTAACTCTTACCTTACCAGTGTCAACCTTAGCCTTACCATTGCCTGCGAGTGTAACTTCTGTAGCATCATATGCGCTGAGGTCAACAGAGTTTCCGCCCTGTTCCTTGTCAGACTCTACAACAAGGAGAGGATTGCCGTCCTTGTCAAGAAGTGTGAAAGCATTGAATGTGAAGTCCTCTGTAGTCCAGTTCTGAAGCCATACCTGAGCATATGTATCTGTATCAGCAAATACAGGATCTGTTCCCTTCAGAACAAAATCATAAGAACCGTCAGCAGCCTTAACGCCTGTTACGTCCTTAGCACCCTCCTGGAATGACCACTCTTTTGAAGCCCAACCAGTTGACTCAGAGTTGTAACCAAGTCCACCGCCTATCCAGTCTCCAGCCTCGATCTTTGCAGCTGAGTCTGCACCAACTGTTACATTAACATCAATACCGCAAACATCTGAAAGCTTAACGTTTGTTCCTGTAAGAACACCTGTCTTTGTAACAACACCGTCATCGTCCTTCTCATCAATGAGAGAAACAGTACCTCCAGTGAGGTCTGCCTTAACAGTAGCTGTTTCATCAGCAAATGCTGCGAGTGACATCATTGATGCAGCAAGAGCAGCAGCTGACATACCAGCGAGAATCTTAGAGATTTTCATTTGTTTTTCCTCCATCTTTGTTAATAATTTTTAGATACATATTGAGCGATATCTCCTCAACATACATCTTGCCTATATTGTAACACACATTTACAAGTATTTCAATAAACGTTTTTCACAAATTAACCACATATCTTTAGCCATTTTTCACAAATTTGCATATTATTTTTGCTATATATAGCCAAATATGTTATCATAATATGTACAAGCATTCCATGCAATGTTAATATTTTTATATTTATTCAGATTTTGTTGTAATCGTATCCAGCCTTTCACGCTCTCTTTTTGAGAAGATACAGCCGCAGTAATCCTGCCTGTAAAGCCCGTATTCTGCTGAAAGCTGAACGGAACGCTTGTAGCCCTCACGCTTCTTGAAATCCGCAGGAAGTGCCTTTACATCATATATCTCCCCAAGCTTCTCCGATATCTCGTTGAGCTTCTGAGCATTCTTGTATGGTGAAATAGACAGCGTTGTGGTAAAATAATCTGCGCCAAGCTCCCTGGCAAGCTGAGCCGTCCGTTCAAGCCTGAGCCTGTAACATCGAAAGCATCTCTCCCCACCCTCAGGGATATCCTCAAAGCCCTTAACAGCCTGAAAAAACTCACCCTCGTCATACCCACGCTCCACGAACGCAACAGGATTTTTCATAGGCATTTGTGCAATAAGCCTTTGAAGCTCCGCCACACGCTTATCGTACTCCTCACGGGGATAAATGTTCGGATTGTAGTAAAACACAGTTATCTTAAAATACTGCGACAGATATTCAAGCACATAAGACGAACACGGCGCACAACAGCTATGCAAAAGCAAAGTCGGCACTTCGCCCTTTTCCTCGTGTTTTTTTATAATGCCCTCCAGCTTTTTCTGATAATTTACTTTCTGCATTCCTGCCGCTCCCTTTTCGCAAAAAAATCGTACCTGACACACTTCCGTAGGGGCTGGCGTCCTCGACCGCCCATTGTCTTTGCACCCCTACAGTATCATACTATATTATATAGTATAGCACATTTTCACAAATTCCGCAACAGGTCAGATCTTTACCTTGAACTTATTTGCACAGTTAGGGCATTTCACAGTATGTTCACCCTTTACCTTTGGAAGCCTTAACATCTTTTTGCATACACCGCACTTTATATAAACATGAGTCTTTCTGTCAGCGAACTTTCTCTTCCAGAATGAAAATTTTCTGCCGATTCCCCCGAAAGCCCTCTCAAACTTCATGTTTTCCTCGTATCGCTTCTGGCAGTTTCTTGACATCGCCCTCACCACTGCCAGCACCAGCACAGCGTATACCATAAGCTGTAAAATAAGCGACCTTACAAACAAATTCGCCGCACTAAGCACCACAGCCACTCCGCAAATGCCGTAAAAAAGCTTGTCTATACCATATCTGCCCTGAAAAAATCTCGCTACCTTATACATAAATCCGTTCATAAGCTTTTACCTCTTTTCTTTTTTATATTATAAATAGTACACCCGAAATTTAAACTGACTATTAACTTTTATCAAATTTCACCTACCTTTCACAAAACTTTCAGCGTTCACCCTCAAACAGTGAACGGCATATACTGAAGTGTATTCGTAAAAGCGTATACGGACAAGTACAGCATAAAGGAGCAACAAAAATGAAAAAGAGTCTTATAGCCATGACTTCCATAACCTATGCAATGAAAGCAAAAAACTTGCTGAACAGTTTAAAATACTACTGCGAAATACAGCGCACCCCGAAGGATCTTGGCACAGGCTGCGGCTACTCCATAGCCGTCACCGCACCCCCGGAAGAAATAACCGCCATACTTGAAAAAGAGCGCATACCATTCAGAAACGTGATATTCGAGCAAAAGAGGTGAGAAAAATAAACACCCGAAGCATAATAAACTTTGATAACTCAGCCACCACCTACCCCAAGCCCCCTGCCGTAGCAAAAGCCGTTGCTCAGGCAGTAGAACGCTATGGTGGCAACCCGGGCAGAAGCGGTCACAAGCTTTCCATGCGAGTGTCTGAAAAGATATTCACCGTCAGACAGCAGGCGGCAAAAATGTTTGGAGCACAGACCGAGAACGTAGCTTTCACC
>OCPU01001794.1_pt1 | contig 15308 bp, 15 predicted proteins | sample 1538661 | NCBI WGS metagenome assembly OCPU01 (sample SAMN04571716, study PRJEB22368) | human gut metagenome | biome: human gut; material: stool | host: Homo sapiens | place: Luxembourg | collected 2012-10-19
GAATCGGACTTTATCTGTGCCGGGAGATTACCAAAAAGCTTGGGCATGGGATTATGATCACATCCGAAATTGGAAAAGGTACGGATGTGACAATTGTAGTTGAAAGAAATAATTTGGATGTCCGGGATTAAGTGTTTTGACATGGGAGACAAGTAACATGGATACTCGGGACGTAAAAACAGGTATCTTACACAAATGTAAGATACAAAGCCGAAATGTAAGACAAATCAATGGCTTGCATTTCGGTTTTTTGTTATTCTGAAATTGTAAAAAAGGGACAGAGATATTTTTATGAAAAACAGTAGAAAAAAGGACAGATTTATAAGGAGTAAAAATCATGACAATTTTAGAAGTGCATAATCTGAAAAAAGTTTATACGACGAGATTTGGTGGCAATCAGGTGCAGGCACTGCGAAACATCCAGTTCTCGGTAGAGGAAGGCGAGTATGTCGCGATCATGGGCGAGTCCGGATCGGGCAAGACAACACTTTTGAATATTCTGGCGGCACTTGACCGTCCGACGGAGGGAGAAGTACTGCTGAACGGGAAAAACCTTGTGACCGTGCGGGAAAAAGAAATTGCAGCATTTCGGCGCGAGCATCTTGGCTTTGTGTTTCAGGATTTTCATCTGCTTGACAATTTTTCGCTGAAGGACAATATTTTCCTGCCGCTGGTGCTCTCAAATGTGCCTTATAAGCAGATGAATGAGTGGCTTTATCCAATTGCGCAGAAACTTGGCATTGTGGATATTCTGGAGAAGTATCCGTATGAGGTGTCCGGTGGACAAAAACAGCGTGCGGCGGTGGCGCGGGCAATCATCACAAAGCCGGAGCTGATCCTTGCGGATGAACCGACAGGAGCTTTGGACTCCAAGGCAACCGACAGCCTGCTGACGCTGTTTTCGCAGATCAATAAGGAGGGGCAGACGGTTCTTATGGTAACGCACAGTACCAAGGCGGCGAGCCATGCAAACCGGGTGCTTTTTATCAAGGACGGGGAAGTTTTCCACCAATTGTACCGCGGAAGCATGAGTAATGAACAATTGTATGCAAAGATTTCGGAAACATTGACCGTTCTGACGACAGGTGGTGAGAACTATGAATAATCTGTATGTACGGCTGGCAAAAAACAACCTGAAAAATAACAAATCACTGTATGTTCCTTATATGGTTGCGGGAATGATCACGGTGCTTATGTTTTACATTATGATGTTTATCAACAACAGTGCCGGGCTTGAAAAAATGCGCGGAGCCTATTATATTACAACAATCATGTCGTTTGGCGTGATTGTGGTAGGCGTTTTCTCGTATATCTATATTTTTTATACAAACAGCTTTATCAGTAAAAGGCGTAAAAAAGAGATGGGAATTTACAATATTCTCGGGATGGAAAAGCGGCATATTGCAAAAGTGCTTGCCATTGAGACGGTGTTTACCGCGTTTGTCTCGATCGTTGGAGGCATTGTTGCTGGAATTTTGTTTTCCAAACTGGCACTTATGCTGATTTACCGGATTCTGGGGATTCAGGTGACGATCGAATTTTCCGTTCCGCCATCTGCCGTGAAAAATACCGTGCTGGTGTTTGGTATTTTGTATATGATGACGCTTTTTTACAATCTGATGCAGATGAAACTGGCAAATCCGGTGGAACTTTTGCGGGGCAGCAGTGTGGGGGAAAAGGAGCCGAAAACGAAGTGGCTTATGGCAATTTTAGGAGTAGTATGTCTTGGTGCGGGATATGCAATTGCCATTACGACAGAGCAGCCAATGAAAGTGATCAGCCTGTTTTTTGTGGCAGTGCTTCTGGTGATCGCTGGAACATACCTGCTGTTTACGGCGGGCAGTATTGCGGTGTTAAAGCTGCTGCGGAAAACCCATGGATTTTATTACCAAAAAAAGCATTTTATCGCGGTATCGACGATGATGTACCGGATGAAGCAGAATGCGGCGGGGCTGGCAAGCATCTGTATTTTATCGACGATGGTGATGGTCATGGTGTCTACCACGGTCTGTATGTTTGTGGGTCTTGATGATGAGATTAACATACTCTATCCATATGAGATCAACGTGCAGACCGGCTATTCTGAGGTGAAGGAAAATGTATCGGAGCAGAGTTCGGATATTATACAGTTTATAGAGGATACGGGAACAAACGTGACGGACAGTGAGAGTTATTCGTATCTGAATTTTGCGATGACGTTGGAGAAAGATTCTCTTACGATTGGGCAGAAACCGACAAATGCGAGCCTGTATTTTCTGACGCGGGATAATTTCCTTCGGATGGATCACACGCTGACAGAGGCGGATGTGCCAAAGGTAGAAGCCGGAAAAATTCTTATCTTTCGGGAAAAACGGTTTCAGTCTACGAAAACATTGCGTGGAGATCAGATACAGATTCTTGGAGAAACGTTTACCGTACAGCAAAATGGATACTGTAAGAATCGCAGCAATGGAGGGGCTATTTCGTTCATGGACGGGGTTTATTATATCGTTGTGGATCATATGCAGACGCTGCAGAAGTTGCAGAAACTGGCGATCGCTGAGGCAAATACAGAGAATGTCAGTGCGTATGCCTATGAAAATGTACTTGGAATCAATATTACCGGAACGGAGACAGAAAAGATCGCGTGCAGCGGAAACGTGGAGAATTATTCCTCTGGGGAAAAATATGGCGTTGTCTGGCGGCGCGTGCGCGGCAGGGCAGTAAACCGGAAGGAGCTGCTGGCACTGTACGGAGGGTTTTTCTTCCTTGGGATTTTCCTTGGCACCGTCTTTCTGGCAGTGACAGTGATGATTATTTTCTACAAACAGGTATCGGAGGGGTACGAGGACAAGGAGCGATACCGGATCATGGAACAGGTGGGCATGAGCAATGTCGAGGTGAAGTCGGCGATCGAGACGCAGATCCGCATGGTGTTCTTTCTGCCGATCGTGGTGGCAGTACTGCATGTCGTGGCGGCATTTCCAATGATCCGCAGAGTGCTTTCCCTGTTGATTATGGACAGCGGGCAGTTGTTTGTCTGGTGTCTCGTTACAACGGTACTTGTATTTGCGGTTATCTATTATGTGGTATTCCGGATCACTTCAAAAATTTATTACCGCATTGTGGGCAATCAGGTGCGCTGAATTATTTGTGGAAAGTCACAGGCAGCATAACGGAAAATACATTTTTGTCCCCCTGCCGTTCTACGGTGATTTTGCCGGAATGGTTCGTGACAATAGAGTGCGCAATGGACAGACCGAGCCCAAAATGACCGTTATCCGCGCGTGCTTCGTCTGCGCGGAAAAAACGTTCAAACAGGCGGTCACGGATTTCTTCCGGAATCGGATTGCCGGTATTTTCCACGGACAAATAAAATTTACGGTTATGGATATGGGCGTGAATTTCTATACTTCCGTTTTCCGGGGTATAGCTTAATGCATTATTTAACAGGATGGAAGCGAGATTCTGAATCTGACTCTCGTTTCCATCCATTTTCATTTGTTCCTGAACATCAATGGAAAGCGCAATGTGTTTTTCAAAAGCAACACTTTCCATCGGATAGATAATGTCAAGCAGTGCGTCATCTACAGGGAAAACTGCATGGGTATTCTGGATCTGCGGGGCATCCAGCCGTGTGAGTGTAAGCATTTTCTGGACAAGAGAGATCATCCGGGAAGTTTCCTGCTGAATATACAGCAGATGTTTATTGTCCCTGCCTACTTCAGAAGATAGAAGTTCGGCATTGGCACTAATGACGGAGAGTGGGGTTTTCAGCTCATGACTGGCATTGGAAATAAATTTTTTCTCGGATAAAATGGTATTTTCAATCGGTTTTACCATCCAGCGGGAAAGTGCTTTGGAGGAAATGGTAAATACAATAATACCGAGAATTGCCAGAATAAAACAGAGAGAGACAGTCGGAAGTGTTGCTTTTAAAGCAGGTGTTCCGCTGAGCATCAAAACATAATATTGTCCTTTTTTGGCGCGAAGATGATTAACAGAGACATAACGCCTGATAAATACATATTTCTTACTATTGGATATGAGAGCTTTTCCTTGTTTTAAAAGATAACTGTCGGAGACATCAGAAAAAGTGTCAAACATGATATCCATTTCATTGGATTCATCAATAGAAAAAAGACAATAGGGAATATGATCAAGTTCGGACGGAGACGTCTGTCCATTAGAGATGACAAATGCATCCCATGTAGTATAGTGGAGAGCGGCACGAACGGTTTGCTGGAGATCACTTAGATTGTTCCGGTAGGAGTTGTTGACAAAAAGCAGTAAAATAACAAGCCAGATGATGGTAAGCAGGAACATAAAAAGTGTACTGATTCTCTTTTGTAAAGATTTAATCATCGGAAACCTCCATAATATAACCGACTCCGCGAATGGCGCGAATTGTCACATTGACCTGCAGATGATGAAATTTTCGTCGCAGGAAAGAAACATATACTTCTACATTATTGTATTCTGCATTGGAATCGAATCCCCAGATCTTTGTGGTAATCTGGTTTTTCTCGAGAACCTGATTACAGTTATTCATAAAAAATTCCAGCAGTTGCATTTCTTTTCCGGATACCTGGACAGATTTTTGGGTCTGTGTGTTGCAGATTTCACAGGTAGCAGGATCGTAGGAGAGATTTCCAACGACAGGGTGTGAAGTATCCTGATGATTGCTGCGTCTGCTGATCGCCTGTATGCGCATAAGTAGTTCACGAATTTCAAATGGTTTGGTCATATAATCGTCCGCACCGGTAGTAAATCCCTGAATTTTATCATCAAGTTCTGTTTTTGCGGAGAGAATAAGTACCGGAACATTGTCTCCATCCCTGCGCAGAGCAGAAAGAACTTCATAACCGTTCATTTTCGGAAGCATGAGATCTAAAATAATCATATCATAAATGCCGGTTGAGGCATGCTCATAGCCGATCTGTCCATCGTTTGCGATATCTACCGCATAGTTTTCGTTTTGTAAAGCTTCTGCAATGGTATCCGCAAGCCGGACGGAGTCTTCAATTACTAAAATTTTCAATTGGAATCCCCTTTGCTAAATCAAAATAATTATTGTTGTATTTGGAATTTATTATAACGAATCTTGGAAATCTTGCAATCATAATTTTTATTTTTGGATGAATAAAAAAAGTTAAAAAGAAAATTGATATGTTTTCAAGGTTCATTCAAGGAACATTTTATATTATAACAATTATAAAACATTGGAAAGGAATAAAGCCATGAAAACCTTATATTTGCATATTGGAACAACAAAGACAGCAACAACGTCTATTCAGAGATTTTTAGAAGAAAACAAAGACGTACTGCAAAAACATGGGTATTGCTTTCCTGATTCACTGCATGTGTATCCAAGAGCAAATAAAAGGAGAAATGCACACTTTCTGGTTGCAAAAGTGTGGGATGCAGACGGCAACAGAAACCAATCGAAGGAAAAGGAATATTTTGAAGAGGGGTTACAGCAGATCAGAACCGCATTTGGGACATACGATCATGTGATACTGACAGATGAATCCATCTGGCATGCGTTAAGCTATTCAAAAAAATCACTTCTTCAGGAATTAAAAAAGGAGGCGGATAAACAGAAGTATCAGATTAAGGTAATTGTATATCTGCGCAGACAGGATGGACTGCTGATTTCCCGATGGAACCAGGAGGTAAAACAAAAATTTACCAGTGCCGCTGTTATGACATGTGAAGAGTATCTTGCTGCATCAGAGAAAAAAGAAAAAAAGATTTATCAATATGCACAGAAACTGGATGAGATTGCAGCTGTCATAGGAAAAAATAATTTAATAGTCAGGAGATTTTCTCCGAAGAGCTGGAAAGACGGATCAATCATTCATGATTTTATGCATGAGATCGGATTGGACGTCACAGAGGAATTTCAGGAATTGGAAGAAAGTGAAAATCTCCGGTTAGATAAAAATACCACGGAAATTAAGAGAATACTCAATAAGAGTGAATTTCTCACAGAAAAAGAAATCTCTTATTTTCGTAGATTTTTGAAGGAAATCTCAAAAGATTACATAAAAGAAGAAAATACAGAAATGCTTGCAAAAGAGGAATTGCAGCAGTTTCTGGAATTGTATGCGAAGGAAAATGAACGGGTAGCCGAGGAATATATCGGGGATGGACAGCCTTTGTTTTCGAATGAAGTTAAAGATTTACCGAAATGGAATCCGCAAAATGAAAAAATGCAGGAAGAAATTATTCAGTTCTTTGCAGCAGTTACTATGGATCTCAGAAGAACGAATGAAATTCAGCGTCAGAAAATAAACCAGCAGGAAAAAAGAATCAGACAGCTGGAAAAGAGGGCAAATGAATTTGTGATGTTCCGGGACAAAGCAAAGCATCCGTTTCGGACGATCTGGAAAAAATTATTTCGATAAAAGGGACTGGGCAGATGACAGAGGGTTTCACAAAGAGATGAAAAAACAGACAGCAGACACAATCTCACATGGCATATGATGGATATTAACAGGCAGAAGCGCGAAAAGCAGATGCAGCAGAAGGCTTTTACCATCTGGATGAGCGGATTGTCCGGTGCAGGAAAGTCTACGATAGCAAATGCACTGGAGAAGCGTCTGTATGCAATGGGAAAAAAAACGATGCTTTTGGATGGAGATAATGTGCGGATGGGCTTAAACAGCAATCTTGGTTTTTCCGATGAGGACCGGGTAGAAAATATCCGGCGGATTGCAGAGGTTGCAAAGCTGATGAATGATGCAGGCCTGATCGTGATTACCGCATTTATTTCTCCGTACCGGCATGATCGCGAGAATGCAAAACAGATTATCGGAGACGGTTTTCGGGAAGTTTATGTCAGCACTTCCATTGAAGAGTGTGAAAAGAGGGATGTAAAAGGATTGTATAAGGCTGCGCGGGAAGGAAAAATTGCGCAGTTTACAGGAATTACCAGCCCTTATGAAATTCCGGAACATGCAGATGTTGTCGTAGATACCGCGGAGATGGATGTGGAAACATGTGTGAATCATATATTGGAGCAACTGAAAAGTCTGTTGCGAGAATCCGTGTGAGTCAGGCAGGACAGTTTATCCGGTCAATGTTTTGGATCGGATGTATTGGATTTGGCGGAGGAAGCACACTTATTCCAGTTATTGAAAAAGAGATTGCAGATCGACAGGGAATAGACGAAAAACAGAATATTGACAAAGATGTGGTGGTTGCAAGTATTACACCGGGAGCACTTCCGGTAGAGATTGCAGCGTCTATCGGGCACCGCAAATTTGGAATCAGGGGAATGATCGCAGGTGCTGTCATGATGGCATTGCCGGGAGCGTTGATGACGGTGGCTCTGGTAGCGGTGTTGTCTGTATTTCAGGAAAAAATCCTTTCTGTTGTAAATATGATTTCCATAGGAGTCTCTGTTTTTATTTTGTATCTGTTGTTTTCTTATATCAGAAAAATGTTAAAAGACTGCGGGGAAGACGGAAAACACAGAAAGATGAAAGCGATTTTTTTAATGCTTGGGGTTTTTGTACTGTCTTTTTTTATTTCTTCGGTGCAGGTACTGATACTGGCATTTTTCAGCATTTTTTTCACCAGAGGCAATTACAGCAAAAGGAATCTGATAATTCTTACCGGCATTATTGGCAGTTATCTGTTGACACATGTACAAGTGTTTTCGTTTGATCTGTCCGGATGGCATCCTGTGGTTGATATTGTGATGGGAATACTTGGATGTTATGGCATTTTCTGTAATATAGCAGATACCGGATGGAAAAGAGAGAAGAATTGGGGTATAATTGCAAAGGATGTTGGAACATGGGTTGTATTTGCGGCAGTTTTCGTCGTTCCCGTCTGGTTTGTAAACCATGAGATCATGTGTTTTTCCGGCAGGGGAATTTTGTCTGCATGGATGTCCTTTGGCGGTGGTGATGCATATATGACCATAGCGGATGGAATTTTTGTGGGAGGAGGAATGATCACTTCCCAGCAATATTACAATCATATTGTTCCGGCGGTAAATGTATTGCCCGGATCTATTTTGTGTAAAACCCTGGCGGCAGCCGGATATTATACAGGATGGAACCTGACACAGAACATAGGAGTTGGATTATTATTTTCTATAGCAGGTTTTGGATGCAGTATTGCCGCGTCATGCAGTATTTTTATGCTTGCATATCATCTGTATGATTATCTGATCACATTACAGGTATTTCGTATTATTCGAAAATGGATCAGACCAATCATCGGTGGTCTGTTAATGAAAATCATGGTGATGCTTTGCTTGCAGAATATAGGTATGGTGATGACTTTTATGAAATAAATGCACAAACAGGAGATATGGAAATTGAGATTTACAAAAGCAAAAATTGTAGCAGCAGGAATGATACTGGCAGGAATCTGTATGATTGCACCACAGCAGCTGAGGGCAGAGGTACCTCAGGAACAGATGGATGGTGTGATGGGACAAAGCATCAAAGAAGAGATGGATGATACACAGATTTCAGACGTGGATACGCAGAGGGACGGATTGTTGTCCACATATGCCATGCCACGGCTGCTGGGGGCATCTAAGGCATCTTCCGGATATACACAGGATTTTCTGGATGGTTCTTTTACTTCGAAAGTGGATTATACAAGTGTTACCTATTATCACAAATCGGACTATGAAGATGCGCAGCTTTTGAACGGAATAGATGTCTCCTGGTGGCAGGCAAAAAATAAAAAAACAACAGCACTTAACTGGGAAAAAATACATGATGCAGGGATAGATTTTGCATTTGTCCGTGTAGCGTCAAGGGACACTTCCGATGGAAGTATTTATGAAGATACGGCTGCGGATTCCCATATTCAGGCGGCACTTGAAAACGACATCAATGTCGGTCTGTACATATTTTCACAGGCACTGACAGAAAAAGAGGCAAAACAGGAAGCAGAATATGTGCTGGATCTGGCAGATAAATACGGCTGGGATGTGACCCTTCCGATTGTTATAGACAGGGAAAAAGGAAGTCACAACCGCCTGACAGGGGGGAAACTCTCCAAAGCAAAAGAGACAGCGGTCTGCCAGTCATTTGCAGATACGATTTCCGATGCGGGATATCAGCCGGTTGTTTATGCTTCCTATGCATGGATCAAATCCTATATTGATACAGATTCCCTGGAGGATTGCGGCATCTGGATTGCGCGGTACAATAATACGACAACGAGCAATGCAAAAAGAGGGGAACCTTATGCAGACACAGCATATGACTATGAATTCTGGCAGTATTCATCCGTTGCAAAAGTGAGTGGATATACGGGAAATCTGGACGTAAATTTCTGGTACAAGGACACCAGTGCAAAAACCGGAGGATTGAAAGCAACTGTGGGGAATGCATTTGACCCGGTAAAACTAAGCTGGGGCAAAGCTGCCGATGATGTAACCGGATACCGCGTGTACCGGTATGACGAAAAACAGAAAAAATATGTTTATATGAAGCAGACGAGTGGAAAAAGCTTTACGGATACCGATGTGACAAGCGGAAAGACTTATCAGTACAGGGTGCGCTGCTTTTGGACCATCGGTGGGACAAATTATTATGGAAATTATTCTTCGGTGGTATCGGCCACCGTTCCGCCGGCAAAAGTGTCCGATGTAAAAACACAAAAGCGCAGCAGCACATATGTGACACTTGGATGGAGCAAAATATCAGGTTCCAGCGGATACCGGGTTTATAAATATAATGCAGCAGAAAAGAAATACGAAAGTGTGGCAACGATTGCAGGCGGAGCAGAAGTTTCTTATAAAGTTACAGGATTGAGCGGAGCTACAACGTACAAATTTAAAGTGAAATCTTATAAAAAAGCAGAAGGGGAAACCGTCTGGGGAGAAGCTTCTGACGCACATGAAGAGTGCACAAATCCGCTGAAGGTAAAAAATCTCCGGCTGCAGACAAAATCTTGTGCAGTCACATTAAAATGGGATAAAACCAGCAATGTAACCGGATATCAGATTTACCGTTATAACAGTAAAACGAAAAAGTATGATAAAATTGCTACTATTAAAAATAACAAAACATTTTCCTATAAGGATTCCAAATTGAAAAAGGGGACTGCCAGTCAGTATAAAGTCCGTGCATATAAATCTTATAATGGGAAAACGTATGTGGGTACCTGTTCGGATGTTACAAAAATAAAAGTGAAATAGGTAATGATTCATGGGGGATTCACACAAATAATTTCAGAATATTGAACAGAACACCATCGAATGCATTTTCTAAGAAATCAAGATTCTTTATATAAGAATTCCACACAAAAAGCCACGCAGTAAAATATTTTGACTGCGTGGCTTTACATATTTATCAGTGGAACATCCCTATACGGAGGGGATTACATATCCTGCCTGTTTCATTTCTTTCGTAAAATCAGCGATTGACAATCCCGCTTTTTTAGCACCCATTTCCACGGTAATAATGCCATCCTGTACAAGGGATGCATATGCACAGAGTTGTCCTTCCGCACGTTCTGCCTTCAGTTCTTCTTTCATCAATACCCTTAATGCTTCACACATTGTCTGTTCACTTCCTTTCCATTCCTGAAATTTCTCCATGTTGCTTCCCACAATGACCTGTAGCACGACATCCGCAAGGCTCTTTTCACGTTCCGTGAATACACTGGCTTCTTCCAGATACCGGCGTATCAGAGGTTTGTCCAGCTGGTCTGTCAGTGCCTTGAGCTGCACATGCAGATTTGTGTCCAGCTCCGATGACACGATGATCTGCATCGGGAACATGACACCGCTGACGTAATAAATCCCAGAGGCTTCTGTCTGGCATCCATACCCGGTCTGTTCCAGTTCGTGCAGCAACTTTACTGGCTTACGGTCACGGAGCAGAGTGACCGTGAGCTCATCTGCCGGGATTTCATTCACATGTTTCGGCAGCACCTTATACAGGCATGCATACGCAACTGCCTTGTAAAAAGTGTCGATATTCAGTTCGTCTTTTGGTGACTTGTATTCAAAAATGTTGTGTGTACGGAAAATTTTGCCGATCTCGTTTTTAATCCTGCAGTTTTTCTTCACCTTTACGACCGTGCAGTCAATCTGCAGGGGCTTTTCCGTCAGCTGGAACTCATCGGTGAATTCCAGATTTTCAGAGTCTTCCAGCAGTTCCAGACGCAGGGCGGAACAGAATGCAGGGTGCCACTGGAGTTTCTTTTGTTTTTCCGGTGTTTTGTTTTTTATTTGTTGCTTTTCCGGTGTCTTAGCCGTTGTATTTTTCGATAGTTCTTTTTCCAACTGTTCTCCTTATATTATATGTAGTTTTTGCATTTTTTTCAACGCGCAAAATGATATGGGAGCAAAAGGCATGCTTGCCCCTGTATCATGTAAAATTTATCTGGTTCTATCGTACAAAAATATACAAATGGGATTTCTGGCAGAAACTGCCACTGAAAAAAGATATATTTACCATAACATAAGAACACGATTCTGACAAGGAAAAGTTAGAATTACTTTTGGATTATGATGATGTTCCCCAGAGCCGAGGAATATATAGAGAAAAAGCCACGCAGTAAAATATTTTAACAGCGTGGCTTTACATATTATTTAATATAAACATGGATTCATAGTGCTTCGATGGAATCAATCATCATCAGCAACTACTTTTACCGTATACACAACCGATTTTTTTTCATCCTTGGAATTAGTATAGCTGCAGGTGATCTTTGTTGTTCCTCTAAATCAAAATCGTCCCAGACCTTCTCATACTTGACAGAAGCACCGGACTTCCGGAGAGAGTAATCTTTCTTTGCCTCTGTTACAGATACCTTGATGGTGTCCCCGTAACAATCCTTGTTTTTCCCATATACATAGCACCGGATCTTTGCAGTTCCGGGTTTTACAGCAACAAAATCCATATCATCACCGGTTCTGTATGTGGATGTCCTCTTTGGCATCGAGCCTTACCATATCTGGAAAAAGGATGAGGATCATGCCGCAGGCGATGTAAAGGATGATATTCCGTTCCAGCCGGATCGTGACCAGCAGGAACAGGTATTTTGCGCATTTGTCAAAGAGTATCCGAATCTGAAATGTATTGCCAGACATGTCCGTTTTGCACACAGCTGCAGCGAAAACAGCCTTCTGGCATATCTGTGGAAAGATGGACAGATTTATGAAAGCAGACGTCTGACCTTTCATATCCTCGACCGGGTCGGAGGCGGAGATGCATTTGTAAGCGGCATTATTTATGGCCTGATGAATAATTATACACCGGAGGATACGGTGAATTTCGGTGTTGCGGCAAGTGCTGTAAAGCATACGATTCATGGGGACGGAAATATTACGGATGATGTTTCTTTGATCCGGCATGTGATGGAAATGAATTTTGATATCAAACGATAAAACGGTGAGGTAATAACATGAATGAATTAGAAGAAAAATTTTATGAAACCGGAGTGGTTCCGGTCGTTGTATTGGAAGATGCAGAGGATGCAGTGCCGCTTGCACAGGCACTGGTCGAAGGAGGACTTTTGAGTGCGGAAGTGACCTTCCGCACCGCAGCAGCAGAGGAGTCCATCCGCCGGATGACGGAGGCTTTTCCACAGATGCTGGTGGGAGCCGGCACGGTGCTTACGAAGGAGCAGGTCGATGCGGCTGCAGCAGCCGGTGCAAAGTTTATCGTAAGTCCGGGATTTGATCCGGAGATCGTAGATTACTGTCTGGAAAAGAAGATTCCGGTTCTGCCGGGCTGCATTTCTCCTTCAGAAGTCGCACAGGCGGTCAAAAGAGGTCTTACCATTGTGAAATTCTTCCCGGCAGAGCAGGCTGGCGGAATTGCCATGATCAAAGCGATGGCAGCACCGTATGTGGGGCTTAAGTTTATGCCGACCGGCGGAATTAACGCAGGAAATTTAACGGAGTATCTTTCCTGTGACAAGATCCTCTGCTGCGGTGGAAGCTGGATGGTGAAAGGGGATCTTGTAAAAGCCGGAAATTTCGGCAAAATCAGGGGACTGTCCGCAGAGACCAGAAAACTTGTGGATACTATCCGGAAATAGTTGGTATTTGATACTGTCTGACCGCATCAGCACCACCAGGCAGGAAGAGAATAAGGAGAATAGCGACGATCCATGGGAACAGTGTGGTAAAAATGTTATACAGGTCTCCCAGTGGATCCTCGCTGTAATCCCAGAAAGGTCTGGCAGGATCATGTATCCAGTAGACATTTATGATTGTCCGCAGATGGGATCTGGTACTGCTTAGCGGAGAACAGGAGAATTTTCTGCAGTACTCCTTTCCGGCTACCGTGTAAGTATACCTTGCCGCCCAGTAATTATGGTCGGAATTTGACCGGTTGACCGTGATTCTTTTTGCATCTTTTTTTATAATCATTCCCTTTGTGACATGTCCGCGTTCTTTTGCAATTTCAATTTTTCTGCTCAGCCCAACTTTTCTTTTGGCTAAAAACTTCAGATCAATGATGTACAGTGGTATCAGCGATATAACGGCTACAGTTACCTGCCATGGATACTGGCGGATGGCGTTGATGATTTCTTTAAATTCCATGATTTCCCCCTTTTTTGCTTCATATCAGGAAGCGGTTTTGAACACTTTTCCGGTACTGCCGTCTCTTATGCGGCCAGACTATGGAAAGGAATATGGTCTTTGTATCCTTTATTATAGGAAAAAAGGGATTATTTGGCAATAAAAAACAACTGTAAACGTTTTCATATATTAGGCATATCTATCTGCACATTTCATGAAAACATAAAGACAATTCAGAATAAAATCCCCGGATTATTTGTCCTTAAATCCTGTAAAGTAAAGCATTTTTGGAAAAATTAAATTCATATCAATCATGTATGAATATAGGGAAATAAAACGCAAAGGGTGATGTCCCAGCGTGCCGCAATTGCCAGAGGGCTGGCAAACAATCCGACGATCCTGCTTCTGGATGAACCGTTTGGTGCGCTGGACGCTTTGACAAGAATTCAGATGCAGAAAGAGATCCTTCGGATTCAGGAAAAAGAGGGCACGATGATGGTTATGGTAACACATGATATCGATGAGGCCATTTACTTAGGCGATCGCATCGTGGTTATGTCTGCAAGACCGGGGGAGATCAAGGATATCATAGAAGTTGACCGGGCAGCGGCGGGAAGCGCAGCGGAGCAGAGTTTGCTGCATATAAAAAGAAAATTTATGATTATTTCTTGGAAGACAGTGATGAGAAATATGAAGTGGAGTATGTGATCTAGGAGGTGGGAAGATGAAAAAAGAAAACACGGCACGAAAAACAACACTGGCTTTCGTGATATCGGTTTTAATTATATTGGCATGGTACTTGGCAACAACATATAACGATATACCGACCGGAATTCTCCCGACAATACCAATGGTCGGGCAGGCATTGGAGAGGGATCCAAAGTAATTATTATTGTACTGGCGGCATTCTTCCCGATTCTGGTAAATACGGAAAGTGGTGTAGAGCAGACACCGCAGGGATTACTTGAGGTCGCAAATCTGTATCAGCTCAATCCGTGGCAGACATTTGTAAAAGTATATTTACCACATGCACTTCCACAGATTCTCGTTGGACTAAAACTTGGACTTGGTGTTTCATGGATGGCGGTTATCGCAGCGGAGCTGATTGCATCCAATGCGGCAGCGTACAAATACACCAATGATCAGGCACTCCTGCTGGCAAATAAGGGATATAGTCTGAATGATATCGGACATATGCAGATCCCGGAAGAAATCAGCAAAAAGTGGTATATCCGACCACATTACGGACACTATTCAACGAATGCCCGTGGCGCGTATATGCGTTATCTTGGCTTTTATGATGGAAATCCGGTCAATCTGCTTCCGCTTGAGAAGCAGGAGGAAGCCCGCAAGCTGGTAGAATATATCGGAAGTGAAGAACTTATTTTAGAGAAAGCGGTAAAGGATTTTGAGAATGGTGAATACCAATGGGTTGCTACGATCACGAATTATTATGCAGGGGCAGGAATGAAAAGCTATACACAGGCTTTTGGTTCCTGCTCTTTTTATATCGCAATTTATCATAAATTTATCGTAATACGATAAAAGAGTATTGTTACATCCTATACACAGCCCAAGCTGTCGGAACAGCAGCGGATGGAGCGGTTACGTTTGCAGCAACAGTTACCGTTCGGGGAAACACCACAGCAGAAGGCAAAACGAGCGGATATTTTTTCGGTTATGATGGTTCCAACACTTGTGTACGCTATGCTATACACATTTCTTTTATATGATAACTTTCATAGCATTACGCTGCCGCTGTTTGTCGTGGTAACGATCGGTTACTGTGGATATGTGCTGTTTTGTATAA
>OCPU01001798.1_pt1 | contig 15278 bp, 12 predicted proteins | sample 1538661 | NCBI WGS metagenome assembly OCPU01 (sample SAMN04571716, study PRJEB22368) | human gut metagenome | biome: human gut; material: stool | host: Homo sapiens | place: Luxembourg | collected 2012-10-19
AAAAAAATGTCTGCAATAAAAATCCGGAAAGGGCAAGTGCCCCTCCCAGAATCCCTGCCATCAGGACACGCGGAAGACGGATTTTCCAGATAATATTCATCTGCACCTGTGTTCCTTTTTTCAGAAACAGGATCCGTAAAATCTCAGGAACCGAGATCTGTACATTTCCGGTATTGATGTTCAGCACTACGATCATGCAAAAAACTGCTGCCAGCACCGCAAAGACTCCCATATATCTTGTATTCCTTTTCCAGTTATTTTTCATTCCTGCCTGTCCCATTTTCTTCTCCGTTTTTTATTTTACATGGTATAAAAATGTCATCTTGCTTTCATCGCCGCCTGTCAGCATCAGATTCATATCCGTGATCAGTTCCCCAACGATATCGGTTGCCTGATACAGATATTTACCGGTACACCATACATTTCCTTCTTTGACTGCTTTGAAATCAGAAAAAAGTGCATCTTTTTCTTCCAGATCTTTTACACTGTTGATTGGATTATCGATACTTGAATTATAAATCAGATAATCTGCATCCGCCGCCTGTGCGTAAAATTCTTCCATTGTAAGTTTTACTGCTGAAGTATTACTGTCATCGCCAGTCAGATCATCGAATACATATCTTCCACCGGAAAGTTCGATCATTTTCGGAATATAATCATCACTTCTTCTTACTACCACCGTTCCGTCACTGCTTACATAGAAAAATGCAACTGTCTTCTCGGTATTCTTAAAATCTTTGAGCGCATCGACATTTTCCACCTGCTTTTCAAAAAATGCATCCGCTGCATCTTCTTTATTCAGCATTGCTGCATAAAGTTTGATCCATTCAGTTCTTCCTAGAGGATGCGATTCATAGCTGGACCGGTCGATCATCACCGGGATATCCAGAGATTCAATCATCTCCTGTACCTTCGGTGTGTGAAGGATCATGGTCGATTCGATGGCAAGATCACAGTCTTCGTCCACCAGCATCTCATAATCCGGTTCACTGTATTTCCCTGCAAATTTTATTTTCCCGTCATCCATCGCTTTGACTGCATTTTCAATATACCATCCGGAAGCCTGGGTACCTGTCATTGTGATATTATCCAGAGAATCGATCGCATTAAAAAGTGCCATTGCAGATGTCGCCGCAAGATAAATATGATCCAGCGGCTGCTGAAGGATCACGTAATCCTCCTCGGCTCCATCCGGCACATCCTGATTTTCCGGGACGACCAGAAATTTTGCATCGTCTTTGATATCGATCATCTTATAGCCGTCTTTGTAGTAATATACCTGAAAACCTTCGGCATATTCCAGATCCATCGCGGATTCATAAGTGAGTCCGTCAATCTCCGGACCTTTTTTTTCTTTGGCACTTTCTTTCGTACTGCTGCTTTCTGTTTTTTTTGTATCTGTTGTATTCTTTTTCGTCTGCCCGCATCCGGTCAGTGCTGCCGTCCCAAGCAGCACTGTACTCAAAAGAATGCACCCCAGACGCATCGTTCTCTTTTTCATTTTCTACCTCTGTATCCAAAAAAGAATCTACCTAGTTTTTTGCAGAAGAATCTGTACTGTCTGTCTGCGCGAAAATTGCCTCGTAAACCTTGCTCCACTCTGCTTTTGCATCATCCTTTTCCTCATCTGCTGACCGGTCAACGATCATCGGAACATCCAGAAGAACAAATTTTTCTGCCAGCTCTTCGTATCTCTTCTGCTGATCTTCTACCGACATTTTCTTCTCATTCTTTTCATCCGGAAGAATTTTATTGGAAAGGATTGCAAGATCACACTTACTCTTCATCAGTTTTTTATTTTCCGGTTTCTTATAGGTTCCTGCATAAATGATCTTCTTAGCTTTCATTGCTTTTGCAATGCCTTCTACCTTACAGTTCTTCTGTTTTACCCCTACTGATGTAATCTGGTCTGTTGCATTCAGCTTATCCAGGATTTCCAGTACTTCCTCTGAACCTACATATGCAGACTTCTTTGGCTTCTGGATCACGATCATTTCTTTATCCAGACCTGCCGGAATTTCTGCGTCTTCCGGGACGATCAGATACCGGACGATCTTTGCTTTGTAAAGCGCAAGCTGTTCTTCCTGTGCCGGTGTCAGCCCGGAATCTGTATCTTCTTTTGTATCCTTTGTCTTGGTCTCTTTTGTATCCTCATCTTTTCTCTGATCGATTTCTAAAAGAGTGATTCCCTGATCATAATGATAGATCTTGAAGTACTTAGCATGCTCTACCTTTGTCTCAGACTGATAAGAAAGTCCCATGATTTCCGGCGCTTTCTCATCCAGTGTATCTGCACTTAAATTGGTCTCCCCACTTACTGTAGTTCCGTCTGCTTTTGCTGCAGCACTTAGGTAAATGAAAATCGAATAGCTGATTTCATGCGCTGTTGACATCTTGGTTGTCATACCGATGATCGTATTGTTCTTGTTCAGTTCTACCGGAATGACAAATGTAGACGTACTTCCGGTTGCTGTCGGATAATAGGTATTTCCATTCGCCTTTACATAGCCATAAGAACCACTGCTAAATACAATGGTAGCATATGCCTGACCGCCTGTCACGGTAATCTTGGTACAACTGATACTGACCTTTCCGGTTCCACCTGACCAGGAAAATTTATCCGGTGTATAGACACCGTCTGCAAGTGTTGTTGCACTGTTTACACGGGCAGTTCCACCATTTAAATCTGCCTCATATTTGGATTCTTTGTCCGGGGTCTGGTTTGTGCCTGTGCCTCCGGAAGTGGTGCCGGTTCCAAAGTTGGTGTTCTGGCTGGTGTTATTTCCCTGGTTGGTGTTGCCATTATTTCCAGTATTTCCATTTGTGGAATTGCTATTGTTCAGATTCTTCATGCCTGCTGAGGCGAATGTCAAGGTACGGTCATACCATACTTGCTTTTTATGAGAAAATGCTGCCACTGAAATTCCTGTGTCTAATAAAGAAACCGGAATCGTATAGGTATACATACCATTTTTGTCCACAACATAAGGAATCCACTTGGACTTATCTGCAAGTGCTGCTTCTGCACTTGTTCCTACATACAGATAATCATATCCTGTACCACTGAGTGTAATTTTTGCAGTCATCTCCCCATTTTTTGATGTTAAGATGCAATCCGTAACTTTAAACATGGATGAACTTGAAGTTACGTTTGCTTTATAAGAGCCATCACTTACCTGAACATATTTGGTCATTCCTTCTGTCTTGAATATTAATGTACGATCATACCAGTTACCACTATTGAATCCATGTGCTGCAATCTGGACTCCGGTATCCATACTTTCTACTGGCACTGTAAATACATGTTTTCCTTCTGCATTTACAGAATACCCAATCAGTTGATCTTCCGAAGCACTTGCCGCAGCTTCCTTACTTCCCATATATAACTTATCGTATCCCGTTCCACTAAGTGTAATATCTGCCTGCATCTTGCCACCAACAGATGTCAGCACGCAATTTACTACACGAAACATTCCACTAGCTGAAGCTGCATCAACATCTACTACATACTTTCCAGTATCCAGTACGTTCTTGTCCTCATTTCCCGGTTTCTGGTTTTCGCCACTTCCGGTTTCCGGTTTGCTCTCTCCTGAATTACCCCCCTGTTCAGGATTTTCTGTGTCGTCTTTTTTATTTTCTGCTGACGATGAAATATGAAGCGTGTAATCTCCGTCTTCTTTCTTACTCACCCAACCTTTCTTTTGGCTATGCGGTACAAAGGCAACATCCGTTCCATCTGCTGACAGTGGAAGTTCAAATGAAAATAAATACCCGTTGCCTGTTCCTGTTCCAACTATCGCCTTTTCTTCTTTCCGTTCAACTGTATCAGCTTTACTTCCAATATAAATTTTATTGTAAGTTTTACTCTCTGTTTCTATCGAAACTTTCAGGTGATCATTTTCTTTTACAACAGAAGACGATCCAACCTTAAACATTGCAAAATCACTGGTAACATTTTTCGCTTCCTGCGTCTTCACTTCCCCGGCATTTTCCGCCGTTTCTTCCGACTTAACCTTCTGCTCCTCTGCAGCCTTCTCTTCGCTCTTTCCGTCTTCGCCCGCTTCTTTTTTCTCTGCCTCAGTTACATTCCCTGTTGCCGCATTTTCTTCTGCTTTCGGCTCTTCCTGACTCTTCTGATTCTCGTCCGTTCCCTGTCCGGCAGTCGTTTCTTCTTCCTGTCCAGTCACTTCTTCAGCCGGCTGACCTGCTACGTCTGCCGCACCGATTTTTCCGTCTGTTACTTCTACGGTCTGCTGACCTGATTCTGTATTTTCTACTCCTGCCACTGCACTGTCCTCAGCGTAAGCATAAGAAACCGGTGTAACCGACATTGCAACTGCCATGAAAAGTGCAAGAAACTGTTTTGAATTCCTCTTCATAATCCAACTCTTCCTCCTGATGTCCTGATCTTTTGTCGCTTGACAGCTCGATGATGTACATTCGCCAAATTCAGTTCCTCGTGCAAGCATAAATCTGCACTTGGCTCATCGTATGCAAAAAAAATCTGCTTCCTTTTTCCTGAAAGCAGACTTCACCTACATCCTCTGCCACCGGAACTCTTTTCCGTATATATGGCAGCACAAAAATCTTGCTTTCATACTCAGTATGAAGCAAGATATCATTTCTTTGTGTATGTAAACGCGCTTTCATCGGAAGCAATTTACTCTCTTTCAGCAGGTCTCCTGGCTTATGGATCTTAACAAAGCTGCACCTTCTCACATTTTTATGCAATGGCTTGCCGCCGCTTTGCTCCTCATTTACAGTGACCGGATCGCTCAGGACTTTCACCTGATTCCCTTTTAAGCCGACCAGAAATTCTTCTGCCTAGCACTGAAAAAGTTTCTTTATTTATTCTTACTCACTATAACAGATATGTTTCTTCTTGACAAGAGTCATCTTTCCTGGTTTATTTCCCTATTTTTTCCAAACTCTCCATTAAAAATCCCGGAAGTTTTTGTTTCAAAATCGACACCTTAATGACTATATGTTTATCATAATTTCATGACCTACTTCATTTATATATAGAAAGCGAAGGGGATCGAAATGAGAAAAAAGTGCCAGTGAATGTATGGAAATACTCTGAAATAAGACAATGCAGCCGCCAGATCGACGACTGCATTGTCTTATACTCTTTTTCGTACAATTTTATTTTTTCGCTGCCTCAAAATTACGATGAAGTAATTCGTGGGTCTTTCCTTTCAGAAGTTCATCATATAATGACAGGATCAGCGGATTCTCATTCGACTTCTTAATCTGCGTATTGATATCGGTATCATACAGGCCTTTGCTTCTGGCTATCCTGCTTCTCGGACCTGCCGGGACTGGCTGTCCGCCACCCATGATACATCCGCGCCTGCATGCCATAACCTCAACAAAGTCGTAATGTACCTCGCCCTTCTGGATCTTCTTCATCAGCGCATCTGCATTTCCAAGTCCACTGACAACAGCTGCATGGATAGTACGTCCGTTGTAATCAAACTCTACTTCTTTCAGTCCTTCTTCTCCACGAACTCCACTGAATTTGATCTTATCCATTTCCACACGGTTATGTCCTTCACGAAGGCGCCTGAGTACGGCTTCTGTCACACCACCGGTTACTCCGAAAATCACACCTGCACCAGATCCGATACCAAACGGCATATCGGATGCTTCGATCTCCAGATTTTCAAAGCGGATACCGGATTTCCGGATCATTGTAATCAGCTCTGTTGTAGTCAGTACATAATCAATATCCTGTTTTCCATTCGTGGAAGATTCCGGTCTTAAAATCTCTTCTTTCTTTGCAGTACACGGCATGATCGATACAGAAACGATTCTCTTTCCACCATTCTTTTCCGGATCCTTATAGTATTCACGGATCACAGCACCAAACATCTGCTGCGGTGAACGGCAGGTTGACAGATTTTTTGCCAGATCCGGATAACGGTTCTCACAGAATTTTACCCATGCCGGACAGCAGGATGTAAATAATGGGAGATTTTCTCCGGATGCAAGTCGTTCAAGAAGCTCTTCAGATTCCTCGATCACCGTAAGGTCTGCACCATAAGAAGTATCATAAACTTCATCAAATCCAAGGCGGTGCAACACATTGACGAGTTTTCCCATCACATTTTCCCCTCTTGGAAGGCCGAACTGATCGCCGACTGCGACCCGGACTGCCGGTGCGATCTGTGCGATCACCTTTGTATTCTTATCTGCAAGAAAATCCCAGATCACTTCGATATTGGTATTGATACTGATCGCACCTGTAGGACAGACAACCCTGCACTGTCCACAGTTTACGCAGTCTGTCTCTGCAATCTTTTTGTTAAATGCCGGTGTTACCAGAGCCTTTGTTCCCCGGTATGCAAAATCAATCGCATTAACAGACTGTACATTGTCGCACATACGGACACAGTCACCACAGAGAATACATTTATTCGGGTCACGCACGATTGACGGTGAACTGAAATCCAGTGGATACTGTTCTTTTGTATTTTCAAATCGGACGGTTGTGACGCCCATACGGTGTGCCAGCGCCTGAAGCTGACATTCCCCACTCTTGATACAGGTTGTACAGTCTCTGCAATGTGCAGCAAGTAAAAGCTCCAGAATCATCTTACGATATTTCATAAGACGCGGAGTATTCGTGTAAATGACCATCCCATCTCTTGGCGGTTCTGAACAGGATGCAAACGTCTTTCCTCTCTCATCTTCTACGGTACACAAACGACAGGCTCCATACACAGACAGTTCTGAATGGTAGCAGAGTGTCGGTATATCTATATCTGCATTACGGATGACAGAAAGTACATTCGGCTCATCTGTAAACTCTACCTTCCTTCCATCTATTGTCATATATCCCATGACTCATTCCTCCTATTTCTCGATATGAATTGCTTTAAACGGACACTGTTCCATGCAGGCTCCGCACTTGATACATTTCTCCTGATTGATATGATAAGGAGATTTCAGCACGCCTTCAATTGCACCTGCCGGACAGTTTCTTGCACACTTCGAGCAGCCCTTGCATATCTCCGGATCGATCTGGAATTTACGCAGATTTGAACAGACACCTGTCCGACAGCGTTTCTCGTTGATATGTTCCAGATATTCCTCTTCAAATGCATTCATGGTACTGATAACCGGTTTCGGTGCGCTCTTTCCAAGTCCGCAAAGCGCCGTACTCTCAATCATATCTGCCAGTTCACGAAGCTCGTCCATATCGGACGGTTTTCCGTTTCCTGCTACAATACGCTCCAGGATTTCAAGCATTCTCTTTGTACCTTCACGGCAAGGAACACATTTTCCACAGCTTTCTCTCTGTGTAAAACTCATGAAGAATCTGGCAACCTCTACCATACAGGTATCCTCGTCCATGATAACCAGACCGCCCGAACCGATCATTGCCCCGATCTTCGCCAGTGAATCAAAGTCCATCTTACTGTCCAGCTGATCCTCGGTCAGACATCCACCGGACGGACCACCGATCTGTACTGCTTTGAATTTCTTGTCATTCTGGATTCCACCGCCGATGTCATAAATAACTTCGCGCAATGTAATTCCCATTGGTACTTCGATCAGTCCTGTATTTCTTACATTACCGGTCAGTGCAAATGCTTTCGTTCCGGGACTCTCTGGTGTACCGATTCCTTTGAACCAGTCTGCACCATTTGTTACGATCATCGGAACATTGGCATAGGTTTCTACGTTATTAAGAACAGTTGGTCTTGCCCATAATCCCTGCTCTACTGTACGTGGCGGTTTTACTCTCGGCATTCCACGTTTTCCTTCAATGGATGCCGTCAGTGCGCTGCCTTCTCCACAGACGAATGCACCTGCACCACGGTTGATATGTAAATGGAAACTGAAATTGGTTCCAAGAATGTTGTCTCCTAAAAGTCCGATTGCCTCTGCCTGGCTGATCGCTGTCTTCAGTCTTTCAATCGCAAGCGGATATTCTGCACGTACATAGATATAGCCTTCCTGTGCCTGTACTGCATATGCTGCGATCATCATGCCCTCGATCATACGGTGCGGATCACCTTCCATGATACTTCGATCCATAAATGCACCCGGATCACCTTCATCACCATTGCAGACCACATAGCGGATCTTTTCTTTCTGGGAAGCAACCTGCTGCCACTTTCTGCCGGTGCGGAATCCAGCACCTCCACGTCCACGCAGATTCGAATCATAGATTGTCTGGATCACTGCTTCCGGTGTCATCTCAAAGAGTGCCTTTTCGATTCCGGCATAAGCACCGACTGCAAGTGCACCCCCAATATGCTCTGCGTCGATATGTCCGCAATTCTTCAGTACCAGTCTGGTCTGCTTTGCGTAGAACGGAATCTCTTCCTGTGACGGATAGGTCACTCCATCCATCTTGTAGAGAAGTCGCTCTACCGGTCTGCCGCCCAGGATTGTTTCGTTATAAATCTCTTCGCAGTCTTCCAGTTTTACTTTAATATATAAATAATTATATGGCTCAATTCTTACCAGAGGTCCCATCTCGCAGAAGCCATGACATCCACTCTTCATAACCTTTGTATGTGCGATTTCTTCCCCGATCTTTACTTCTACCCCTGTATGATCTTTTGTCAGTTCTTTTAACTTTTCATAAATCTTGCCTGATCCACTTGCCAGACATCCGGTTCCCCCGCAAACCAGTACTCTGCAGTCAGCCGATTGTTTTTTCTGACATTCAATACGATATTCCTTCAGTTCCGTTCTGTTTTCAATTTTCATTTTCTTCACCTCTCAGTTCTTCAAGAAGTTTGATTACCTTCTCCGGTGACATCTTCGGATGTACTTCATCATTAACTGTGATCGCAGGTGCAAGTCCACAGGCTCCAAGACAGGATACAGTCTCTACTGTAAAAAGCATATCGTCTGATGTATGCTTGTGCTCATTTAACCCCAGCTCTTTATACAGCGCTTCCAGGATAGGAATGGATTTACGCACATGACAGGCTGTTCCGTCACAGACCTTGATCACATACTTTCCTTTCGGTTCAAATGAAAAATTCTCATAAAAGCTTGCCACACTGTACGCTTTTGCCTCTGTAATCCCGATCTGTTTTGCTACATAGGTAAGCAGTTCCGGTGGAAGATAACGGTATTCCTCCTGAATATCCTGAATGATCGGTATCAATGAGCGTTCCTCCCTTGTATGCATGGCAATGATCTCATCCGTTTTCTGATAATAAGATGCATCTAACATTCCATTTCCTCCTTCGTCATATTGTACATTTCCTTCTTATTATTCTATTATTTTTATGACATTATAACATATATCTATAGTTTTCGTTTATACGTTTCATATATGATAGCTATATATTTTCCAATATATAATAATACAAGAATCAAAAGTATTAGTATTTATGAATAGACGGATAAATGTGTACCCAGCTCATCAAATACACAAAAAGAGCAGAATGGATATATCTTGGTCCGATATATCATTCTGCTCTCATTTACATCATTTCACGGATTGTTTCTTTTAAATGCCCAATAAATTCTCTTTCGTACAATTTTTTCTGATAACCCTTTTTGTAGATCAGCACATCCCGGATCATCTGTCTGGAAAATCCGGCATGCTTCTGCACCAGATTGTAGTTTTTCCTTAATTTTTCCGGTACTGGCGATACCCACATATAACTGTTTTTTACTTCCCGCAAAATATCAAACTGGCTTCCCCTTTCAAAAATATAAATTTTATTATGTGGATGAAGCGACTCTCCATTCTCACTCAGCTCGGTGTATTCTCCGGTCGGAAGTTTCCAGTCCCCATGCAGGATTTCCACACCATCTTCCAGTTCTTCTCTTGTCTTTAACTCCCTCTTTGCAAGATCTCCATCCGCAGAAGTTAAGATCACATACGGAAGCTCTGCCAGAAGTTCTGCATCCAGCCCTTTCAGATCAAGAAGCGACTGAAAATAAGGTTCATTCTCGCACAGATACCGGATGATTCCCATGGAATACCCGTTCTGCAACACATTTTCAATGGCATGCATAGAACTGCTTTCCTGAAATTCTGCTTTGATCGCCGTTTCCTTGCTCTGCATTCCGATAAACTCTGCAAATGCACTGGAAATGTAACTTGCCCTCGGAACAGTAATCTTAAATGAGAGATTTTCTTTCCCCAGATCACTGCAGTCCCTTTTCATTTCCTCTATTTCGTAAATGATCCTTTTGGCATACTCCAGAAATTTCTGTCCTTCTCTGGTCGCCTTAACTCCCTTTGACGACCGCTCAAAGATAGAAATTCCAAATTCCCGCTCCAGATGCTTGATCGCTTTACTAAGATTTGGCTGCGCCACATAAAGTTCCTTCGCCGCCTTTGAGATTGACCCACTCTTATCGATTTCAACTACATAATGCAAATCTGTCAGATTCATCTTCCCCATCTGCCTTTCTGATCTCTGACTTTATCTCCCCACAACTATTTTCTGAACTTTTATTACAGATTCTTTTCCAGCCATTTACAGACTTCTGAAAATGTTCTCCCTGTTTCTTTTGGTCTTCCTACCGCAACAAGAACTGCCCCTGTTTCCTTTGCTGCCTGTACCTTTTCTCCAAAGCCTCCGGCTTTTCCCGATTCTTTGGTCACAAAGTATTTCGCGCCTGTCTGATGGATCGTAGCCACGTTCATCTCCTTTGAAAATGGTCCCTGCATTGCAATGAGATGCTTTCCTTCAAAACCAAGCGCGACCGACTCCATAACCGCCTGCTCCGTAGAGAGGACTCTCGCAAAGCAGCGCTCTTTATACTCCGTAAGCTTTGTATATTTTATCAGTTCCTTGCTTCCGGTGGTAATCAGAATCTTTCCTTCTGTATTTTGCAGATATTCCACCGCATCTTCAACCGACTGCGCCCAGATCACCCTATCCGCTTCATCCGGCACTGCTTCCATCTTCTCCCGCAGGCAACGCAGATACTGCACACCGGAGATTTCGCAGGCCCTCCTTATCTCCCCAGTCACGATCTGTGCGAATGGATGAGTTGCATCGATCACCAGATCGATCTGCTTTTCCTTTATCATCTCTGCCATCTGCTTCTGATCCATACGCCCAAAAAAGACTTCCGCATTCTCATGCTCTCCGGTACATTCTTTTCCATATTCGGTTGCGGCACTGACATAAACTTTTACATTTCTTCCATCCAGAAATTCCGTAATCCGCCTTCCCTCTGTTGTCCCTGAAAATATTAAAATCCGCTTCATATTCTGATCCTTACCTTCTTTTCTGCCACTGCTATTGTCACCCGGTTCATGCACTGCTTCGGCATCAGAAGCCTGCCATCCTCTCCGGCTGCAAGGATCGCCGCCCGCTCACAGACATTGTCCACACCTGTGACCTTCCGGACAAACTCCGAATGGGAGCTGACACATTTAACCTTTCCCAACTCTTCTGCCGAAAACGTGTAAAATGGAAGCTTCCACTTTGCCGCATAAGAAAGTAATCCCGCTTCTTCTTTTTTCAAATCAATACTGTCGATCTCACTGACTTCCTTTTCTGTAAATCCAAGGATCTTTTTGACCTCATTGACCGCACTTTGGATCTCTTCTTCGGAAATCCCTTTGCGACATCCGATTCCCAGCACCAGGTTCTTCGGCAAAAGATCCAGAATCGTTTCTTCTTCCCGCCTTTCGCCACTTCTTTCTGCAATCCGGATTCCATATGGATAGTTTCTAAGAAGCTCTTCTGTTTCACATAGCTTTAATTCTTCCGGAAGCTTTCCTTCTACTGGAAATACACTGTAAAATCCAATCTTTTTCCCATCCAGAACCACAGCTGAGATCTCCTTTGCCTTTTTCCGGTCTGTCAGTACCAGACCATTGCTTTTTGCAAATACATCTACCGCAAACTTTTGTTCCACATCCGTTGCTGTAGTAAATACTGCCTGCGCATCTATTTTCTCCGCGATTTCCTTTGCAAGCTCTACAGCTCCGCCCACATGTCCCGACAGGAGCGGAATCACATAGCTTCCTTTTTCATCCGGCGAATCGGTAAATTTGTCCTTCACATGAGGGGCGATCATCCGCACTGCGATTCCTGCCGCCCCGATAAAAAACAAAGCCTTCTCTCCCCAGAGGCTGCCTATCCAGCTTTTCTTATCTTCCGGAAAAGCATGAAATCCGTATAATCTGCAAAACCGTGTCAAAGTATACACTTTGACACGGTATCCGCTTTGTATGAAATTCTCTCTGACTTTACAGGCCATCTGACAGCCTGCATCTGTAAAACTCAAGATTACAATTTCCATAAACTTTAGTATTTCTCCATCTGCTCCACGTTCAGTACAAAAATCGTACTTCCGCCTACCTGCACATTGATCGGAACGGACGGTGCTGCGCTCATGCTGCTCTGTCCTGAGATCAATGCCGGGTTTGCATAAGTGATCGTCTTTCTTTCGCCAGAATTCTTCTTGATGATCTTCAGTGCCTCTGCTACCTTCTCATCATCCACTACAACCATGATCGTGGTGCTCTTTTTCTTCAAAAATCCACCGGTTGTAGCCAGCTTTGTTACCATGTATCCGGCAATATTCAGTTCCTCTATCGTCTCCAGTTCATCATCCTTATGCAGGATCGCCATAATCATCTTCATACAAAAACCCTCCTGTCTTATCTGGCTTTTGATACCAGATCCCTTTTTCTTTTATTTTACCGCATTTACCTGGAAAGGTAAACGAAAATGTTGCATTTTAAAAGATTAGTTGAAATCCAAAACGAACTTTAACTTTGTGCATTACCTGTTACAATAATCTTCTTCAATCCTGCCATCCAGTATCCGGATCACCCGGTGTGCCTGACTGGCAATCTCTTCATCATGTGTGATGATAATAACCGTTCTGCCTGACCTGTGCAGTTCTTTCAGGATTTCCATGATCTCCTGTGTTGATTTCGTATCCAGATTGCCGGTCGGCTCATCGGCAAGAATGATCGGCGGTTTTGCGGCAACCGCTCTTGCCACCGCAACTCTCTGCTGCTGTCCTCCGGACATTTCATTCGGCTTATGCTTCATCCGGTCTTCCAGACCGACACTTTTCAGGGCTTCCATCGCAAGTTGCTTCCTCTCATTTTTTGACACCCCGCGGTATACCAGCGGAAGCTCTACGTTTTCAACTGCATCCAGATTACTGATCAGGTTGAATCCCTGGAAAATGAAACCGATCTCTTTATTCCGCACATCTGCAAGCTGATTATCTGTCATACTCGCCACATCCTGCCCGTCCAGAACATACTTGCCGGAAGTCGGTGTATCCAGACAACCGAGCATATTCATCAGCGTTGATTTTCCCGAGCCTGAATGTCCCACAATCGCAACCAGGTCTCCTTTTTCGATATCCAGATCGATCCCGTCAAGTGCACGGACTTCATTCTCACCCGGATTGTAGATTTTCTTCATATTTTCTATATGAATCAATGCCCCCATAAATGTTCTCCTTTTCTTTTCGCTCTACTTTACGTTCCTGTTTTCAATATACCTTATTTTGAATCCAATCACAATGCTATCCTCCTGGCATCATGAATTCTTAAGAATTTCCATTGAAAACATCTTTAAATTTCCTTCTTTATAAAAAATATCAATTATACATCTCGTTTAAAAACACTTATGATAAAACTATCATTTATAAAAAGGAGATCTGAAAATGACCAATTTAAAATTACCGGAAGATTTTGAAACCTATCCGGAAGCAAGAAAGAATGCTTTTCTGAAAATGAAAGAGCTGAAGGAGTCCGGGCGCAGAATTGTCGGAGTTTTCTGTACCTACACCCCATGGGAACTGATTGAAGCTGCAGACGCAGCTGCAGTTGTACTTTGCGGGATCGGAGATGACAATATCCCGATCGCAGAGACCAGACTGCCACAGAACCTTTGTCCTCTGATCAAGGCAAGCTACGGTGCCGCCCTCGCTGACCGCTGTCCATTCTTCTATTTTTCAGACATGGTACTCGCAGAGACAACCTGTGATGGAAAAAAGAAAATGTATGAACTGATGTCTGAGCTTAAGCACTGCCATATTATGCAGCTTCCACCAGGAAAAATAGGCCGCGGTGCGCTGGAATTCTGGAAACAGGAGGTAATCAGCGTCAAAGAAGATTTGGAGGATTTCTATCACATAAGGATCACAGATGAGCAGATCCGCAAAGCAATCCATCTTCGCAACCGGGAACGCAAGGCCGTCCTTGACTTCTTTGAGATTGGACGCTTAAAACCGACTCCGATTACCGGTTATGAGATCAACACGGTTATTTCCTCGAACGAATTCACGGTTGATCTGGAAGAAAAAATCAAATACCTGGAACACCGTACCGCTGAGCTTAAAGAGCTTTATGAAAAGGAATATAAAGGCAAACCATCCCGTCCGAGAGTTCTCATTACCGGATGTCCGACCACCGGCGTGATCGACAAAATTGTACGCCAGATTGAAGAACTCGGAGCAGATGTTGTCGGCTTTGAGAACTGTTGCGGTCCACGTGAGAAAAAAGATCCGATTGATGAGACAAAGGATCCAATCACTGCAATCGCCGAAAAATATCTTCGTGTAAACTGTTCGGTCATGAGTCCGAACCCGGGACGTCTCGAGGCGCTTGATGCCCAGATTGATGAATATCAGGTAGATGGTGTCGTTGAGGTCCTTCTGCAGGCATGTCATACCTTTGCCATTGAGTCCGATGCGATCCGCACCTTTGTCACCAAAGAAAAAGGACTTCCGTATATTGCAATCAATACAGACTATTCTTCTGGTGACCAGGCACAGATCAATACAAGACTCGGGGCATTTATCGAAATGCTCGGTTAAAAGAAAATCCGGTGATCTTTCCTTCGATCACCGGACTTCTTTTTTCTCTTTTTGGCAGAATCATTTAAGCTTCTTCTTTCCCTTCAACAAGGCTGTTCAGCTTCTTGTTAGCCAAGAAGATAAGTGCTGTAAATACTAACATAATGACTGTGATTCCAACAAATACAGGGAACACATCAAATTTTTCAATAAATGCCTGTACAAACGGGCTTAACTTGTTTGCGCCAAATGTAGAAATTGCGATAACCCCCATCAAAAGTGAGAGATATTTCTTCGGCGCATACTTACTTACAAATGCATTACGCAGCGGTGAGAAACACATCTCTCCGATTGTAATAACCGTTACAAACAGGAATGGCCAGAAAACGCTTGCTTTTACAGAAGCATCTGCGCCAACTCCGCGAACCAGTTCACAAACAACCATTACTCCAAACGCAAGTCCTACAAAAAGGAAGCCAAGTGCTACTTTCTTAAACATATTCATATCG
>OCPU01001801.1_pt1 | contig 15258 bp, 10 predicted proteins | sample 1538661 | NCBI WGS metagenome assembly OCPU01 (sample SAMN04571716, study PRJEB22368) | human gut metagenome | biome: human gut; material: stool | host: Homo sapiens | place: Luxembourg | collected 2012-10-19
AGGTATTAATATTATAGACCGAGAAGTAAAGCATATTGTTATTGATATAGTAGATATAGGTTCGTTAATTCAATGTATGGGAAGAAAAAGAATTCAAGATAAAGAAGATGATGTAAATATATACATTAAAATTATTAATAATCAAAAATTGGCTGGATTAAGAAGAAGTATTCAACAAAAAGTTGAAATGGCTGATTTTTACATAAAAAGTGATTATTCTGTAGAACAGTTATTGAAAAAATATCCACGGGAAAATGATGTAAATAATATTTTGTATGATGTTCTTTTATATGATGTTGATGGGAATATTATTGCCAATTCATATACTAAAAAAGTGAATGAGCTAATGTATTTTAAGAAAAAAGAGGACATATTAGATTATGGAATCATGATGGAGGAGTATGGTAAATTTGGATATTGTAAATTTTTGGCTAGAATATTTGGATATTTTAATGAAGAAACAGGAGCTTATAATTATAGGATGATAAAAGAAGAATATGAATTAAACGAATATTTAGAGCGGATAGTTCAAAATGAAAATGTTTTTTTACAGATTAAGGACAGAAAAGAATTAATAGAAAAAATTAATGCTAGACAAGATGGAAAATTATTGAAAAAAGTTTCTACTTTGAATCAAGTATTAGAAGAAAAAGAATTAGATTACAGAATAAAACAATTTGCAACGACAAGATATTTAACGGATAAATTTGGAAATAAAAAGAAAAAGATATATAAACACGCATGGAAAGTAGTTAGATTTTAATTAATGACTGTTTTTTGGATAGCGATAATTTCACTTTTAATTGCTTGACTACCTTTTTTGGGAGTCTTCTCTATTAAAAGCTTTACGCCTGTTTTGGGTAGTCAAAATATTTTGTTGAGAATTATTTTTAAAATCAAATTAAAGAATGTCCCTATTTCCTAATATATATGTATTAGAGAAAAGGTGAGAAAATCAGAAAGGTTATTACAAAATTAATTAATTTTATAAATATATAAATAATCTACTTAAAAGAATAAATCCAGAATGTGTCATATTTTTTATGTTTCGTAGCGTAAGCGGAGAAATGTAAAAAAATTGCACATTTTGATGCTACTAATTCTCTGTTCACAAGCTTGCTTGTGGGCAGAAATTAGTAGTCTACTGTCAGAGACATAAGATGCAAACAGAAAGGCGAACACATATGTATAGAAAAAAGATACAACATGAGAAAGAGAATTTGTCCAATAGATTGATCAGTGAAGAACTGATATATGCTTGTTTAATGACTTGCGAAAAGGTTATCAGTAAGAATGCATATTTAGAAAAGAAATGGGGCAAATGGTATGAGGGTCTTACTGGATCTGCTGATGATAGTAACTATAGAGCAGAGAGACTTACGTGGATGGAGTATAGAAAGAAATTACAATCTCTGCTACTGACTAAATATTCTATAAAAGAAATTATTCAGAATACAAAGTCAACAAAAGTATATACGGATACCGCTCCTAAGACATTAGTAAAATCAGTTATTGAACTGATTGACAGTAAGGAGTATGAATTGGTTTTTTAGTAATAAAGAACATATCAATAAATATTAAAAAAGGAAGAGAGAATTATATATTAGGGGGCTAACCTAACAGAAATCCACAAAGTCTTACACGCAGATGCTACGATTCCCTTTCGGGGGAATCTTGCATCTTGCTAGTGCGACTTGTTGTGTCTGTTCTGTCAGTCCGTTCACCGCCCCCTTAAAACCCCTGTGAAGTATTATTAATTATATAATTTTTAGAAGGAGATTTTTATGGCAAATAAAAAGAATGAAATTTGTTTCTTATGTGGGAAAACAAAAAATCAAACAGATAGATTGATAAAGGGGAAATATGGATATATTTGTGGTGATTGTATTAGTGCTGCATCAGATTTAATCTTAGAAGAAGAACAGCAAAGTATTTCAACAAATGATGTAAAACTTGTAACACCTTCGCAGATTAAAGCTTATTTGGATAAATATGTTGTTGGACAGGAAGAAGCAAAGAGAACATTATCCGTTGCTGTTTACAATCATTATAAAAGACTTAATCAGAATAGAAAATCAGATGTAGAGATTCAAAAATCAAACATTCTCATGATTGGTTCTACAGGGAGCGGTAAAACATATCTGGCTCAAAGCCTGGCTAAACTTCTAAATGTTCCATTTGCTATTGCAGATGCAACTACACTCACACAGGCAGGTTATGTTGGTGATGATGTTGAGACAATGTTGCGTACTCTGATTGAAAATGCGGATTATGATATTGAAAAAGCACAGCAAGGTATCATTTATATAGATGAAATAGATAAGATTGCTCGTAAGGGTGAAAATACTTCTATTACTAGAGATGTTTCTGGAGAAGGGGTACAGCAAGCATTATTGAAAATTTTAGAGGGAACAATATCGGAAGTTCCTGTTGTTGGCGGTAGAAAACATCCACAGGCTCAAACTACCAAGCTAGATACATCCAATATTTTATTTATTTGTGGCGGTGCATTTGACGGTATTGAGAAGATTATAGGAAAAAAAGAACAATATAATTCTATAGGATTTTCTGCAAATATTTCCGATAAAAAGAATGATGGAGCAGATTTATCACAAGTGGAACAGCATGACCTTGTAAAGTATGGTTTGATGCCTGAACTGATTGGAAGATTACCTATTCTTGTTACGCTTAATCCATTATTAGAGGAAGACTTGGTGCGTATTTTGACAGAACCGAAAAATGCAATCGTAAAACAGTATAAGGAATTACTTTCAATGGATGGTGTAAAGTTAGAGTTTGAAGATATGGCACTGAAAAAAATTGCAGAGCTGGCTATTAAAAGAGGTACAGGTGCAAGGGGATTACGTTCTATCATTGAGAAATCTATGCAGAAAATTATGTTTGATGTTCCAGATATGAAGGATGTAGAAAAGGTTGTGGTTACAAAACAATGTATAGAAGGAAAGACAGATGCACTTGTAATTGGTAAAAAACAAATTGCCTAAGTGGAACAGATTCACTTAGAGATAATGAGAAGGGGATATATATGGATAATAATTTTACAGTAACAGAAGGAAACAAAAATGCAGCGGATATAAAGAGAATTAAAAGAGTGATTGTTAATTATGATGCCTGGATGAGACAATACTTTAATACAGTCAATCAATTATTTGACGAGAAAGGGTCAATGGATAATTGGACGCAACATGACTTGATGAAATTTGCTCTACAAGCTGTTAAATACATAAACGCAGCTCTTGACATAAAACACGAAAATATGAGGGAAAATCCAAGCTATGACATGACTTTAGAAGAAAAGAAAAAATCCTTTGCCTTGATTGACAGCTTATTTGGAGTAATTGGAAGAATTAAGTTAAAAAATCTGATTAAGGTATTTCCTGTCACAAAGGATTTCGATGGAGCAAAATATGAATGTAAGGACTATTTTTATACGATGAATGTGTTGAGAGAAAAAGGACTTGATAATGCTGTGGGAAAAGATGGTGTATTTGAACTGTTATGGGATTATCAGAATGATGCTTTAGGGGATATTTTTAGCTTTTTCCTAAGCTGCATGAGTACAATTCATAGAGAACAAACAGGCATGGGAATAGCAGAAGAATTCTTTAGTAAACAGGGAGTCTCAATGAGTTCTATAGATTTTGAGAGAGGAATCATGGTTGATGATAATGGGAAAATAGCAAAGATAAGTAATAAGCCTTCTTATTTACAGGTTGTAAAGTAAAGGTTAAAAAGCACATGGGAAATAAAACTAAAACTTATAGATAAGTGAAAGGAAATTATATGGAAAAAACAATAAGCAAAACACCAATGATTACCGCAGATTATTTCTCCGAGGAAGGTTTAATAAAGCAGGTAGGGCTTACTAAAGGCTGGTGGAATCAGATAATTTTAAAAGAACTTATAGATAATGCGTTAGATGCGATTGAACCATTGAAAAAGAAAGAAATTCACATTGAAATAAATACAGAAAGATTGGGGATTTATGATAATGGAAGCGGAATTAAGAAAGATATTGTTAAGAGTATCTATGATTTTAACAATTATGTGAGCCAGAATAGAAACTATATTACCGCTTCCAGAGGAAAACAAGGGAATGGATTAAAAACGATTATTAGTATCTGCTATTTGAATAAATATCGTTTGCTATGGCATACGGCAGAAGGAATTGTGATGGAAGGGATTATTAATCCAGAACAATTGAGATACGGTAAAGTAGATGTAAATTTTAAAGAATTGGGTAAAACTGAAAAAAGAGGAATTGAAATTATAGGATTTGATAAAAATGATGTTTCACTTTGTTATTATTTCTTTTGTGATTTTGTGAAATGTAATCCAGACGTTTCCTTTTATTTGAATTATATGGGAGAAACTGTAGAGCATATATCTCAGAGTGAAGCAGTTGATAAATCTCAAAATATTTCTATTGCATATTATGACTATAATTCATATCAGAATTTCATAATTAACACACAGGATGGAAATACGACTTATAAGAAATTTTTGGAAAATGTATTTGGAACAAGAATTAAAAATAAAAGTACGATTAAGTCGAAAATAAAAGATATTGATTTTAACAGTGATGAATTTATATCAGATTTCCTTATGTTGAGGGAAGATCAAGCAACTAAAAAATATACATTGCTCAAAAAACAATTAATAGGTCTGGAGAATGTTTTAACTACAACTATAAAAATTATAGATAACAATGTATCTAAAGGTATAAATGATAAGGAAATTCCTTGTATTATAGAATTTTCTGTTAAGAAAAATACTTTTAAAAATAATACCGACAGAAAAAATAGTAGTGTTAAATGTTACGTTAATAATTCTATTACATATCGTGGAGGAGAAAGTATAGCTTTTGAAGGTGACTGGTATCATGTAGGGAACAAAGATATATATGGAACAGATTTGTATGACTTGTTGTATCAAATGAATAATTTTTCTTTTGTGGTTCATGTTATTTCGCCCTATTTAAAATATATGGATGCAGGTAAAACTCGTATAGATATTAGTAGCTTTATTCAAAGCTTTCTCGAAAAATTGAATAAAGCTATTGCAAAAGAAAATCGAAAATTTAGTTCTGGCAATAAGAGGGTAAATAATAGAGCTATCATGAGAGAGTATGTGACAGAGGCTTTCAATTTAGCAAGTGATAATGGACGATATGCGATTACTGCCCGTCAGATATGGTATAAAATGAGAGAAATATCGGGGATAGAAGAAAAGAAAAATACTTATACAGATTTTATACAAAATATTTTAACTGAATGGATAGATGATAATCCAGAGTTTGAGGATAAAGTTAATTTTAGCGATAGGGGAAATTTCTATGTTAATGGTTCGCAAAATGGATTAGGTACAGCAAATGTAAGGAATTTTCTGAATCAAATTGGAACAGCACAGAATGTTTTCAAATGCTATGGTGGAATCAAGAGTAATATCCATATAGAGCCAGACTTTGATTTGAAATATAAGTATGACAAGGTACTTTATATAGAAAAAACAGGATTTGACGCAATTTTTAAGGCAGAAAAGATTGGGGAAAAATATAATATGATTATTGTCTCAGGACAAGGATTTTCAACTAGAGCCGCAAAAACATTATTATATCAATTTCAACAAATGGGAATGAAATTATATTGTCTCCATGATTTAGATATATCAGGAATCTATATATTGGAATCATTTGCAACACCAAATAAAAAATTTAAGAATACAATTTATATGGAAAACTTGGGAGTGACTTTTGCGGATATTCAAAAATACAGTATTGTACCTGAGAGTGTAGAGAAGAAAAAAGAAGATATAGCAAAACTTGAAAATCTTTCTTCTGAATATAAAGAGTTTTTTGATACAGGTACTTCTTTTAGAAGGGTAGAATTAAATGCTTTTACAACGGCACAGATTCTTGAAATTATTGATAATAAGCTGTCAAATGTTAATAATCTTCCAACTATTAATTTGGAAGAAACTCTAAGTATAGACCATAATGCTATTAAGGAAACGGCTTTTATGAGATTGGTTTCTGAAAAATATAAAAAGCAGCTTAGTGATATTTATGTCCCGATTGATTTGTCGGAGTACACAGCAAAATATACAGTTAAGGCAGCCAAGAATGAGATACCAGAGCTTGAAGAACATTTGATTCAACAGTATCAGGAAGTGATAACAAATAAACTTAACATTTCTTAAAAGTAGCATAACTTGTTCTATCAAAATAAAAATGTTAAGTTTCGATTTGGTGATACGGGGAAAATATCCAAGATAAGTGATAAGCCTTCTTATTTACAGGTTGTGAAGTAAGATTGGATGCTCACCCATCAGTTGTCTTCTAAGAATTTATCAATTGGTGAAAAAAATTGCCATTACTGAAAAGTATAGACCTATATATGAGAAACAGGCGAAAGAAAATCAAAGATTAAATGGTGGAGATAAAAAATCGGAGTCGCAGATTTCTTCAACTCCGATTCCAAAAGAAAATAAAATTGATGTGCGTGCTAAATTAGCAGAAACAGCAGGTGTATCAACTGATACATATTCCAAAGGAAAGAAAATATTAGATTCAGACAACGAGAAATTAAAACAAGAAGTTCTTTCAGGTAAAAAGAGTATCAATGCAGGATATAAGGAATTAACAGGGAAGAAAGAGAATTAGTATATAACCGTCCCCAAATTTTGTGACGCTATCATATCACTTTCAGAAAATCAAATTATTTATAATTCTGAAACCGATCCCCAAAAAGGAAATGCTAATACAGTTCACAGAAATACTATAGTAGTCATTCAGTGAACAAAAAACAATCCTATACCACAAAAGAAAGGAATCAATAATATGCGACAAATACCAATCCAACCACTAAAACGAAAATGCAGTGGATGTGGTGACATTATGACCATCACTAAATCTGATTATCACAATAACTATATTTTGTTTGACGGTAAACTCTATCATAAGGATTGCTACTTCAAGACAAAGACCATCACAAAAAAATGCTATGGATGCAAGAGGAATATCTCATTTCCACCTATTACAGCAACACTTACACAGCCTGATAGCGTATTCTATAACAATCATTTCTATCATACGAAATGTTTTATCAAATGGTGTCACAGCACTGTACGAAAAAACAAAATGCGTATGATTGCATTGGATAACATTGATATTTATCGAAAGAACGCATCTGAATGTGTACAAGAAACCTTTATCAATAAGAAGCAGGACGCAGCCAGTATAAAAAAGTTCATTGAAGATGCAAATACTTATATCATGAACTGGTTTGATGGGACAGAACTAACTGCATTCTTAAAAGATATGTATGGTATTACTGGCATAGATCAGTTTACATGGAGCAAGATCAAAGATTCTGGTATCCCACTGTCTGATTTACTATACATGTGGAAAAGACGCAAGGAAGATTTGTACAAGTTAAATCAAAAGTTGATTACCAAAAACAATAATCATATATCGACAGAATCACTTATCAGATATGATTTAAAGGTTCTCATAAACAAATACGGCAGTTATCTGAAATGGAAAGAACAACAAAAAATTTTAGCAAATGAGAAAGAGTCTGAGAAAGCAAAGATGAAAGACGATCACATTATTAATGAGATTATATCTGCCAGACAGCACAATGAAAAGCCGGATACTGACACATCAGAAGGTGGTGTTGACATCAATGCGTTAGTCGATGATATATTTTGATGAGGGATAATCATAGCATTTTCAAAAGAGAAGAATCTATATAGGAAATTATTAATCATTCCACAGCAGAACAGGAGAACACATTTCCGTGTTATCGTGGAATTTATGCCTAAATTTCTTAAAAATTAGCCGATGAAATCGTTCTTTCATTTGTTTAAAAATTCGTATATAGCAACGGTATTTTTAACGCTATTTGCTCTTGAATCCATTTTAGTTTTCCAGAGGTTTCATTCTTATACTGAAATATTACGAGAGCAAATAAGCATTGATTCATGGAGAAAAGGTAGGTGATATAGACAAAACATTTTTAGAAAACAGATATAGATAAAATAAATAACGGAAGGATGATTATTATAGCAGCACAGATGAAATTAGAATTTGGAAGATGTCAAGTTTACAAATTGAATATCTCAACCTGTCTTACAGAACAGGAGCAGGAATATTACAATCTTTATTGTGAGGGAATCAGCGGTAAACAGTTAAAAGAAAGATTAGGTGTACCATATCCTACCCTTGACCGTTTATCAGAGGAATTTCATATCACTTATGAAGAAGCGATAGGACTGTTAAATTCTCAGTTTGACAAAAAGCAGTTCAAACCATTTCTGTGTAAGGAGATTGAGAAATTCCCAGAAGATGCAATTCGTGAGATTCGGAAGAGTGCAATATATTTTTACGATGAAGAAGGGAACCTTACGGATACCATTAAAGATGAAAAGCGGATTGTTTGGTTTGAGAATGAATGTGTCAGAAGATGCAATGCTAATCTGTCAGATATACCGCTCCTGAATCAGTTTCTTCTATTGAAATGTGGAAGTGAAGCATTAACAGGTGTATTAAGGCAGATTATAGAACGAGGTGTCAATTTAGAAGGTAGACATTATATTTTCTACACATCAAGCACAGGACAGATGAAAGATTCAGAGATAACACTTGTTGAGGAAAATTATTGGAGAGAAAATAAATATGCTCTTATGTGTGGACTAACAGAAGAACATATTAATGCTAAAGGCGGTATTAATATGGGAAAGTTCTTTGCGGCGAAAGCGTTGAATATCTCTAATAGTGTTCTCTATGATTCTGGTGTTAGTATTGATGATGTAATTATTGTACCCGATTTTGAAACTATGGTATCTGGAATGGTTAATTATCTTAATGTAGATACATTGGATATTGAAGAGAAAATGATGGATATTCCAATTCCTCATACCGATGGAGCAGGAATTTTTATTCCCGGTACATTTCCTTGCAGTTGTCAAATTCGTGGTGGCTGGCTAAAGGGAGCGGTATTTCCATTTAATTTCCATAAGTTCATTAAAAAATATGAGTCTAAAGTAAGTCCTGTAAATATGAAAGATGCATGGGGCGATTCACTTACAGTGGATGATTTCCTAAAAGCAAAAATTATTCTGACAGATAGCCAGTTAAAAATGAGAAAATATTATGAGTCCATGCAGGAATACAGAGAGTGCTTTAAGAAGTCAGGTTTATCTATCACAATTAATAATTGTTCTCATGTGTCAGATAAAGAGGTGAAGGTAGCATATCAACCATTTCAGACTATTCCAAGAGAAAATCTTACAGATGAAACTATTAAAAAATTAGCGGCAAAAACTGTTAAGTATATTAATGATGCGAAAACAAAGCCCGAAGTAGCATTAAAACTAATGGGAATTGAAATGGAAGCAAAAGAAAATAAGAGTGATAATAATGAAAATAAAATGAATGCCCTGTATGCTTCCATATTAAAATACCCCGCAATGCTGAATGATGTTCATGTGAAAAAAACAATGAAAAGTGCTGTACAATCAATCAGGAAAGAAGCACAAGGATGTAAGCTGACTATGGATGGATTCTGGAGCTACATTTGTCCTGACTTATTTGCGTTCTGTGAATGGCTGTTTCTAGGAGAAGATGTGCCGAAGGGATTAGTACCAGAAGGATATATTTATAATCATTATTACGATGGCACTAATATAGAAGAAACTTGTTGCCTGCGTTATCCGCATCTGTCAGATTGTGAGCATGGAATTAGAAAAGTGTTGCAGTCAGAAAAATGTAAAGAGTGGTTTAGTGGAACAGATACCGTTGTAAGTTCTCATGACTTGATTTCTAAAGTTTTACAGGCTGATTGGGATGGAGATCATATCTGTCTTGTGCATGATAAAGCATTTCTTGATGTTCTGGACAGAAACAAGTATCCTTTGTTTTATGATATGACAAAAGCAGAACCGGCACAGATTAGAAACGATGCTATTATGCTCTGCCTGACAAGTAGTTTTAATAATGAAAATATCGGTTATGTTTCCAATGCAATTACAAAGATATTTAATTCCGAAAAAGAGCCTGACATAAAACTGGTAAGAATCTTATGTGCATACAACAATTTTGTGATTGATTTTTTCAAGACGCAAAAGGCAATGGATTTGAAGTGGTATGCATCAGAATATAATGCTTATAAGGATTCAAAGGAATATAAGTGTCCACATTTCTTCATGTATGCAAAAGGGAAAAAGCAGACTCAATGTGAAAAAATCAATGAACGGGGGAATATAGATAGGATTAGTCAGTATATTTCTGGCAAGACTTCTGGAAGTATAACGAAGATAAAATATCCAGACGAAGGGGTATTCAATCCGCAGATGTTAATTGATATTGAAAAAGGTATGAATGAGAAAAATAAAAAGTATAAAGTGGATAGGACATCGGAAGAGTATAAAAAATTGGAGTTGCTTCTAGCAGAATTAAAACGAGAAAGAATGTATTTGTATAAAAAGGTACAGGAAGATTTAGGAAAAAAAGAATCAGATACGGTGTTGTTTAGAATATACTGCATTTCGAAATTTAAAGAAATAATGGAAGACAGGAAGAAAATTGCTAATTATCTTGTGGATATTGAATATTATACAGAAGAAAATAAACAAGACAAGAAGGATATTCTTTGGAATTGTTTCGGGGATATTCTGTATGATAATTTGTGTAAAAATATCGAAAATGGCAAGGAAGTTCCAGAAAAAAAGGATAGGTATAAGCCTTCTTCTAAAAGAGAACAGGAGATTCGAGAAAGTCGGGATAAGATAAAGAAAGAACAGGAAGAAATTGTTAAAATTCCAATTACGGAAACCTTATATAACTACTTCATGGGACTTACGACAAGAAAAAGATGTGAAAAGGACAGATATATTTTATATATTCTATATGTCTTGCTTGAAAGATTCAAAAAGAAATATGGAGATAAAAAGAATTATGTCCGTCTTTACAAAGGAACAAAGCAAAAAGGGAAGATTACCGTTGCCACCCTTGATAATTGGTTAGAATCAAAATGCACACAAAAAGGATTGGAGCGGTTGGAAAAAAACGGTTACATAAAACAGGAAGAATGTCAGAGATATAAGAAGATTTCTTTATGTGAGCTGTCAGTAGTGGAGGAGAAAGATTTACCACAAGAAGAAATATTATTCCATACAGAATCCAATAATCCACTGTTAGATTTATGGAAATATAATGGAGATAGAAAAGTGCGAATATGTGAGATATGCGGTAGTAAATTTCTGGTGGTTGGTAATGCGAAAACCTGTACAGATAAATGTTCCACACTTTTGAGAAAAAGAAATAAAAATAAAAAAAGAACAGATAAGTGAATAGTTGGCTGAATCGACATAATTAACATAATTAGGAGATTTAAGAATATAACAGGGAGTCATTTTTTGTAGAAAAAATATACAGAAAATGACTCTCTTTTTTTAATTGAAGATTTAGTATAGGGAGGAGATAGGAATAAAAATATTCTAATTTTGCATATAAAAAATCTAATAAGAAAGGATGATAGAAAATGGATACATTAAGTAATGTAGTAAGAAAATACCTTACTGAAAATGGAATTTCTGATAAATTTTTTGAGGAATATATCGGATGTTCACAATCTACTTGCAGTAAATGGTTTTCTCATAAAGCAAAACTGACACCAGAACAGCTGGAGAAAACACATGACTTTCTCCAGGGAAAGCACGTTAAAACGATTGAAGAAGTATTAGAGGAAAAATGATTTAATATAAATTAATTGATATAAGCGAATCAACAAATTCCGAGGAATAATTAATATTTACACCAAAAATCAAGAGAGATAAAAGGAGAAATAATTTTATGAGCAAAACAAAAACTATCAAATTAATGAACTTAGAAACTTTAAATATCGTAGCATGGTATAAAGATTTTTCTGAAAAAAAGAGAAATAAAGTTTTACCAGTGAGAATTCAGTTTGATTTACAACGTAATGTTATGAAGCTTAATGAAGCTGCCCAGTCTCTTGAAAAATTTCGTGGAGAATTAGTAAAGGATATTCAGGAAGAATTTTTCGGCAATGATGAAAAATCATATGAATCAAAAGAAGTAAAAACGGATGAAGAGGGAAATCCTGTTTTAGATGAAGACGGAAAAGAAGTTATGACAGACGTTAGAAAAATCAAAGAAGAATTTGAGCAGGATTTTAAAGACAAATTAGAAGATGCAGATGCTAAATATAGGGAAATTGCCGTAGATACAGACGAATATTTAATTAAAGTATTCGACTTAGACACTTTTGTAGATAGCCTTGCAGATGATGTAGAACTCGATTTAGAAGACCTTAATATTAACATTTATGGATGTAAACAAAGAAAAAAATGAGGAAGAATAATATCTTCCTTTATGGAAGGAAGGTGATTAGTTGGCTCAATTAGGAAACTTGCTTGTAAAAGGTTCTTCTCGTTTTTTAAATAAGGCATATTTTGAAGATATTTCTATTGCAGGTACGAGCTTTTTTAGCGGCAATATCTCTACAGATGGAACACTTAATATAGGTGAGAATAAAGCATCAAATGCACTATTATACCTTAATAAGAAGATTGCTATAAGAGGAGTAGATTCTTGGCTAAGAATTAATGATACATCAACCAATTTTACAAGTGGTGTGTATTTTGGCAACAGCGATGTGCGAACGGATAAAGCATTTCAAGTTGGCGATGGTGGGAAATATTTTAAAATTAATTCATCTTCTCTTGATGTGAATGTACCATCTGCGTTTTCACAAAGAACAACTCATAATGGAGGACTTATTTCTCCTACTATTTCTTCTAATCTTATTTCATTTGTAAAAAATGGAAACACATTACCTAAAATAGATGGGGCTGACGCAACAGCAATATTAAATGAACTGACTGTTTTATCTACTCTTCGTGCAAAAGAATATGAATTAGACCATGTACAAAATTTGGGAGGAACTTTTATGGTTTCTCCTTCTTTTATTTGTACAGAAGGAAGTACGTCTGTAACTGTTTCTGCAATAAGTGGTTCTGAGGTAACTTTTGTTATTAAAGATAATGCCACTCTCACAAAAACAGAAATCGCAACAGCTTCTTGGGTTCTTAATTCTCAGATTAAACTATCGGGAAAGATTGGAAATGCCATCTTAGCAAATGCTACAGGTACGATTACAAAAAGTGTAGATACAAATAACCATACTATTACTGTAAAAGTTGATGTTGGCTCTTCTACTGTCGGTAATTTTACTGTTAACACAACCTATACGGGCAATCAAGTATCTAAACTTGCGCTCATGATGTTTCGTAATGCGTCTGGATATAGACTTGGTATTTACTTGGAAAGCTATAGTTCTGAAAATAAAAAACCAGTCATAAATATATTTGACGGAAGCGGCACAGATCCTAAAGTCGTACTCGGCAAATTAGATGGTACACCAAAAGTTAACAATATTTCTCCTACAGGATATGGTTTGTATTCAGATAATGCTTTTTTAAAGGGTACGATTATTGCTACATCCGGTACAATTGGTGGATTTACTTTATCTACTGACAGTATTCAAAATGGCACTTTTGGACAAGACGGAAGTGTAATGATGTGTCTTGGTTCAAATAACTCTGCTTCGATTGGTGGTTCTGGTAATATCAATGGTTGGACATTTACAGCAGGAAGTAAATTTGGTGTTACAAAAAATGGGGCAATGTATGCTACTTCAGGTAAGATTGGAAAATATACTATTACCGATAGTTGTCTTACTACTGGAGGTGGCTCTGTCTGCACTGGAATGGGAGGAACTCACGCATTTTGGGCAGGTAGTGATAGTAGTAATGATGCGCCGTTTCATGTTAGTTATGATGGTAGTTTGTATGCTTCTAAAGCGAATATTTCGGGAACTATTAATTCTACGGATGGTAGTATTGGGGGATGGAAGATAGGTAGTAATAAGATTGAATCAGATTATATATTTAGTGATACAGATGAACTCACAACCACATATAATAATAATATATTAAATATTTTATCTGAAACTGCTAGTATTGATTTAACCAATACTAGTGTAACCTACCCTAATTCTTCAGACCATACTGACCCAAAAAATTGTACAGCAGTCGGAGAAAATTATTTATCCTTAACGAAATCTTCAATTCGAGGTCGGGATAGAAACACAGTATACGGGCCAGAAGAAAATGAAGAAAAACATTATAGCTTTAGTCTAAGTGCTATAAATGGATTGGAAATGAAGGATAATATATCAGGAGAAAACACTAGATATTGGTATAATGGGATTAAGTTTAGTAATGGAGTTTGGATTACTCCAGATCAAAATATTTTATGGAGTGGAGCAAATTATATGAGTGGAGATCAAACTATTACGTTTAACAAAACAGTATTAGAACAGTTTAGTGGTATTGTTTTGGTTTGGAGTGGATTTAACAAATCAAATAACAAACCAAGTAATGGAGATGTTCACACTCAATTTATCCCAAAATGGTGTGTGGAATACATGAACGGTGCTGGTCATGCTTTTGTTGATCCTTATCGCCATATAGACAAATATTTTTATGTATATAATGATAAAATAGTTGGGAATAATATAAATGGAACAACTGGAACTGAGGGTGGAATTACTTATGATAATAGTTATTGTGTCCTTAGAGCGGTAATAGGCGTTTAATAAAGCCCCATCAAAAGATGAGGCTTAAATCTTTATTGTTTTATTTTACTTTTATTGTAATTTTAGCTTTTTTACCAGTATTTGTTTTTAATGTGATAACAGCTTTTCCTTTTTTGAGACCTTTAACTTTACCATTTTTAAGAATTTTTACAATTTTAGGTTTTGATGATTTCCAAGATAATACGTCCTGAGCATTTACAGGTTTTCTTGTGTATTTAAGTTTTATGGATTTTCCTTTTTTAATTGTAATAGATTTTTTCTTAAATTTAAGTTTAGAAGTAGGTGTTAATTTCGGCTTGGGTGTAGAAGTTAATTTAGGTATAATTCGTGATTGCAAAACAATTCCACATCTTTTACATCTTTTTTCTTCAAGTCCATTCTGTGAAAATGTAGGCTTATTCATCAATATCCATTCGCTAATATCATGCCCAAGAGCAGGAATGATTTTTCGATATACAACTTGGTGACAAATATTACAACTTATAGTTTTATCCCAACTTTTAGTACAGGGGAAAGGTGTGTTATTTTCTATCCAGTTATCCTTATATATAGT
>OCPU01001824.1_pt1 | contig 15092 bp, 11 predicted proteins | sample 1538661 | NCBI WGS metagenome assembly OCPU01 (sample SAMN04571716, study PRJEB22368) | human gut metagenome | biome: human gut; material: stool | host: Homo sapiens | place: Luxembourg | collected 2012-10-19
TTGTTGTTTTTGCCGCCCGTCTCGATTATAATATAAGGAAGGATAAACTGTGCTGCCTTTTGGTATGGCAAAGCACAGAGGATGCAGGAGGAAAAACGAATGGGGAATTTCGCTGTTTCGCTCAAGCGGCTGGTCGAGAAGGTCAGCCTCGAGGTTATCTATACGCCCTGCGATTTGGATAAGATCAGCGTCGAGATCGCAGAGGTCAACCGTCCCGGCCTGTTTCTGGCCGGTTACTACGATTATTTCGATAAGCTGCGCTTACAGATCATGGGCCTTGCGGAGATGAACTTTCTGGCCGGTCTTACGGCGGAAAAGCGCCGTGAGCGCCTTGACCAGCTGTTCCGCCAGCAGCCTCCGGCCGTCATCCTCTGCCGCAACGAGGAGCTGGAACCCTTCCCGGAGATGCAGGAGCTTGCAAAGCAGCACGGGGTAGCCCTGCTGCGCTCCAACGAGACGACCTGCACCATGATGGGCAGCCTCATCAGCATGCTGAACCTTGAACTGGCTCCCCGCATCACCCGCCACGGCGTGCTGGTGGAAGTTTACGGTGAAGGCATCCTCATTCTCGGCGACAGCGGCATCGGCAAGAGCGAGCTGGCCATCGAGCTGGTCAAGCGCGGTCACCGCCTCGTCGCCGACGATGCCGTGGAGCTGCGCAAGGTCTCCAACCGTCAGATCATGGGTACTGCGCCGGAAAACATCCGCCACTTCATTGAGCTGCGCGGCATCGGCATTGTCAACGTGGCCCGCGTGTTCGGTGTGGGCGCGGTCAAGGTGAGTGAAAGCCTCGACCTCGTCGTCCAGCTGGAAGCATGGGACCCCACCAAAAACTATCAGCGCACCGGCTTGGAAAGCGAGTATTATGACATTCTGGGCGTCAACATCCCCAGCACCATCATCCCCGTTTCGCCCGGACGCAACCTCGCAGTCGTGCTGGAAACGGCGGCTATCAATAACCGCCAGAAGAAGATGGGTTATAACGCCGCCAAGGAGCTGCTCATCCGTCTGGGCCTGAACGACACGATGGACTGATTTTCTACCGATAGAGGGAGAACGAATGGAACGATTGAAACAGGCTTTGTCCGCTGCGGGCATTGCATACAAAGAAAATGAGCCGCTCAGCGCGCACTGCACTTTCCGCATCGGCGGCCCGGCAGATGTCTTTATCCTGCCGGAAAATGAGGCGCAGCTCTGCGCCGCCATCAAGCTGGCGAAGGAAGCGAACGTCAAATATTATCTGCTTGGCAACGGCAGCAACATCCTGTTTGAGGATGCGGGCTACCGGGGAGCTGTCATCAATGTATCGGCCATGAAGAGCGCGATCGGTATTCTTGAAAACATCTGTTTCCCGGGCAAAGATCCGGCCCTGACTTACGATGCTGTCGTTGTCGGTGCAGACAAGATGCTCTCGTCGCTCTGCATAACGGCGCTGGAAAACAGCCTCACCGGTCTTGAGTTTGCCTACGGCATCCCGGGTACGGTGGGCGGAGCGGTCTACATGAACGCCGGAGCTTACGGCGGCGAGATGAAGGACGTGCTGGTCTCCGTGCGGTATCTGACCGCAGAAGGGGAGATTGTTGAGATACCGGCAGAACAGCTCGACCTCAGCTACCGCCACAGCATTTTCGAAGAAAACGGCGGCTGCATCCTCTCGGCAAAGTTCCACCTTGCAAGAGGCAATGCCGCCGACATCCGCTCCAGGATGGACGACCTGATGGCCCGCCGCAAAGACAAACAGCCTCTCGACAAGCCCAGCGCCGGCAGCACCTTCAAGCGGCCGGTGGGCGCATTTGCGGCGGCCCTCATCGACCAGTGCGGTCTGCGGGGCTACCGCCATGGCGGCGCAGCCGTCAGTGACAAGCACTGCGGCTTTGTGGTCAATCTGGGTGGAGCGACCTGTGCAGATGTGCTGGCTCTGTGCGATGAGGTGCGTGCCATCGTGAAAGAAAAGACCGGCTACGACCTCGAAAAAGAAATTCGTGTGGTGAAAGCATAAAAGAAAGAGGCGTACAAAATGAATCTTCTCATCGTCAGCGGCCTTTCCGGTGCAGGCAAATCTGTCGCCATGAATGCACTGGAAGACATCGGCTTTTTCTGCATTGATAACATCCCGGCGGCACTGCTGCCCAGCATCACGGCGTTTTCGAAAGCGGGTGACAACCAGCTCAAGCGGGTGGCTCTCTGTATGGACATCCGCGGCTGCCGCACGCCGGAAGAAATCGAAGAAGCTCTTTCTCAGTTGGACGCGCAGAGGATAGAATATGAGATCTTGTTCCTTGATGCCCCGGACGATGTGCTGATGCGCCGCTACAGTGAGACGCGCCGCCGCCATCCGATGAGCATTTCCGACGGCCTTTCCACCCGGGAAGCCTTCCGCAGGGAGCGCGAGATCTTGCAGCCCCTCAAAGACCGGGCAGATTATACCATCAATACCGGCCTGCTCTCCACCTCGCAGAACAAAGAGCGCATCTGCGACCTGTTCAACCAGAACGGCGGCGCGAAGAGCGCCATGCGTCTGACAGTCATGTCCTTCGGCTTCAAGTTCGGCATCCCACCGGAGGCGGATCTTGTTTTGGATGTCCGCTGTCTGCCCAACCCTTTTTATGTCCCGGAACTGAAGCATAAAACAGGTCTTGATGAAGAAATCGTCGATTTTGTCATGAGCCACCCGGAGGCGCAGGAGCTTTTGAAGCGCTATGAATCGTTTCTGGAATATGCGCTTCCGCTCTACGTCAAGGAAGGCAAAAGCCAGCTCACCATCGCAGTGGGCTGCACCGGCGGCAAGCATCGCTCCATCACATTTGCGCGGAAAATCGCGGAATACTGCGAAAAGCTTGGCTACAAGCCCGGCATCCAGCACCGCGATTCTGTCCGTTGAAAGGATAAACATATCATGAGTTTTGCATCCCAGGCAAGGGAGGAGATCGCCCGGCGCAGTCTGCAGAAGGACTGCTGCGTCCGCGCTGCCGCCTATGGAATTGCCTGCTTCGCCAAGTACTTCGACGCCAGCGGGCTGGTGCTGCAGACGGAGCAGGAGCTGACGACGCAGGTGGCTTCCCAGCTGTTTGCGCGCTGCGGCGTACAGGGCGACATCATCGAGAAGCAGCGTCCCAGCGGGGTGGTCCATGAGTTCAGCATCCGCGCACCGGAGCAGGTGGCGCGGATGCACGAGCTTTTCGGCACCACCGGCACCGAGACGAGCCTGCAGATAGACCCCAGACTGATTCGCTGCCAGACGTGCGTCAGCGCGTACATCGGGGCAGCTTTTTTGTGCAGCGGCACGGTCACTGACCCGCAAAAGGAGTATAACATCGAGTTTCTCACCAGCCGCACGAACCTTGCGCGCGACTTCGAAGCCCTGCTGGCGGAGCACGAGTTCGCGCCCCACCGCACCCGCCGCAACGGCGTGAACCTTGTTTACGTCAAGAGCTGCGACAACGTGGAGCGCATCCTTTCCTTTATGGGAGCGGCGGAGGCATCGGCCCAGCTCAGCGCCCAGAAGGCTGTCAAGCAGATGCGCAACCAAATCAACCGCCACACAAACTGCGATACCGCAAACCTGGGCAAGACGGCCCGTGCCAACGCCCAGACTCTCAAAGCCATCCGCTTTCTGGAAGAGCAGGGGGCGCTGAAAACGCTGCCCGAGGCGCTGCAGCAGGCAGCAGCCCGGCGGCTGGAATATCCTGATTTATCGCTGGCGGCGCTCTGCGGATGCTTTGACCCGCCCATGAGCAAATCGGGCCTTTCTCACCGGATGAAAAAGCTGGAAGCGCTGGCCGACGCCCTGCGTCAGCGGCTCGAAGAACACACTGAAACAGAGGAGGCAGGAGCATGAGCGATGTGACCGAAGGGAACCGTCAGGGGAGAGACTTCGTTCATCTCCACATCCATACCGAATACAGCCTGCTGGACGGTGCCTGCCGTATCGACCAGCTTATGGACCGCGTCAAGGAGTGTGGTCAGAGCGCCATCGCCATCACGGACCACGGCGTCATGTACGGCTGTGTCCAGTTCTATAAGGCCGCAAAAAAGGCAGGCATCAAGCCTATCATCGGCTGTGAGGTCTATGTGGCCACCCGCACCCGCTTCGATAAAGTCAACAAAATCGACGGCAACAACCATCTTATCCTGCTCTGCAAGAATGAGACCGGCTATAAGAACCTCATCAAGATGGTGTCCGCTGCCTTCGTGGAGGGCTTTTACTCCAAGCCCCGTGTAGATAAGCAGCTTCTTGAGCAGTATCATGAGGGGCTTATCTGCCTGTCTGCCTGCCTCGCAGGCGAGATCCCGCAAGCCATTCTGGCGGGAGACTACGAGAGGGCAAAGTCCACGGCCCTGTGGTATCAGGAGCTGTTCGGCAAGGGCAATTACTACATCGAACTGCAGGACCACGGCCTCGAAGAGGATACTATCGTCCTGCCCCAGCTCATCAAACTGGCGCGGGAGACCGGCATCCCGATGGCAGCCACCAACGACTCCCACTATCTGCGGAAGGATGACGCCAAGATGCAGAGCATCCTGCTCTGCATCCAGACCGGCAAGACCATTCAGGATGCCGACCGGATGGAGTTCCAGACCGACGAATTCTACGTCAAAACGACAGATGAAATGTATGAGTTGTTCGCAATGGTGCCGGAAGCCTGCGCCAACACCCAGAAAATTGCGGACCAGTGCAATTTTGACTTCGACTTTGGACACACCAAAATTCCATATTACAAAGCCCCGAACGGGATGGACAATCAGGAGTTTTTCGAGAAGCTCTGCTGGGACGGCCTCGAGCGCCGCTACGGCTCGGACGTCCCACAGTCCAATAAGGACCGCCTGACCTATGAGATCGGCGTGGTCAAGTCGATGGGCTATACCAACTACTACCTCATTGTCTGGGATTATATCAACTACGCCAAGAGTCAGGGCATTCCGGTAGGCCCGGGCCGTGGCTCAGGCGCGGGCAGCATCGCGGCTTACTGTGTAGGCATCACCGACATCGACCCCATCCGCTACAACCTCATCTTCGAGCGATTCCTGAACCCCGAGCGCGTCAGTATGCCCGATTTTGACGTCGATTTCTGCTACGAGCGCCGTCAGGAGGTCATCGACTACGTCAACCGGAAGTACGGCGCAGACCATGTGGCCCAGATCGTCACCTTTGGCACCATGGCCGCCCGCAACGCCATCCGCGATGTGGGCCGCGTGATGGGTATGCCCTACCAGAGCGTGGATGTGGTGGCAAAGCAGGTGCCGATGGAGCTAAAAATGACGCTGAAACGCGCCTTGGAGGTCTCACCAGAGCTCAAGCGGATGTACGACAGCGACCCGCAGGTCACAGAACTTATCGACACTGCGCTGAAGGTTGAAGGTATGCCCCGCCACGCCTCCACCCATGCGGCCGGCGTCGTCATTACCCCAGAACCGACAGACTATTATCTGCCCCTGGCCACCAACGACGGCCTGCCTGTCACCCAGTTCAATATGACCGAGATCGAAGAGCTGGGCCTGCTGAAAATGGACTTCCTCGGCCTGCGTACCCTGACGGTCATCCGGGATGCGGAGGCTGCTATCCAGAAAAAAGACCCGTCTTTCTCCATCCGAAAGCTGGATTATGACGATGCAGCGACTTATAAGATGCTGGGTCAGGGTGAAACGGAGGGCGTGTTCCAGCTCGAATCCTCGGGTATGAAACAGGTCCTCGTGGGTCTGCAGCCACAGAACCTTGAAGATGTCATCGCTCTTATCAGTCTTTACCGCCCCGGCCCGATGGACTCCATCCCGACCTACCTGCGCAACCGCCACGAGCCGGATAAGATCAGCTATAAAACTCCACAGCTGGCCCACATCCTTGACGTCACCAACGGCTGCATCGTCTACCAGGAACAGGTCATGCAGATATTCCGTGAGCTGGCCGGTTTCTCGTTCGGACAGGCAGATAATGTCCGCCGTGCCATGAGTAAAAAGAAGCACGCGGTGATGGAGGCAGAACGCGAGCATTTTGTCCACGGCTGCACCGAGCCGGGTCACGAATGCCCGGGCTGCGTCGCCAATGGCATCTCCGAGAAAGTTGCCAACGAAATTTACGATGAAATGTCAAGTTTTGCGTCCTACGCCTTCAATAAAAGCCATGCGGCCTGCTACGCTTACGTCGCATTCCAGACGGCTTATCTCAAGTGTCATTACCCCAGCGAGTTTATGGCCGCATTGCTCACCAGTGTGCTTGACAATACCGACAAAGTCATCGAGTATTCGGGCGAATGCGCCCGCCTGGGCATCAAGGTGCTTCCGCCGGACGTCAATATCTCGAACGGCGGCTTCACGGCGGACAACGGCAAGATTCGTTTCGGCCTGAATGCGGTCAAGAATGTGGGCCGCAACCTCATCGAGCGAGTCGTGGAAGAGAGAAAAGAGAAGCCTTATTCGAGCCTCTATGATTTCTGTAAGCGGATGCACGGCACTGAGCTGAACCGCCGGGCTGTGGAATGTCTTATCAAGGCGGGGGCCTTCGACAGTATGGGCGTCAACCGCCACAGCCTTGTGGAAGCCGTGGACGGCATCATCAAGAGCGTGGAGAGCGACTCCCGCCGCAATCTTGAGGGACAGCTGGACCTGTTCTCGGTGATCAGCGGAGAATCTCAGACTGCCGACACCGACAGCTACGAGATAAAGCCCTTCCCGGAGTACAGCCACACCGAACTGCTCCAGCAGGAGAAAGAGGTCAGCGGCCTCTATCTGTCCGGCCACCCGCTGGACGCCTATCGGGAACAGTCGGCACGCTTTGCGTCCAACAGCATCAAGGAGCTCACCGGCGAGGACTCTCACAAGCTGGACGGCAATCATGTCCGTATCGTGTGTACCATCGTCAAGAACCGGATGATGACCACCAAATCCAACACGATGATGGCCTTCACCAGCGTGGAGGACCTGACCGGTACGATGGAGGTCATCGTCTTTCCACGGGTACTGGATACTTTCCGCGATGCGCTCAAGGAAAATGCCGTCGTGGTCATCGAGGGACGCCTCTCCGTGCGTGAAGATGAGCCTTCCAAGCTGATGGCTGAGAGCATCTCGCCCATCGAGGGCTATGACCCCAAACGCCCGCAGGCCAACCGCCCCAACCTTATGCGGGATGCCGCCCAGCGGCTCTATGTCCGCCTGCCGTCCCGCAGCTGCCCCGAGTATGCAAAGGTCATCAATCTCCTTGAGATATTCGACGGCGATATGCCCGTCATTTTCTATCTCGAGGATGTCAAGCAGAAGCTCGCCGCGCCCCGGAGACTCTATGCTTCGGGCCATCCACTGCTGTTCCAGGAGCTGAAACGTCTGCTTGGTGAACGCAATGTTGCAACAAAATGACATTTCTGTGCATCAATCATTATGCCCGCGCTGTTTTCAAATGATTAACTTTGTGATATACTTGTCTAAGGCAAGCCATAGCAAATATGTTGCATCGAGTCGGGCCGCATCTGTGGAAGAAGGGGATGCGCGCGCCCCGAGTGGTATGTGAAGAAACAAATTGGAGGGAATCTCTCTATGGAAAAGCAAATCAAGACGATCGGTGTTCTCACCAGCGGCGGCGACGCCCCTGGCATGAACGCAGCTGTCCGTGCCGTGGTCCGTACCGGCCTGCACAAGGGCTTCCGCATGATCGGCATCCAGCGCGGCTATAACGGTCTGCTGAACGGCGAGTGCTTCGAAATGAACCTGCGCAGTGTCTCGAACATCATCTCTGCCGGCGGCACCATCCTTTACACCGCACGCTGCCTTGAGTTCAAGACCAAAGAGGGCCAGGATAAAGGCGCAGCCAAGTGCCGTGAGCTGGGCATCGACGCGCTGGTGGTCATTGGCGGCGACGGTTCTTACCGCGGCGCCCGTGAGCTGGCACACCGCGGCATCCCGATGATCGGCCTGCCCGGCACCATCGACAACGATATTGCCTGCACCGACTACACCATCGGTTACGATACCGCTATGAACACCGCTCTGGAGATGATCGACAAGCTGCGCGACACTACCCAGAGCCATGACCGCTGCAGCGTCGTCGAGGTCATGGGCCGCAACGCTGGTTACATTGCTCTGAACGTCGCCATCGCCTCCGGCGCTATGGCCGTGCTGCTGCCCGAGAAGGAGTTCGATATGCAGCGCGACATCCTCGATAAGATCGTCGAGACCCAGCGCACCGGCAAGCGTCACTTCATCGTCATCGTCGCAGAGGGCATCGGCCACTCTCAGGAGATCGCCAACGAGATCCAGGCCCGCACCGGCATCGACACCCGTGCCACCATTCTGGGCCACGTCCAGCGCGGCGGCTCTCCCACGCTGCGTGACCGTGTGAACGCTTCTGCTATGGGTTATCACGCTGTCTGCCTGCTCGAGCAGGGCAAGTATAACCGCATCGTCGGCATGAAGGGTGAGGAGCTGGTGGATTACCCCGTAGATGAGGCCCTCGAGATGACCAAGAGCATCGACCCGGTCCTCGTGGATGTGTGCAATACGATTTCGATTTGATTTTTTGAACATACGACGGAGCTGTGTTTTCCATGACATCGGAAAGTGCAGCTCCGCTTTTTATATTTACGCAACCCGAAGTTTTGTGGTATACTATCGCAAGAGAATCAAGACGCGGCGCTCTGTCCCGCGTCAGGCAGGAGAGTGGAACTGTGGAACTGGAACAAGCCAAGAAGCGCGTAGAGGAACTGCGCGCTGTTATCGAGAAGAATAACCGCCTTTATTACGACCAGGACGCCCCCGAACTCGAGGACTTTGAATACGACGCCCTGACGCGGGAATTGAAGGAGCTGGAAGCGCAGTACCCGGAGCTGGTCACTCCGGCTTCGCCCACCCAGCATGTCGGCGGCACCCCCAGTGGGCGCTTCGCAAAAGTGACACATGCCGTCAAGATGGAAAGTTTGCTGGATGCATTTTCCTACGATGAACTGCGTGATTTCGACCGCAGAGTGCGTGACGCGGGTATCGAGCCGGAGTATGTCGTTGAAATCAAGATCGACGGTCTTTCTTGCAGCCTTGAGTACGAGAACGGTGAACTGGTCCGTGCTTCTACCCGCGGCGACGGTGTCGTAGGCGAGGACGTCACCGCCAATGTCCGGGCGATCAAAAAGATACCGAAGAAGCTGAAGAATGCCCCTGAGTTTCTCGAGGTGCGCGGCGAGGTTTATATGCCCCATGAGGCGTTCCAGCACCTCTGCGCCGAGCAGGAATTGCAGGGCGCGGCACCCTTCAAGAATCCCCGCAACGCCGCCGCCGGTTCGCTGCGCCAGAAGGACGCCAAGATCACCGGGAGCCGCGGCCTTTCGATTTTTGTTTTCAACGTCCAGCAGGTGCATGGCAAGGAGCTGACTACCCACGCGGAAAGCCTCGATTACCTCAAAAGTCTCGGCCTGCCGGTCTCTCCCCGCTACCACATCGTCCACGACATTGAGGACGCGATCAAGGAAATCGAGCAGATCGGACAGAACCGCTCAAAGCTCGATTTCGACATGGATGGTGCGGTCATCAAGGTCAACAACTTCGCCCAGCGCGACCTGATGGGCTCTACCAATAAGTTCCCCCGCTGGGCCATCGCGTTTAAGTATCCGCCCGAAGTCAAGGAGACGACCTTGCGCAGCATCGAGGTCGCTGTGGGCCGCACAGGCGTATTGACCCCGACCGCCTGCTTCGACCCGGTCTTCCTCGCCGGTACGACGGTGGCCCGCGCGACCCTCCACAACGAGGATTTCATCCGCCAGTTCGGCCTCTGCATCGGCGATACCATTCAGGTGCGGAAAGCCGGCGACATCATCCCGGAGGTCATCGGCGTCGTCCATCACCCGGAGAACGCGGAGCCTTACCGGATGCCGACAGCCTGCCCGTCCTGCGGCGCACCGGTCGTCCATCTCGAGGATGAAGCTGCCCTGCGCTGTGTCAACCCGGAATGTCCGGCCCAGTCTCTGCGCAACATCATCCATTTTGCTTCCCGCGATGCGATGGACATCGACGGCTTGGGAACTGCCGTAGCGACACAGCTGGTGGAAAAGGACCTCGTTCACTCGGCGGCAGACCTTTATGATTTGACGCTCGAGCAGCTGCTGACACTGGAAAAGTTCAAGGAGAAGAGCGCAACGAATCTTCTCCACGCCATCGAAAATTCCAAGCAGAACAATCTTGACAAGCTGCTGTTCGGCTTCGGCATCCGCAACATCGGCGACAAGGCCGCTGCATTGCTGGCTGAGCACTTCGGCACACTGGAAGCCATCCGGGAGGCAGATATTGAAAAAATCAGCGAGATCGACGGTTTCGGAGGCGTGATGGGCCAGAGCGTGGTAGAGTTCTTCGCCAAGGACGGCACCACAGACCTTATCCATCGTCTGGCTGACGCCGGGGTGAACATGGCCTGGAAGGGCGAACCGAAGGGCGACAAGCTGGCGGGAATGACGCTGGTCGTCACCGGCACCCTCGAGACGCTCTCCCGCAATGAGGCAGAGGCTCTCATCGTCAAAAACGGCGGCAAAGCCAGCGGCTCAGTCTCCAAAAAGACGGCTTACGTTGTGGCTGGCACAGCAGCAGGCTCCAAACTGACCAAGGCACAGGCCCTCGGCGTACCTGTGCTGACGGAGGAAGAATTCCTTGCCATGCTGCGGGATGAACCGGAAGCTTAAATAGAATAGACTCAAAAGGCTCATGCAGTGGGTGTCCCCGCTGTGTGGGCCTTTTTTGCGTTCTAAAAACTCTGACGCCGCATACAGTAGGAGCAAGAAGCCAAAATGACGAGACCGAAGGAGAAACAAGATGGACGAGTATTACCGCGCTGTTCGGGCTTTGCCCGCATGGCTGGCACGGCCTTTGAGCGCCCTGCCGCCGGGCATTGCAGAACAGGTACATGAGATACGCCTCCGGGTCGGCTGTGGAGTACAGTTGACCATCGGCGGAAAGCCCTGCTGCCCGGCGGAGCTGCCTGCTTTGCAGAAGCTCCGGCTGACGCCCTTGCAGATGGAAGAGATATTCGTCACCCTCTGCGGCGGGTCGGTACACAGCCACGAGACAGAAATTGCGGTGGGCTATGTCACGCTCAGCTGTGGGTGCCGCGCCGGGCTGGCCGGACAGTTTTACTGCGCACCGGGGCAGAGCGCCGTCTTGCAGGAGCTGCGCTCGGTGAATGTCCGCGTTGCCCGGAACCGGGAATTTCCTCTGCCACAGAAACTCCGGGATATTCTGCAGCAGCGATTTATCGGGATGCTCCTGATGGGGGAACCCGACAGCGGCAAAACGACCCTTCTGCGAGGTGTCGCCCGGGAACTTGCAAAACAGAATAGGGCCGTGGCCGTCATCGACGAGCGGAGAGAGATATTCCCCTCGGAGGAAAGCGCGACGCTTCCGCTCGACATCCTCAGCGGCATCCCCAAGGGACAGGCGGTGCAGATGGCTCTGCGTACCCTCTCGCCGCAGGTCATCTTGTTGGACGAGCTGGGCGGGATGGACGAGCTTTACGCGCTGGAGCAGGGACTTTTCAGCGGGGTGGAATTTATCGCCACACTTCACGCTGCCAGCTGGGAAGAAGCTGCCCGCCGCCCGCAGGTGCAGTATCTGCAAAAGTGCGGTGCGCTCCATGTGGCAGTGCTTCTGAAAGGCCGCACTGCGCCGGGGCAGCTGAAAGAGGTGCGTGTTTCGTGAAAACGCTTCGAGTCGTCTGTGCGCTGTTCTGGCTGGGCTGCGGCTGGTGCGCAGGGGATGCGGCCTGCCAGAATACGCGGCGGCATCTGGCGGCGCTGGAAAAGACGCTTTTGCTTTTGCAGCGCGTCCGGCAGGAGATAAACTATCGTCACACGGACCTCACCTTGCTTTTCCGCAGACTGAAACAGGAGGGGCTTGTCACGGGCGAAAGCTTCCGGGGCCTTTGTCCGCTGCCCGGTCTGACGCGCCTGGAACGCGACTGTTTCATCGAGTGCTTCTCGGGCCTTGGCCGGATGGAGGCAGAGCAGGAGTGTCAGCGGCTGGCATTTTATCAAGAGCGGTTCACGCTGTTTTTGCAGCAGGCGCAGGAACACGCCCGCCCTCAGCTGGAATTGAGTCACAAGCTGGGATTTGCTGCCGGACTGGCGGCGGCCATCCTCTGCCTCTGATGAAAGATAGGGGGAATGTGTATGGACATCGACCTGATTTTCAAGATCGCGGCCATCGGCATCATCGTGGCGGTGCTCAACCAGCTGCTCATCCGCTCAGGCCGGGAAGACCAGGCCATGATGACCACATTGGCGGGGCTGGTGGTGGTGCTGTCCATCCTGGTCAAGCAGATCAGCGTGCTTTTTGTCACCATCAAGTCCCTCTTTGCGCTATGAGCGCCCTAACGATGCTGGGACTTGCGGTGATGGGGGCTGTGCTGTACACCCTGTTCCAGAAAAGCGCCCCGGCTTTCGGGCTGTTTGTCTCAATGGGAGCCGCTGTCCTTGTGCTGTGGAAAATCAGCGCAGCGGCGCAGACCGTGCTTTCCGGGCTGACAAAACTGGAACAGCGGGCAGGCGGCGACGCCTTTTCCTGTCTGCTGCGGTGTACAGGCATCATCCTGCTGGCCGATTACGCCCACTCGCTCTGCGAGGAGGCGGGGGCTGAATCGCTGGCGTGGTGTACGGCACTGGCCGGCCGGGTGCTGGTGCTTGCGGCAGCGTGGCCCCTGCTGGAAGAGATCGGCCAGAAGATAGGGAGCATCGCAGGATGAAAAGAGACAAGCTTTTCCGTTTGAGTCTGGCAATACTGTTCTTGTGGACGAGCTTTGCACTCGCGGCCCCGGCGGCGATGGCCGCTTCGAGCACAGCTCTGCCGGGCAGTTCTCTCTGGGAGCCCTATTTGCAGCAGAGCCGCATCGACCTCGAAAAGGCGGCATCCTCACCATGGGAAACACTGAAAAGCTTTCTGCCCCGATCCTTCGGCGCACTGGTGCGCCAGACGGCAAGTCGCTATACGTCAGTGCTCCTGTTCCTGACGCTGACAGCGGTGCTGGGGCTCCTCGCCGGGGAATGCACCGATGGGGCCTTGCTGGATCTGGTGGCGGCAGGCGGCTGCGGCGTCCTGCTCTGGGGGAGTCTGCTGGAAGAAGCCCAGAAGCTTTGTGAACAGGTGGAGAGCTGGCGCAGCTTTCTGTTGGGGTTCCTTCCCGTCTATGCCGGTGTCCTCACGATGGGAGGGGAAGGAGCAGCAGGCAGTGCGGCCAGTGGAGCGCTGCTGACGGCACTCTGCTTTCTGGCTCAACTGGCAGCGGCCTTCGTTCAGCCGCTGCTCCACTGCTATCTGATGCTCAGCATGGCCTGCTGCGTCAGCTCTGAACCAGCCCTCGGCGTTTTCTGCAAGGGCGTCGGCAGTGCGCTCCGTCAGGCGCTGGGCTGGGCCGGAAAAATTCTGGTGGCTCTGCTGGGCCTGCAGAGGGCTGCAGCATTCCAGCTGGACCGCTTTTCGCTCCGTACCGGCCAGCTTTTGGCAGGGAGCGTTCCCATCATCGGGCAGACTCTCAGCAGTGCATCGGAATCCATCCTCGCAGGGATACAGCTCCTCAAGAGCGGGCTGGGGCTGGCAGCTCTGTCGGTGCTGGGCGCGGAGTTCGTGCCGCTCTATCTGGGGCTGATGATACAGCTGGCTCTTCTGATGGGATGCAGTCTGCTCTGCAGTCTCACTGGCATCTCCCGCTGCCGCGCATTATTCGACTGTTTTGCCGAGGCGGTGCGCTGTATGGCAGCGGTGGTGGCGCTTTTCTTCGGGCTGGCGGCGGCAGGGGTAACACTGCTGTTCATCGTAGGAGGTGGTTCATGATGCAGGCACTGGAACGGGCAGCGGCGGTCTTCTGTACGGCCTGTATCTGCGCCGAGCTGCTCTCCCGCTTTGTCGGACAGGGCTGGGGGCAGAAGTGCATAAAAGCGGTGGCAGGGCTATATATTCTAGTAGTCTTTGCGGATGCTCTGCCCGGCGCAAAGGCGCAGTTTGCCGCATTGGAACTGCCGCAGGTGCCGGCGGTCTCGGTAGGCAGTCTGGAGGATGCTGTTCTGGCACAGACGGCAGAAGAACTCTCCCGTACGCTCGAAGAACGCTGTCTCAGCGAGGCGGGTGTTTCGCTCAGGCTGAATATCATTCTGAGCCAGACCGCTGAGGGCGTGGAAGCGGCTGAGGTACAGATCGTCCCTCAGGACGCCGTCACTGCCTCGCAGAAGCGGGCAATAGAAGCGCTGCTGGAAGGACAGCTTCAGCTGGGACCGGAATGCATTAAATGGAACAGCCCCAGCGGGGAGGATGTGCTATGAACAACGAGCTTTTTTCACGGCTGAAGGACCTCGCGCAGAAGGAAAAACGCGCCCGGCTGGCGGTTTTGCTGGGCGCGGCGGCCATGCTGCTCATCCTGCTGTCGGAGCTGTTCACCCCTTCAGAGAAGACCGCCGCAACAAGCGCCGCCCCGGCGGATGACAACGTCTACCGCCAGCAGCTCGAGCAGCAGCTTTCCGACCTCATCGCGCAGGTAGAGGGCGCGGGAAAGACCACCGTGATGATAACACTGGAAAGCGGAGAGGAGACCATCTATGCTCTGGACACGCTCTCGGGACAGACCCAGGAACAGCAGACCCATGTGCTGCTGGACGACGGGACCGCGCTGGCACAGACAGTCTGCACCCCCAGAGTGTGCGGGGTGGCCGTGGTGTGCGAGGGCGGGGGAGATGTCCGGGTCGCCGCCCGAATCACCGAGCTGGTGGGGGCGCTGCTGGATGTTCCGTCCAACCGCATCTGCGTAGAGCAGCGCTGGGAATGATTTTTTGCAGCGATGAAATATAAGTTATGCAAGGAGGAGACACAAATGAGAGCTATCACCAAAAACACACGCAGGGTCACAGCGCTGACCCTTGCGGCCGCGCTGGTCGTGGCGGTATACCTTAACTGGCAGTATGCCCGCACCGGCATCGGCGTGGATGAAGAGGCTGTCAACGTCTCGGCGGTGGCTGTGGAGGGTGAGCCTGTGGTGGCACCCGTGACCGACGGGCTGATGACGGAGGCTGAAGCGGTATCCAGTGCCAACAAGAATTATGGGGAAGCCCAGCTCGTCAGCGTAGCCAACGATGCAGGAGCAAAATTCT
>OCPU01001831.1_pt1 | contig 15051 bp, 10 predicted proteins | sample 1538661 | NCBI WGS metagenome assembly OCPU01 (sample SAMN04571716, study PRJEB22368) | human gut metagenome | biome: human gut; material: stool | host: Homo sapiens | place: Luxembourg | collected 2012-10-19
CGACACCCGATGTATCGGTGAATACAAGAAAAGGCGTAGTTGTGAACTACGCCCCTTGTGATGTCGCTATTTAGCAAATAAAAAATGACGAATGCTCTTTAACAGCTAAATGCTGTAAGAACATTCGTCATGGTGCGGATAAGAGGACTTGAACCTCCACCGAGTTGCCCCGATTAGAACCTGAATCTAACGCGTCTGCCAATTCCGCCATATCCGCATATTCTGTTGTGTTCGTGAGCTGTGTTGCTCGGAACAATAGTTATTATACCAGATATGGCAGAATTGTCAAGCATTTTTTCAAAAAAACTTTTTCCTCACTACAAAACGTCATACTTTCGCGAAAAAGCCCTCTGCAGGCCGATTTTCCGGCGGTGCAGAGGGTCGGAGTTTCTTTGTTTTTTCTTCAGCAGACAGCCGTGCCGGAGGCCAGCAGATCAGACTCCGCCCCACACCAGCCACAGATACACATAGCCTGCCAGCACTGCAGCCAGCGTAAAGGGCACGCCGATGCGCAGGAAGTCCCGGGTCGTGACGTTTTCACCGTTTTTGCGCAGCAGGCCGATGGCAGCAATATTGGCCGAAGCGCCGATCGGCGTCAGGTTGCCGCCCAGAGTGGCACCGGTGAGCAGACCGAAGTAAAACACGTAGGGCTCCATCCCCTGGCCATCATTCATCAGTGCAGCAATGCTTTGCACCACGGGCAGCATGGCGGCTACGTATGGGATGTTATCGATGAATGCCGACAGCACGACCGAAACCACTACCAGCAGCGTAAACAGTCGGAAGGGGCTTTCTCCCGCCACGGCGTGGAACAGCCGGGCCGCTGCATCAATGACGCCCGCCGCCTGAATGCCTGCGATCACGATGAACAGACCAAACAACAGCAGCAGGGTATCGCAGTCCAGCTCACCCAGCACCCGCCCCAGCGGCTTTGCCGACTTTGCCCGCAGGCAGGCGCGCACGGTGCCAAACAGGCACAGGCCCATGCAGATAAGACCGCTGCGCAGCTCATACACCGTATGCAGCGGCCCGGCGGCGGGCTCCGGCAGGAAAGATGCCGCGATCAGCAGGCCTACCGTCAGCAGCATCAGGGCGGCGGGCACGTCGTCCTCCACGTCCGTTTCCACCTTTGCACAGACCGGCTGGGTCTCACGGCGGAACAGCCACAGCAGCACCGCCAGCGACGCCAGTGCGCCCAGCTCTACGCCCCAGAAAATGCCCGGACGGCCCTGCATCCAGAAGAACTCGAAGAAGTTCATGTCCGCAAAGCTGCCCAGCAGGATGCTGGTGGTATCGCCCACCAGCGTGGCTGCGCCCTGCAGGTTGGAGGAGACCGCAATGGAAATAATCACCGGCACCGGCGAGATCTTCAGCTTGCGGGCAATGGCAAGGCCCACCGGGGCCACCATGAGCACGGTAGCCACATTATCCACAAAAGCACTGATGACGCCGGCGAACAGCGCCAGCATACACACCGCCCGCTTGACGTCCGGCACCCGGACGATGAGCATTTCCGCCAGACGGGCGGGCATTTTGCTCTCGATGAACAGCGCCACCGTACCCATGGTGCCCGCCATCATCAGCAGAACGTTGTAATCCACCGCCTGCAGTGCCGCACGGAGCGAAAAGCCGTATACCCCGGCCTCGCCCAGCATAATAAAGAGCACCGCACTGCACAGTGCCACCCACGGGCGGTACTGCTGCAGCCGCAGCATCAGCAGATAGGTGGCTGCAAACAGAAGCAGCGCAAGTGTCATTCCAGATTCTCCCTGTTACGGGTGTCGTTGTCCTCGTCGATCATGCGGTAGCCCACGCCCAGCTCATTGAGGATATAGGCGTTGCTGCCCGGGCGGCTGCCCAGCTTTTTGCGGATGTTGGCCATATTCACCTGCAGCTTCTTGGTGCTGCCGATGTCGGTATCGCCCCAGATGGCTTTGACGATGGCCGCATAGGTCATCACACGACCCGCGTGCTGGGAGAGGAACGCCACGATGTTGTACTCGGTCTGGGTCAGTTTGATCTCCTGCTCGTCCACAAACACCTTGCGGCGGTCATAATTGATGCGCATTCCCTGTGCGCGGAACTCCCCTGCCGGGGCATTGCCGCCGCGCAGGGCACCGTAACGGTTCAGGCGCAGGGCAGCACGCACGCGGGCCAGCAGCTCGCCGGTGCTGAAGGGCTTGGTGATATAGTCATTGGCCCCCAGATCCAGCGCTTCGATCTTATCCATCTCGTCGGTGCGGGCCGAGAGCACCACGATGGGGGTCATGTACTTCTGCCGCACGGTGCGGATAAACTCCAGACCGTCCCGGTCCGGCAGACCCAGATCCAGAATGACCAGATCCGGGTTGTGGGAGGCAAACAGGGTCAGGCCCATAGTACAGGTGTGGGCCACCAGCGCCTGATAGTCGTTGGTGGTCAGCAGCGTTTCAATAAAGCTGCAGATATTCGCCTCATCCTCCACAATGAGGACTTTGAATTTATTATTGCTCATCTTCTGCATCCTCCATTTCAATTTCTTCGGTCTCCAGCCAGAAGCGGATGGTGGTTCCCTCGCCCACCCGGCTCTCGGCCTTGATCTCGCCGCCGTGGGCCTTGATGATGGCTGCGCACACCGACAAGCCGATGCCCATGCCGTGCTTGCGGCTGTCTGCCGGCACATCCGGGTCGGTGCTGCCGGTGCCGGAGAACAGCGTTTTCAGCCGTTCTCTGGGGATGCCGCAGCCATTGTCCGTCACCTCGAACACCGCGCGATTGCCCACCGTGAACACCTTCAGGGTCAGTTTTGTCATGCCCTCGGCGTGCAGAGCGGCGTTTTCCAGCAGATTCATCAGCACCTGCTGGATGAGCATGGAATCCATGGGGATCACGATAAAGGCATCCGGCGTTTCCAGCTCCACCTGAATATCCGGGTATCGCTTGCGGAACTTGACCAGCACGGTATCCAGCAGTTCGTCCAGCACCGTGGGGGTCTTCTGCACCGTCACCTTCTCGCTGTCGATGCGGGTGACCGAGAGCAGGTTCTCCACCATGCGGGTCAGCCACTGGGCATCGCTGCAGGCCTCGCCCAGCAGCTTGATGGTCTTTGCCTTATCCAGCGAATCGTAGTTTTCGATCACGGTGGAGCAGGCACCATAAATGGAAGTGAGCGGGGTGCGCAGATCGTGGGAAACCGCGCGCAAGAGGTTCGCGCGCATTTTTTCCTTTTCGCTCTCCATGCGCAGCTGCTCCTGTTTTTTGATGCGGGTGGTCAGGGTGCTGGTCATGATGGACACCACAAGCATCACAAGGCCGGAAAACAGGTTTTCCGACAGAGTAAAGTTGAACGCGAAATACGGCGAGAGGAAGGCAAAATTCACCGCCAGCACGCTGATCAGGGACGCTGCCACGCCCCAGGCATACCCTTCTGTATACATTGATGTGACAAATACTGCCAGCATAAAGATCAGCATGGCAACGCCCTCAATGCGGCCCATAACGGCCTGTGTAAGCATCACCATGGCATAGGCGGCGAGCAGAGTCAGCAGCATTACAGCGGCATCCCGCACAAGCGTCTGTTTTTTCATGCACATTCCCCTTCCCAAACAATATGTTTCCTCTCCTGAATTATACCATAGCTGTACTAAAGATACAGTAAAAATCCTTTGCCGTAAAGGGAGGACGGGGTTTGACACTCCCTCTTCCCCGTAGTAGAATAGCCTTATCCGCGCTTTATCTCACTGGATCAGGAGAATAACAGATGCTTTATTTTGAGAACGACTACTGCGAGGGTGCGCACCCCGCGATCCTGCAAAAGCTGACCGAGACCAATTTTGAAAAGGTGTCCGGCTACGGCACCGACCCCTACTGCACCAGCGCCAAGGCAAAGATCTGCGCGGCCTGCGGCTGCCCGGATGCAGATGTGTACTTTATCTCCGGCGGCACCCAGACCAACGCCATCGTCATTGCGTCCATGCTGCAGCGCTGGCAGGGCGTGCTGGCTGCAGCCACCGGCCATGTTGCCGCCCACGAGGCCGGTGCCATCGAGTACACCAGCCACAAGGTCATCCCGCTGCCGGCCCACGAGGGCAAGGTGAGCGCTGCCGATGTGCGCAGCTGGTGCGCCACCTTCTACGCCGATGCCAACCACGACCACATGGTGTTCCCCGGCATGGTGTATATCTCTCACCCGTCGGAGTACGGTACCCTGTACACCAAGGCAGAGCTGGAAGAGCTGCACGCCGTGTGTCAGGAATACAAGATGCCGCTGTTCATGGACGGCGCACGGCTGGGCTACGGCCTGATGGCAAAGGGCACCGACGTCACCCTGCAGGACATTGCCCGCCTGACCGATGTGTTCTACATCGGCGGCACCAAGGTGGGCGCTCTGTGCGGCGAGGCGGTGGTGTTCCCTCACGGCGCACCGGCCCACTTTATGACCATGGTCAAGCAGCAGGGCGCGCTGCTTGCCAAGGGCCGTCTGCTGGGCCTGCAGTTCGACGTGCTGTTCACCGATGATCTGTACACCCGCATCAGCCGGAACGCCATCGAGACCGCAGACCGTCTGAAGGAGGGCCTTGCTGCCAAGGGCTACCGCTTCTATATGGAATCGCCCACCAATCAGGTGTTCCCCATTCTGGCAAACAGCCAGCTGGAAGCGCTGGAAGGCAAGGCGAAGTTCGGCTTCTGGGAGAAGTACGACGACACCCACACCGTGATGCGCATTGCCACCAGCTGGGCCACCCGCATGGAGGAGATCGAACAGCTGATTGCCCTGATGTGACCCTGCCGAAGATTTTCTGCCGATTTTATGCAGGATATCGATTGCAATTTTCTTCACGATATGGTATCTTTTGGGTATACCACATTGAGTTCGGAGACGGCCGGCTGCACTGCGCCGCCGCTTTCTGTAAAGTGATTGGAAGGAAGGTATTTTACCATGGGATTTTTTGATAAGCTGTTCGGCGGCAAGGCCGAGCAGGAAGAGACCGCTAAATTCTTTGGTCAGCGCAAGACCGTTCTGACCCCCATCCGCGGCAAGGTGCTGGCACAGGCCGACATCCCCGACGAGACCTTTGCACAGGGCATCCTTGGCCCCGGCTGCGGCATCGAGCCCACCGGCAAGACCGTGTATGCTCCGTTTGACGGCACCGTGGAACAGGTGGCTTCCACCCTGCACGCCGTGGGTATGACCAGCGAGGACGGCATCGAGATCCTGATCCATGTTGGCATGGACACTGTGGAGATGCAGGGCAAGGGCTTCAAGGCACTGGTCAAGGTGGGCGATAAGGTCAAGGCCGGCACCCCGCTGCTGAAGGTGGATCTGGACGCCATCCGCGCCGCAGGCCATCCCACCGCCACCGCCATCATCGTGACCAACGGCGATGACATGGGCGAGCTGAAGATGCTGGCTGAGGGCGATGTGCTGGCAGGCACCCCGCTGTTCAAGTTCTGATCGTAATCGTAAAAGGCGTGAGCTTCCATTCGGAGGCCCACGCCTTTTTTGTTATTCCTTTTCTTGTTTATATTTCAGCGCCTTCTGGGCGAAATGTCCATCGAAGAACTGGATGAAGGAGCCAAAGGCGATGATGATAACACCCACCACCATGCCGATGATGCGCCGTGCCGAGGGAGCCTGCCGGGTCTTGTTCATGACCTCCTTCTCCTTCTCCTTCTGTTTTTCACCATTCTGTTGTTTTTGTGTTGAAAATTCAGGCCTTGAGGCGTGCTTCAATGGCCGCTTTGTCCAGCCCTTCGCCAATGACGATGAGCACATCCTGTCCCTGCGGGATGGGGGCCAGCGTTTTTCCGGCGGCGGTGGCGTTCAGTTCCAGCCAGCCGGTCTGCCCGCCCGGGTCCGGTGCAAAGCCCTTCACCCGCAGCACATGGCCGCAGGCCCTGTCTGCAAACAGGCGGTCTGCCGCAGCCTGCAGCTGCTGCAGCGTCAGATGCTGTTCCAGAAAGCAGAGGGACGAAAAGGCTTCGTGCTCATCAAAGTGCAGCTTTTCGCAGCTGGCCTGCCGGTATCCGCAGGACGCAAGGGCGGCAAGGTCGGCTCCGGTGAGCTGCGCCCAGTCCTTTGTCAGGATCTCCTCCGGTGCAAAGCGGCGGGAGCACTTGCAGCCTTCCAGCGCCCGGGTCAGGTGGGCCGCTGCGGCGGCCGTCTGGGCCTGCCCGGCCTGCCGGGTACGGCTGAGCAGCACCCGGCCCGCGTTGGCGGTCTCGGATGCCAGCAGATACTCTGCCTGCGGGGACAGGGTCTCGGGCAGCATGGCGTCCACAATGGCGATCACATTGCCCACCTGATACCAGCGGTCCAGCGGGTCGTCCCGCAGCACGTCAAAGAACTCGTCCACATCAAAGATGCCGCTGGGCTCCACCACCACCCGGTCGAACCCGCGCATGGCCATGGCAATGAGCTTGGTGCGCATCCGGCGCTGGTGGGTGTCGCAGTCGCACCCGCCGCTGATGGTCTCAAGGTCGCAGCGGGGGCCCAGAAGGTCCTGCACCAGCATCGCGTCCACATTCACGGCCCCAAAGTCGTTTTCCAGAATGCAGACGTTGTGGCCCTGTTCCACCAGATACCGGACATACCGGCGCAGAAAGGTGGTCTTTCCTGCCCCCAGAAAGCCGGTGATAAGGTCTACCTGTACCATGATAAAAAGCACCTCCCGTGCTGTTTTTGCTCCCGACCGGGCATCAGCCGCAGTCCGAGCTATGGCTGTTTTCAATGATCTGCCGGGCAGCGGGCGCGATCCGGGTCGGGATGTTGGCGGGCTTTGCAAGGAAATAGCCCTGCAGGCCGTCCACGCCCAGCTCCAGCACCTTTTTCAGCTCCTCGGCCGTCTCCACGCCCTCAGCAATGATCTGCATGCTGCGCGGGTGGGCATAGGCCACGATGTTCTGCACGATCTGCTGTTTGTCGGGGTCGGTATCGATGCCGCGGATGATGGTGAGATCCACCTTGATGAACCGGGGCGAAAGCTCCAGCAGGCTGCCCTCGTTGGAGTAGCCGCTGCCATAATCATCCAGCGCGAACATGCCGGAAAAACCCGGCGCATGGCGCTTTGTTTCCATTGCTTCCCGGTCGATCGCCTCTTCCTCGGTGATCTCGATCACCATCTGACGGCGCAGCTCATGCCAGCGGCTGTCCATATACTCGCTGTCCTCCCGCGGCAGGGCAATGCTTGCAATGGAGTTGATGAACAGCATCGCGTCCCTGCGCACAAGGCCCTCGCTGCGCAGGTGGTCAAAGGTCTCCAGCGACTTGAAGAAGGTCAGCCGTTCGATCTCCTGCAGTGCTCCCTGCTCCCGCGCCAGCTTCATGATGGTGGCAGGCGAACGCAGTCTCTCCATATCGGAGCGCATCAGGGCTTCGTAGGCCATCACCCGGCCATCGTGGGCCGAGAAGATGGGCTGGAACACATAGTACACCCGTTCCTCGGTAAGCAGCTGCTGGAAGTCCCGCCGCAGCTGTGCGGTCTGGGCTTCCCTGCGGTAGCTTTCCATGCTGAACTCCTGCAGGCAGCCCTTGTGGGAGTGCTTGACCTGATACAGCGCAAAGTCGGCATATTTTTTCAGGGTCTCCATGTCCCGGCTGTCCTCCGGGTACCATGCCATGCCGCCCGAAATGCTGATGCGCAGTTCGCTGCCGCCGGGCAGCACCGCCACGCTCTTGTGCATGGCGTCGCTCAGGATGTGCACCTTTTCGCGGATCTGCTCCTGGCCGGGATAGCCGTAGAACAGCAGCATGAACTCATCGCCGGACAGGCGGGCCACCACCGTGCCGGCGGGGGTGTTCTCTGCCAGACAGAGGCCGGTGCGGTGGATGTACTGGTCGCCCCAGTCGTGGCCGTAGGTGTCGTTGATGTGCTTGAGGTTGTCCAGATCCATCATCAGCAGGGCTGCGGTGCCCAGCTGCTGCGGGTCCTCAAACAGCTCCCCGCACACCCGCTGGAAGGCCTGACGGTTGTACAGGCCGGTGAGGATATCGTAGTCCCGTTCGTGCTCGATGCGCAGGCGCTCCAGCGTGGCGATGGTGACATCCTCGGCCAGACCCACCTGCACGTTCCAGTCTTTGGTGACGCGCAGCAGAACGTAGCGGGTCTGGCCATCCTTGCGGATGGTCAGCAGCTTGTCTCCCCTTTCCGTGGTGGTGCAGGGGCGGGAAAGCTGGATCCGGGTCAGCGTCTCCTCAAAGCGGCGCACGCTCAGGAAGCGGTCCGCGGGCTGGGGTTCGCCCAGCAGGGGAAAAAAGTTATCGGTAACATATACGCTGCCGGTGTCGAACCGCAGCTCATAGCCGCCCAGCTCCACACTGGCCATATCCATGATGCGCAGAAACTTTGTGGAGTTGTTCAGCAGCTCGCTGTTCAGGCTGGTCAGTGCATCGGCCAGACGGTCCAGCTCCCGGATCTTTGTATGGGACAGCTCCGGGAACTTCTTTTTCTCCTGCCCGTCCACCACCTCGTGATACAGCAGCTCCACCGGACGGGCCAGCTTGCGGGCGGTCAGCAGGCTGCTCAGAATGCCCAGCACCAGCGTGCCCACCACCACAGCGGTGAGCACATGCCGGACATTCTGCGCAAAGGCGAACAGCGTCTGGCTGTTCACCGCGCCGATCAGCAGCCAGTGCTCCTCGGAGAAGGGCGCGTTGCGGCTGTACAGGCTGATGGGCATTGCCACCGCGTAGTAATCCCGTTTGTGCAGGTTCAGCCAGCAGCCGTCTGCCCGCCTCTCGCAGCGCATCATGCTTTCCGGCGCTTCCAGTGCATAGCGGTCCTGACTGGACGTGACCGACTTGCTGACCACGAATTCCTCGGCGTCCTCGTCCGCAGTGGTGGACACCAGAAAATACGCGCCTCTTTTCTCGTTCTGCAGCTCTTCATAGGGCATTTTTTCCTGCACATAGCTGGTGAGCAGCTCCACGCCCACCACGCCGTACACCGTGCCGTCCGGCAGGATCAGCGGCTGAGAGTAGGCAATGGCCGAACGGTCATCGCCCGAGATCGTGTACACGCTGGTGGTCCAGCGGCCGTAATATTCCTCGCTCAGGCGGGCATTGTCCTCATAGGCCCGCAGGAACGGATCCTTAAAAAAGCCCCGGCCCTTCAGGCCATAGTAGCGCAGGACAGGCTGCCAGCTTTTATCGGTGGTGATGCCCAGCGCCTTGACCACCGCCGCGCTGCCGCGCTCGATCAGCAGATCGGCATTCTCCTCCGAGGGGCGGGCGTCCGGGTCCAGATCCCGCAGATAGATGCCGGGCACACCGCTGCCCACATCCAGAAGGCGCAGGTCCTCGGTGTTCAGCACCACAAAAATACCGGTGACGGACCGTGCGCGCAGGGTGTTGACCAGCTCCGGTGCAATGGCGGCAAGCAGCGCGCTGCTCTGTTCACTGTCGGTGTTCAGGGCATCCAGATCCAGACGGCCCGTGTTCACCATGGAAAGGGTGACCCGGTCGATGTAGTCCGAGAGATCGGTCAGGTCCTGTGCATTCTGCATCAGGTCCTGCATGTAACCGACGCGGTTGCGCACCTGCATGGCAAGCATGTCCTTTGCGTTCTGGTTCAGCCTGCCGCCCACATTGGTGACGTAGATGCTGATGACGAGCAGCAGGACCTCTGCCACCAGTACCAGCATCATCGCCCCGAAAATGGTGCGGAAGATCGGTTGCGTCTTTTCTCCGCGCCGGGGCGTCTGTGTGCCCTGCGCTGCCCGCCTGTGCAGCATCATTCCTCACCTCTTTTTCTCCGTATGTCCCGCGCAGCTCAGCCCTCGTACTGTGCAAGCTTTGCGCAGATGTCCTGATACCATGCCTCAAAATACTCGTCGGTCAAAAACTCGGCCTCTGCCTCGGCAGCACTCTGGCCCTCGGCAATGCGCTGGACCACCGTCTCGCGGTCCGCTGCGGCAAGGTCGCTCAGGCCGTATTCCAGCACCTTGCGGGCGCTGCTGCCGCCTGCAAAGGCGTGGGGCGTATACAGACGATTCCCGTTCACCGTATCCACCGCAACCGCCAGCGTCTGCTGCATGTTATCGTCCAGAGTCAGGCCGCTGGCAAGGATCTCCTGCATATCGTTGGCCTTCCGGGTGACAGGCAGATAGCCCGAGCCCACCGAGAACGCGATGTTGTTCTCTGCCCGGACGAACCATTTGAGGAACTCCACCGAGGCCTTGACCTCCTCCTCTTTGGCTGCTGTCACCACCATACCGGCACCCTGCTGCACCGCTACCGCCTCGCCGCCTTCAAACTGCGGGGCGGGCAGTGTCTTCAGGCTGATCTCATGGCTCTCGTTGGCGTCGTTCGTCACCCTGGTGGGGAAGAAGGTGGCGCTGGAACTGGAGCCCACGTAGGCCAGCACATTGCCGGTCTTGATATCATCGCTGCGGAAGCGGCCGGTGGCGGCAAACCAGCCCTTGATAAAGGGAACATAGTAGTTGTCCCACAGCCTGCGGGCCACATCGCGCTCAAAGTTGACGGTCATTCTGCCGTCCTTTACTGCAAAGATGGTGTCGCCCAGCTGCTGTGCGCCCACCAGCATATAGTTTGCCATGGCATCACGGCCGAACAGCGCCTTGCCGTCATCCGGTGCAGCGGTCTGGGCATCGGTCCAGTTGTAGTATTTTTCTGCAGCGGCCGTCAGCCCCTCCATGGTGGCAAGGTCCTCGCAGCGGACACCGGCGGCATCGGCAAAGGCCTGCCAGTCGGTATCATTGAGGAACAGCAGCTCGGTGGATTTTGCCACCGGGAAGATCTTGATGCTGTCGTCCTCCCCGAAGTCCCCCTCCGAGAGGTAGCCCTCCACGAACTGAGCCTTTTCCTCCTCGGTCAGGCAGGGGGCAAGGTCCACCACCATGCCCATCTGGTCCAGCGCATAGGCGGTGTCGGCGTAGGCCGAGAAGATATTGGGCATGGCGGCAGCGCCCACCTTGCCCTCGGCAGAGTCCATCACACTGGTTTCCAGATCATTGACGCTGCCCTGACTCTCGGTGGACACCTTGATGCCCTTTTGGGCACCGACGGTCTCGTTGAACTGGTTCACAAGGCTGGTAAAGCTTTCCAGCTGGTCGCCATTGTAATAGGTCCACACCATGATATTGGTCACTTTGGCGGGCACTTCTGGCCCGGCACTGCCGCCGCAGCCGGCGCAGCCCAGTGCCAGTGCCGCCGCGCACAGTCCGCACAGCAGCGACTTGATCTGTTTTTTCATTGGTTTTCTCCCTCCGGGTGCTGCACGGCAGGCTTGCCTGCCCGTGTCCAGTTTACATCCAGTTTATCATACCATCATTTTCCGCTGGCGTAAACAGAAACGCGCAAAAAACCATGAAAGCAGCTTTTGCAGCTTGACCCGGAACGCAGAGAGAAAGGCCCCGACCGGCCGGAAAGACCGGCTTTGGGGCAGCACAAAGGGCCGTCCCCCGCATTCGGAGACGGCCCTTTGCTTTATGATAACCCTGCCTTTTGGGAGAAACGCATCAGCCCTTCAGTTCCAGCAGTGCATCGCCCTGCTTCACGGTACCGGAGGCTTTGGGGGTGACCGCTGCATACTCGTCGGTGTTGCAGACGATCAGCGGTGTGGTGACGGGATAGCCCTCGGCCTTGATGGCCTCGATGTCAAAGCGGATCAGCGGCTGGCCCTTGCGCACCTTGTCGCCCTCATTGACGAGGTAGGTGAAGTGCTTTCCGCCCAGCTTGACGGTGTCGATGCCAATGTGCATCAGCAGCTCCGCGCCGTCAACGGTGGTCATGCCCACCGCGTGGTGGGTGTCGAAGGTGGAAGAGATCTCGCCGTTGGCAGGAGCCACCAGCTCACCCACCGCAGGCTCGATGGCAATGCCGTCGCCCAGCGCACCGCTGGCAAACGCCTCATCCTTCACCTCGGCCAGCGGGACAACGGTGCCGGTGAGGCAGGCTGCAAGCACGGTATCCTTTGCGGCTGCTGCCGGAGCTGCGGGGGCCGCTGCCGGGGCGGGTGCTGCGGTCACTGCCGGGGTCTTGGGCGCATTTTCCAGATAATCTTCCAGCTTTGCCTTGATGACGGCTACCTTGGGGCCGTACACCACCTGAACGCCGTTGCCTTTGCAGATGACGCCGGAAGCACCGGAGGCCTTGAGCACATCCTGCCGGACCAGCGCAGCATCCTTGACGGTGCAGCGCAGACGGGTGGCGCAGCAGTCCACGTCGGACAGGTTGTCGGTGCCGCCCAGACCTTCCACGATCAGGGCGCTGACCGGGTCATCCCCTGCGGGGGCGGTGCTGCCGGAAGCGGCGCTGCGGGCGTTCACGTCCGCACGGGTGTACAGCTTGACCTCCTCGGCATCGTCGCGGCCCGGGGTCTTGTAGTCAAACTTGGAGATCATGAAGCGGAAGATCAGGTAGTACAGCACAAAATACACCGCACCCACAACGACCACCCAGATCCAGTGGGTCTTGGCGTTGCCCTGCATCACGCCGAACAGCACCAGATCGATCAGACCGCCGGAGAAGGTCATGCCCACGCCCACATTCAAAATGTGCATCAGCATGAAGGACAGACCGGCCAGCACGCAGTGCACCGCGTACATGGGCAGAGCCACAAAGATAAAGGTAAATTCCAGCGGCTCGGTGATGCCGGTGAGGAAAGCGGTCAGGGCTGCAGAAAGCAGCAGGCCGCCTGCCGCCTTTTTCTTTTCCGGCTTTGCGCAGTGGTACATTGCCAGCGCAGCGCCGGGCAGGCCGAACATCATAAAGGGGAACTTACCGGCCATGAAGCGGGTGGCGCTGACCGAGAACACAGTAGTGGACTTGGAAGCCAGCTCTGCAAAGAAGATGTTCTGGGCACCGGTCACGGTGACGCCGTCGATGATGGCGGTGCCGCCCACAGCGGTCTGCCAGAACGGCATGTAGAACACATGGTGCAGGCCGAAGGGGATCAGTGCGCGTTCCAGCAGGCCGTAGATAAAGGTGCCTGCATAGCCGGAAGCCAGCACCAGTGCGCCCAGCGCAGCAATGCCGCTTTGCACCACCGGCCAGATGTAGAACATGGCGATGCCGACCACCAGATACACGATGGAGCTGATGATGGGCACAAAGCGGGTGCCGCCGAAGAAGGCCAGCACCTGCGGCAGCTCGATCTTATAGAACTTGTTGTGCAGGGCTGCCACGCCCAGACCGACCACGATGCCGCCGAACACGCCCATCTGCAGGGTGGTGATGCCCAGCATGGTGGTGGTGGAGTTGGCGGGCATTGCGTCCACGCCGCCTGCGGCGTTGATCATGGCCTGAATGGCCGTGTTCATGATGATATAGGCCACCGCACCGGACAGGGCGGCCACCTCTTTTTCCTTGCGGGCCATGCCGATGGCCACGCCCATGGCGAACAGCAGGGCCAGGTTGTTGAACACAGCGCTGCCGGTCTGGCTCATCACGTCCAGAATGGTGTAGATCAGGGTACCGGGGTGGATGACGCTGTTCAGGCCATAGGCCGCCAGCATGGTCTCGTTGGTGAACGAGCTGCCGATGCCCAGCAGCAGGCCCGCCACGGGCAGCAGTGCAATGGGCAGCATAAAGCTGCGTCCGACACGCTGCAGCACGCCAAAGATCTTGTCTTTCATCTTCAATTCTCCTTTTCCAAATTTGTATCCAGCAAATATATCCACACGCAGGCGCGGCCTGCGGAGAATCAGAGGTACGGCGGTGCGGCAGGCGGGCGGCTTACTTTCCCATCCGGATGCGCTTCAGGTGGATGGTGAGGAACACCAGCTCCTCGTCCGAAAGCTCCTTGTTCCATGTGTTGCGCACGTAATCCGCTAGGCAGCAGGCACATTTATAATGTTCGCTGCAGTTCCGTGCGATCAGCGCCCGGAACATCTCATCGTGGGCATCGCTCTCGCTCTCCTGTTTGCCCTGAAACACCCGCTGCGCAAAAAAGCGCAGATGCACCGTGAAGCGGCTGAAATCCAGCGCGTCCCGGTCAAAATGGCAGCCGTAGAAGCACTCCACCACCTGCACGCAGCCGTCCACAAAGCGGGTGACGTCGTTCACCACGCTCATGGTGGTGTTCAGCTCCGCATTGACGATGTGCAGGGCGATGAAGCCGCCCTCGTCGTCCGAGAGGTCTGCTTTGCAGCGCTGGCGGATGATGGCCAGACAGTCCATGCCAAGGCGGTACTCCTGCGGATAGAATTCCCGGATCGGTGCCATGAGCGGGTTAGAGAAGCGAATGCCCTGTTCACTGCGCTGGATGGCAAAGCTGATGTGGTCGGCCAGCGTGATGAGCAGGCTCTCGTTCAGCGGGTAGTTCACCCGGCTGCGGATCATTGCCACCAGCTCATCGGTGAGCAGCAGATGCTCATAGGGGATCTGTTCCAGCAGCTCCACCAGCTTCTGCTGCACGGCAGGGCTGGTCATGCGGTAGCTGCGCTCCACCTTTCCGGCGTCCAGCTTGTACCCCGGCTTTGCGCCAAAGCCCAGCCCGCGCCCGGTAACGATCAGCTCGCAGCCGGTGGGGTCCACCACCCGCAGGATGTTGTTGTTGATCGGTTTTTTGACGGTATATTGCATCGTCTCTCCTCCTCAGGCCGAAAAAGGCAATAAAAAAAGACCACTCCTGACACAGCAAATAACACCGAAGGCTGAAACACGCTTTCGGCTTGTGCTGTGCAGAGTTGGTCTAGCCCGCCAAACGGTAACAATCCAACGACGCTGCTCACGTACGATTTTCTTTTGATCTGGCCCAAAGCGGCCCGCCGCATGAATGCAGACCGGCTCTGTGCTTTTTTAAAATAGCATATTTTTTGCAGGGCGTCAAGGTAGAAATGGCCTTCCGGTCCCGTTTTATCAGGCTGTCCAAATTCAGGTGATATTTTACAGCAGAATGACGAGTAAAGAGAAGCCCCACCCCGGGTTTTTCCACCGTTGATCCCTCTCCTGTGGAAAAGCCCATGATTCCCCTTCCGAAAAAGCAAAACAAAAAAAGCATCCTGAAACTTCAGGATGCTTGGTGGTTGCGGGGGCCGGATTTGAACCAACGACCTTCGGGTTATGAGCCCGACGAGCTACCAGACTGCTCCACCCCGCGATATTTACTT
>OCPU01001847.1_pt1 | contig 14939 bp, 12 predicted proteins | sample 1538661 | NCBI WGS metagenome assembly OCPU01 (sample SAMN04571716, study PRJEB22368) | human gut metagenome | biome: human gut; material: stool | host: Homo sapiens | place: Luxembourg | collected 2012-10-19
AGATATGCAAACGCTATTCACTGAAAAAGAGCGAAGTTGTAAAGTTGGCGTTCGGGTATATAGATAAGGCGCATATCAACCCATCCGAAGCACCTGAATCTGTAAAATCAGAACTGGCGAAAATAAATAAAAGACAGGATGATATTATCCGTTTCATCCGTCACTACGAGGAAGAACAACTAAATCCTATGATACGAGCAACAAATTCTATCGCTTTACGTTTCGATACTACCAGCAAAACTTTAGAAGCTCTTATTCTCTCGCAACTGGAAACTAGTCAAGAGAAACAAACAGCCGTACTTAAAAAGCTAAGTGAACAATATTGCAATCATGCCGACGTGATTAACAACCAGTCCAAGCAAATTAACGCACTTTACCAGATACACCAACGGAATTATAAAAAGCTACTTCACCTAATACAACTCTATTCGGAACTTTCTGCTTGTGGTGTGATGGATAGCAAAAGAAAAGAGAATCTGAAAGCTGAAATCAGCAATCTGATAAACACATAAAGCTATGCACATTGATTTTGCCTCACCATCTAACGGTACATATAATAATGCTAGCAGTAGCCGACAGTTGGCTAATTATTTAGAGCATGAAGATTTGGAACGCATGGAAAAAGGTATCTACACCGAAGGCTTTTTCAATCTAACAGATGATAATATCTATAAGTCAAAGGTGATAAAGGATATAGATACCAATATAGGGCAACTTCAGAAAATAGATGCTAAATTTTATGCTATTCATGTCAGTCCATCAGAAAATGAACTCCTTGCAATGGGTAATAGCGAACAAGAACAAGCCCAAGCTATGAAACACTATATCCGGGAGGTATTTATTCCAGAATATGCCAAAAACTTCAATAAAGAACTATCTGCTTCGGATATTAAATTCTATGGTAAGATTCATTTTGATCGTAGTCGTTCTAAAAACAAACTGAATATGCATTGCCATTTGATTGTAAGCCGGAAAGACCAAGCCAATAAAAAGAAGTTATCCCCACTAACCAATCATAAGGATACCAAGAACGGAGTAATCAAAGGTGGATTTGACCGGGTAAACCTATTCCAACAGGCAGAACAGGGTTTTGATAAGCTATTCGACTACAACCGCCAACAATCGGAATCATTTAACTACCACAATACAATGAAGAATAGTTCTATACCTAAACAAATTGAATTACAGGAACAAAAAATCTATGGCGAAAAAAAGAAAGAAACATTTCAATCCGATGAAAAATACAACAAGATTTTTTGCAATCTTGCTAGTAAACAAGACAACAAATACCCTTATAATCTGCAAAATAGTAATGATTCTCTTTTGTCTATTTTCTCATTGGGAGATGGCAACAATTACAATGCTACATTGGCAGAAGAATTACAAGCACAGAAACACAAGAAGAAAAAGAAAAAAGAGATAAGACGATGATTGAATATGATGAAGTAAGACACGATATGGACTGCTACCTGATGGAGTAACCTTGAACCTCAATTATTAAATAAGTCCAAAGACTTTTTTTGCAAGAAAGTCTTTGGACTCAATATTTAAGATAAAAGCCTTCTTATTTCAGCTTCCCATCCAGAACGATGTTCGATTCGTTTCTTAACAAGACTATTCTGAATTATCTCTGCTTTAGTTAGCTGAGAAAATTGTTCCCAATCATCTTCAAAAACATACGTTGCGTTCCCATAAATTACATTCTCCATTATAAATAGATTTTTAGATGGAAACTTAAATACCAAATATCCTCTAAAACCACCAGCCCCATAAACTAGCCCAGAAGGTCTAAAACGGAGAATCGTATCAATATTATGTTCTTGAACTTTTGCTTTTCCGGTTCTATTACTGGACAAGTTTCCAGCTAACTGAGCTAATCTATCCCAAGGGTAGTCTCCTTCTGGAAGAATACGCCAATTAACCCTTGTAGTTGGAATTGATGATATCGCTGGAAGCAAATTTTCAGTAAGGATCTCACAAGAGCCAAATAACTCTAAAAACAAATTAATAACATGCTTAATTTTAGATACACTCAAATCATCCTTATGCAATAAAGGCGATGTAACATATAAGTCACCAGAAATATCTATAATTTTCAATTCTATTGAAGGAGCTGGAATATCTTCTCTCTGATACCTTTTATAAGGAACATCTACATAATGATAATCACCATGCCAGTCTTTTATACAAACTTCTCTATATTTAGTTTCCATAGGTAAGTCTCTCCTTTTTATGAAACTACCATTAGCATTTAGCCGAGAAACAGCACCTAAAGCGCGAGGTAAAATCTGTTCTCCACTAATGAGTGGAATAGAAAAGCCAAGAAGATTTAATTTATCAGCATTTATTTCACTTGCTTTTTTTGATACAAAAAAGTTGTCATTATCATGAATCCCAATCAGATAACTATCAATATTCCTAATACGTACTTTATCTATCATATTCTAACCTCTTGGAGGAAAAGGATCGTTACCATAACTATCTTTTTGTCTAATACGACCATCTTTTCCGTGAATTACTAACTCCGACTGCTCTTTCCGTGCAATCGTACGGGCAATTTCTATTGCTTCTCTTTGAGTTTGGGTAATTCTTGTCTTTCTACTATTACCCTCACCTCTTACAGCCCACTGATCATCAGAAGGCACAACATGTTGATTTTTCTTCATAAAAATCAAAGTAAAATTATTACTAAACAATAAGTAAACGAGGGTTGTTATAGCATAAAAACATCAAAAGGACTTTGGGATTGTCGATTTTTGTTTTAGCTTTGCACGTGAAATAACGGGATTTCTTAAAAGTGACTACCTTCTAAGGAAGTTACTACAACCCACAAAAGCAAATTCTGAAATAGAGAGCAGCCGCCAAGTAGCTCTCTTTTCTTTTTTATAGTCGTTAATTGCTATTTACTATACCATATCTTCATCTTTTAGTTTATTCCAGTTTAAAGTGTTCACATTAGCAAAAAAAGGTATTGCACCATATTTGCCTTGCAGATAGCTCTTACGGATATCTACTCGTGGTTTAAAGTTTGCCAATGATGTTAATCGAGTAGAGCCATCTCTTTCTTTTTCAACAAACCAAACCTCATCTGTACGAATAAAATCTACATCTAGCAAATGGGACTCGTGTGTCGTACAAATTAGTTGAGTATTATTAGCATTAGAAAGTTGCGAAAAATAATACTCAAATATTTTTTGAGACATTATAGGATGCATACTACGATCAATTTCATCAATTAAATAGACAGCAGAATTGAATTGAAGATCAATAAGCATTGGAATAAAATCCAACAATCGAATAGAACCATCAGATTCTTCATCCATATCAAAAACAACATCCTCATCTTGACTATTCTTGTGTACAGTCATTTGTTTGTATATCTTAGTTTGACCTTCTTTATCCGTTTCGAAGAAATATACAGATTGTTGATCGGAAGAAGCAACACAACAGTTTTCATCCGGTTTAGCTTCTGATAGTATTTGTGATATTAGCTTTTTAGGTAAATCTGTTTCTTCCTTATTAGTTGCTACTTTTTTAAGATCAGAAATACCTGTATTAAAGAAATGCAACAACCTTTTAGTCACATTAGAAAACTCATCATCTTTTTCCAGTCGAAAGGACAAACCCCGAAAACGAGTTTCTGGAAAAATAATTTTCAAATTATCATCAAACCAGTTATAAACATTACTAATCGCAATTATACCTTTTCCATTTCTTTTATGGTATTCGGATAAAAAACTTTTATCTATTGGCGTTCCTTCTGATAGAAATTTTACAAATTGCTTAGATTCTTCATTTCCTTCAATCTCTCCAAAGAAGTAATTAACATAATCTGCCTCTTGTATACGCTCAAATATTTTTTTCTTTGCCCGGCTACTAATTTGATACAACCACTCCTTCTTAATCCCTCTGATATTAAATATCACCCCATACGAGTAATACAAAGAATCTGCCTTAATCTCAATTTCCAATTTAGAATCCACCTTTTTTTCAGGTGCCAGCTTAAATACATCCCAATTATTTCTAGGGAATCTTCCTAATGCAATGTTTTTCAAAAGATTCACACAGCGAATCATATTGGATTTGCCAGAAGCATTAGCTCCATAAATAATAGATGATCTCAAAACCGATATATCATCTCTTTTTTCGGCTCTATATACATGTGCCGGAAGAGATGTACCTTTCCCTGCAATGAAACTAATTTCGGTTTCAGAATTGAAAGATAGTATATTTTCAAATTTTGTTCTCAGTATCATTTTTGTCCTTATTTTCAATTTTAACGCAAACATACGACACAAAATGCAAATAAACAAGAAATCTCGTCTTTTTCTTTAGAAAAATCACCAACGACTGATATTTAGACATGGAAGCGATTGAAAAAGTGAAAGGATATTAGGAGTGTGTATAATATTAAAGATATATGTGTTTTTTCAACCTATTGTTTCGGTAGTATTCAAATGGCATGCAAAACTATGAGAAATTACTATAATAAAAACGCCCTTATCGGTACTGGCAGTTATGCAAAACAACTTCTATTTTTGCAAATTCAAAAATAAAAAATTATCTTTGCCTTCAGTATTCTCCATGAGCAAACTACCGCAAAAGCACGTAGTAAATCAGTGGGTTAAATCATGGGATATGCTTGAAGCTAAAAATATAAAATTTTAAATATCAGCGTGGTAACTCTATTAGGAGAATCCCAAGCGAAGTATAAGAAATTAAGTAGTCATCTGATGTAGATGGCTACTTTTTTTGTTTATAGACATTAGGTGAAGACATTTATGCTCGTTTCATGACAAGTAACCATATTTCCTGTTCTTACTTTTGATGTTTATCTCCTTTTTCACCCAAAACAAATGATGGTAAGTGAGGTTTGGAAGGGAATAATCATTAATTAAAAGAACAGTGTGATGAAAATAAAGACATTAAAGGAGGGTATTATAACTCATGCGGATGGTTTAGGGAAGTTGTTTAAGTTCTCAGCAGAGCATACTTGCAGGAGTATGCTGCATAGCTTGGAAGAGTTTGCTAACATGGAGTTAGTTACTTTTAAAGAATTGACGGCAGGATTTTTCTTGGGCTTTGAACACTATTTGTGGGCTTCGGGATGTTCACGTAATACTTCAGCGTGCTATTTCCGAGCGTTGCGGGCTATTTGTCGGGAAGCAGAAAAGGAGAAAGAGCTGAAAGACGCTAAGCGGCTCTTTAGTGAGGTATTTACGGGATATGAGGAGACGAGGAAAAGGGCGCTGAGTATTGAACAGCTTCGTATGGTGGCGGATGCTGATTTGGAGGATACACCAAGTTTGGGGGTGGCACGGGATCTGTTTATTCTTTCTTATTATCTACGAGGGATTCCTTTTATAGATTTGGCTTATTTACGGAAGACGGATATTCATGATAATGTGCTTTGTTATCGCCGTAGCAAGACGGGGAGGATGTTGACGATTACGCTTGAACCGTGGATGTGGGAGATTATTAAGAGGTATAAGTGCGAGAATACGGATTCGCCTTATCTTCTGAAAATTATTCGGAAACCAGGAAGTATACCTGAGGAGAGGAAACAATATGAGAGTGCCTTGCGACTTTACAATAAACATTTGTATCGGTTATCTGAGCGGTTGGGATTGGGAGTGAGGCTGACTTCATACGTAGCACGGCATACGTGGGCGACTCTGGCATATAATGAGGATATACCCGTATCTAAGATTAGCGCAGGGTTGAGCCATGCTTCGGAGGAAATTACACATACTTATTTGAGGTCGTTCTCTGATGAACAACTGGCGGTGGTAAACTTGCAGATGGCAGCATTGGTTAATCCGATGGCAGAAAAGGAATGGAAGAGAAAAGAAAGGGGAAAAGTAAATCGAAATGATAAAGTGAGGAAAAACACTAAGAATGAGCTTCATATTTCTGTTCCGATTCCCGGTAGGAAACGGAATGATTCCGGCGGTAAAGGAACAATTTCCAATTGAAATAAACAAGGAAAGCAAGAAATACTTATCGAAGTTTCCCAGTTTTCTGTAAAAAATCAGTTAAATTACAACACCAGACACGACAAAAACATCTCTCTTATCCTGAAAGTTAGATTTTGTCTCAAAAAGTCATGTCAATAAATATTATATTCCTGTAATAGTATAGTATATCTGTGGAAAAGCTCTTTGTATTGATTAAAAAGCTTTCACTTTTTTTGTTTGAATACAAAGTCCCCCTTACCCATACCTTAATACGGAGCATCTCATTATAAAATTGAGGAATACAGGAAGGTAAAATTGGTAATTGTCTTCCTTTTTAGTTAGGAGGGACGATTATTATCCGCCTAATTTATGGTTACGGTAGCGACCGTTCCGTTTCCTACCGGGAATCGGAACATTCCAAACAAAACAGACAATAATCTACATAAAAAGCAAGCGCTATGTTAACACTCAGAACAAAACTCGCCCTGGCGGTACTGCACGACATACAGTATAAGGATTACCAGTTGAGTACTTCCCTTAATCCTTCACCTTCCGAAGTTACGTACCTGCTGCAAAAGCTATCAAAAGGACGCCTGATAGCACTGATAGAAAATCGACCGGATAATCTGTCTGATAACCGCCCCGAATCCTACCACCTTGCCTGTGCATATCATCAAATCAACCTCCTTTCCATTCTTGAAGCATTGGGAGAAGGCGTTTACTTCAACCGCCCCAGTGACGAAAAATTCTATTCCTGCTATGGGACGACAGCCCGCAAACTGGGCATTGTCAATCAGATGACACGCCTTTATCTGATGGAAATTTCCATAGCGGAACTTCCCGTGAGCGAATGCCTTATCGAGAACTCCATACCCCATATCTAAACTGTGCAATAAATCCGAATTGCCATGAAACGACTTTATTTGCTGTTCCTGCTGCTCAGTCTGATGAGTACCGCTGCCTTTGCCCAACGCGTGGCATTGCGCACCGACCTGCTATTGTGGGGAACTACCACACCCAACGCAGGAGTGGAAACCAGCGTCAGCCGTCATTTCACAATGGCACTGAACGGAGCTTATAACGCCTGGAAGTTCGGCAATGATATGAAACTGAATCTCTACCTGATACAACCGGAATTACGCTACTGGCCTTGCCGCAAATTCGAGGGACACTTCCTGGGAGTGCACGGACATTACGCTTACTACAACGTAGGCCAGATCCCTTTCTTTTCGGGTATGGAAGACATTATTTACCGGGGCGACCTGTATGGCGGAGGTATCACTTACGGTTACCACTGGGTGCTGGGCGACCGCTTCTCGATAGAAGCCGTAATTGGCGGCGGATATGCCCGCATGGAATATGATAAATATCGGTGCGCGGGCTGCGGCGAGCGCATGGGACATTATAAAAGGAATTATTTCGGGCCTACACGGGCCGGTGTGTCACTCATTTATTTCATCCGATGAAAGTTATGGTAATCCTCTGTTGCATACTATGGTTCTGCACCTCCTGCACGTTCGAATTTGACGAACCGGGAGTGTGTCCCTACAATGTACGGCTGAATTACCGCTATGCCGGCAGGCCCGACGCCGGACAACTCTCCATGTATGTGGACAACATCCACCAGTTCCTTTTCGATGCGGACGGAGTGTTGAAGGACATCCGGCTACTGAAAGGTGACAGCCTGGAGTATTGGCAGGGAGAGTTAGCTCCCGGACGATATACCCTCGTGGCATGGGGAAACTGGGGGTATGAAAGCGATGTAGTACCCGCACCCCAACCCGGCGTGACACAAATCCGTGAACTGGCAATGACTTCGGCTACGGGAACACCCACAGGAACATCCACAAGCGAATATCGACCGAATACCGAAAGACTCTATTATGGATATAGCACGTTTGAAATTCCCGCTACGGGAAATTCAGTGAACCGGACCGTCTACCTGACCCACTGCCACGCCGTCCTCCGGATTACCGTACATTGGGAAGACGGATACTATCCGGCGGAAGGAACAGGAGGCTATACATTCCGCCTGCGGGGCGTGCCTTGCGAATACGGTTTTCCGGCAGGTTACGACATACCGTTGGCCGGTGGGGACGGAGCTTTCACATTTCCCTCCATAGGCAGCCCGGTAATATGGCATCAAGCCAAGGCAGCAATGAACTATAACGATGAACTGACGGGAGAATTAGTAACGTATCGCCTGACATCAGGATCACATCCGTTACTGAGCATCTACCGGGGTAATGAGCGGATTATGAAGGAGATTGACTTGCAACTGTTCTTTCGCAAACTGCCCGTCAGTCTGGATGAAAACACGGAACAGGAGTTTGACCTGCTGGTAACCATCGGGCAGAAGATTGTAGTGACACAGCTCAATTCGTCGGACTGGGCGGAAGGCGGAGGACTGGGATAAAAAGGCAATTAAAAATTAATAATTAAAAATTAAAGAGGCTGGATGAAAAGGATGAAGAAAATAATAGGATGTCTGGTTGGGGTACTGCTGACTGCGGAAGCATGGGCGGGCGGAACTTTAACACTCGGTTCGCATGTCTTTACACAGGGAGACAGTCTTCACATAGAACTGCTACTCAATCTGAGTGATGCAAAAGCGGGGAATGCGGAGGCTTATCTGTTCACTCCCGTGCTTCGTGGCGCAGGGCGTCTGCAAGAGCTGCCCGCTGTGATAGTGAGCGGACGTCGCCGTGCCCGTGCCGACCACAGGCAGCAGGCGCTTCAACCATCTCCCGGTTATTTGCCTCCTTACCGTACGCTTTATGCCCGAAACCGGAAAGATAGCATTATTTATAAGGTATCCGTTGCCTATAGCCCATGGATGGAACACGCTTCATTGGTGTTGATGCGCGAACGCCGGGATTGCTGCCGGATGAAGATGCTCGGAGTAGAGCCGGTGATAACCGATCTTGCCCTGACAAGCCCTTTCCATGTTCCGCAGGGACAGACGGTGATTCCGCAGGCGATTATCGAAAGAAGTGAAAATGCCACTAATCGACAGGAAACTCCAAGCAGACCGGACTGTATGCTCTGTGCCGAGTGTACAGCCATGGTGACTTACCTCATCCCCGATATGGAAACTCAGAAACACCGTTCGGAAAGTGCCACCTTATATATAGACTACCCTACCGGAGTTTATGACGTCCGCCGCGAATTCCACAACAACCGCCCCGAACTGGAGAAACTGGACAGCCTGATGCGCCCGCTCACCGAAGGGAATCTGGCAAGTATTTCGAGTATCTCCATCTGCGGATACGCCTCGCCCGACGGGATCTACAAGGACAATGAAATACTGGCTTCCAACCGCGCACGCTGTTTCAAGGAGTATATGCGTGCCACGTATGCACCGGGGTACGATCTTTATAAAGTTTCTTCCGTACCCGAAGACTGGGACGGATTGGTGGAGCTTCTGCAACGTCACCCCATGAATCACGGTGACGAAGTATTGTCTCTCATTGCCCGAACCGGCATTTTTGAAGGGCGCGAAAAACAATTGATGGATATGCACGGAGGAGCCGTATATCGGGAACTTCTGAAAAGCTATTTTCCGCAGTTGAGACGTATCCGTATCACGGTAGGTTATGAGGCCCGCGCTTTCAATATCGAAGAGGCGGCAAGTCTGATATATACCCATCCCCGTCTGCTGTCATTGCAGGAGATGTACAGGGTAGCCGCATTCTATCGCCCCGGCACGGAGCAATACCGTGAAATTTATGAGATAGCCGCCTACCACTTTCCGGACGACGTGCTGGCCAATATCAATGCGGCTTCGGCGGTAATCATGGCAGGTGATCCGGTTAGCTCACGGCAATATCTGAACAAGGTGGCTGATGACCCGCGTGCATGGAATGATTTTGGTGTGCTGGCCTATCTGGAAGGTGACCGGAAGAAAGCGGAAAAATGGTTTCGCAAGGCACTGGGCATAGAGCCGGAAAAGGCAAGGAAGAACCTGAAGAAAATGAAGAATGAAAAATAAAGAACGAAAAACAGAAAACATAATAGAGAATAAAAAGAACGAGGAATGGAAATAAGTAATAACCGCATAAAAGTAACAAGCATGAAAACATTCGCTAAATTCTTTCTGCACTTTTCATTGGTGATACTGTCCTGCCTGACGGCTGGTTGCACCTCCGAAGTGGAAACAATAGGCGGCACTCCCGAAACACCGGAGAACCCGCAGGCCAATGACCCTAACCGCCGTTCGGTGGTAATCTCTTTGCAAAACAAGCTGATCCTTGTGAACGGTACACCCGAAAGCCGGGCTATCACCCGTGACGGTATAGCCGAGGAGGATGAAAACCGTATTGAAAGTTTCGATATTTATGCTTTCGGCAGTGACAAGGAGGAAGGGCCTTATACCTTTCAGGAGCATTTCGCCTACCGCTCGGATGTCGGAACCCTGCCCACAGGAGCTTCCCCTATCGATTTGAAAGCGGACGAGGCCGCCGGGAAAATAAATGTGGTATTCTACCCCCGCAAGGGTTTATTCACCAAGTTTTATTGCGTAGCCAATCAAACCGAAATGAATGATGCCGCAGGAAATATATACACGAATTATACCCCGTTACAGCAAAGTTCTCAGACACAATCCGGTGTACCGGGAGATATAGTAACAAGCCCCGGAACGCCTACCGAAAGCGATTTCATTAAATTGAATACCCCGCTCTTAAATCCCACCGGTTTTAATGCCAATATCCTGCTTGCCCCGCTGCCCATGTCCGGTGCCAACAGTCAGCCTACCGACTTGCGCGAATACAGTATGGGAACTTATGTGCGACTGAATGTTTCACTTACTCGCGCTGTGGCACGCTTCGATATAGTAAACGATGCTACGAAGTCTCATTTTACTATCACAGATATCAGTATGGGAAACGGAAGACAAGGTGTAACACTGTTCCCCATTCGTCCGACAGGAGATGTTCCCGCCACAAACGGCCAACTGATTACATACCCTTACCGCCTTTTCGACGGACTGAACGCCAATGCAGGAACTACCACCAAGGCTTTCTATTGCTACCCATGTAAAGCCATAGATGCAGGATTTTTGATTTTGAAAGGACTGTATACCATGAACCTGACGGATGAAAAGAAAGAGGTATCTTATCGTATCCCTTTCGAACGTGTAACCGACGGTAACGGTACGCGCATCGAGATAAACCACAACCACCGCTATACGGTGCAGATCACAGAAGCTGACCCTTTTGAACTGACAGCCAATATCCGTCTGGTGGATTGGGAAACGGGTGACTATATAGATGATTACGAGCCCGAAAATGGGCTGGAGACTGTCATCGTAGCAGACCTGCTACCCGCAACAGAAACGACTTATGACATCAACACCGGTATCGTCACGTTGGCACTTAAAACAGGAAGTAGTTTTACCGCTACCACCGGCTCCAATGCAGGAGTCGAAGCGCAATTAAACTACTATGGTAATAACACTGCTGACAACTGGTTGAAACTGGAAGAAATCCCTGTTACCACAACACGAACAGGAGCCACGCAGAAAGTGAAATACAAAGTAACTCTTAATGAGAATTATACAGGCGACAACTATCCCCGCGGCATTCTCTGCCTGATGGACAAGGCAGGAGGCGGTGAGGAAGTGATACTTATAGATATAGACGCTACTTTGAGTGCCCCCATCGTAAAACCCACAGGCGCTGCAATGAGCCCCGACGGGGTAAATAACTGGAATGCAGTAGACAATATACTCTATCTGGTACAGACAGTCAGTTCCAAAATTTCCACAGGTACGATAGTAGTCACTTCCGTGGGCGGCAGCAAGATAGAGATTCCTGCTGATGCGGGCATCACAGTCAGTCCGGCTTCGAGCCCGCACACCACGCAGGAATATACTTTCCAATGGGCAGGTACAGATGCTACCGACTTGACTGAAAAAGAAATCACCGTAGCCTTGAAAAATGGTTCGGACGAAACAAAATCCGAGAATATCAAAGTGAAATTACTACCTAATCGACTCAATAACTTACAAATAACAAATCAAAGCGCAGGAATCAGCCTTTCATCTATAACAGCCACCACCGCCACGCTTACTATACCTGTCATCAAGGACAAGCAATTCACCCTAACAATGGATAATTATAGTAAACCTACCATAAGCAAGTGCCCGTCATGGCTGGAAAACATTACCCCGGTGTCTACACGTAGCACACCGGAAAGTAAAACAGCAAGTTTCACTTTCAAACTGATAGAGAACGCAGCAAGTTTCGATGATACGCAAATCGTATTCACAAACGCTTCCGGAGGAACAGGAATAACAGTGAATATTGCGAGAGAATTCCAAGCACCCACAATTGAGGTAGTCAGTACAGACCCTTCCGCTAATTCATATATATCAAGTAGTAAATCACTGAACTTGTATCAGTTGAAATCGTCTTATTATTCTACAGCAACGTTGAAAATATACTCTTTGGGAGGAAGTGTATTACAATTACCCGGAGGAGTAGAAGCTGACCTTGCGGAATCTAATACGAAAGAGCATAATTATGTAATAAAGTACCAAACAAGCAGTTTCTCACTTAGTGATGCGAACGGTGGAACACTCTATGTAAAAAACTTATCGGATGATACAAAAAAAGAAGCAATTGCGGTTACTTTTAAATCATCATTGCCCACGTTTACAGCAAACAAATCCGGAATAACCTTCACACGGGCAGCAACAGACGTAGACATGAAATTATCTACAACAGATACAAACCTTTGGGGAATAACTAATTTTACGGTGACATTTAAAGGAGGTACAACTTATAGTTATGATGAAAGCTCAACAGATTCACGTGCAAAAGACTATCAGACCGTAAACCAGGAAAGTAAAACGTCGGGAACTACTACCACTTTAAAATTTACATTTAAGAATGTCACTATCAATGAAACTGCAAAAAATCTATACTATTTTAAGTTTAAAGCAGATGATGTCAGATTTCCCGACTACCAAATTGATGAATGGACAGGTTCACCTGTTGTGTACGGAATGACAACTTATGCACTGAATAATTACTGGATTTATTCACCGCATACAGAGGCAACGTGGAGTAGCATCAATAGTTCCGTACCTTCAGGATGGAGCTTCGTAACAATGGATCAATACAGACTTTTTTCCGGTAGATCTCAAACTAATTATGATGACATTGCTTCTTACAGCATTAATTTTAATTCTCTTCAAAAACAAGTTTTTAACATTGGACGACATTGGTCAAAGGATGGATACGGTGGTGATTTATCAGCACGGACCCTTGACATTTATAGTGGCTTTACATCGTCAGCTTATGGCTATCCCCATAGAACAGAGAAGCATTATTATTTCTATTGCAGACCTTTTTAAAAAAACATTCAAGCGAATTTGTAATCCGCTTGCCTCTAATATTAGGATTTAGAATCCTTCGTTCTTTGACATGTTGGAATGATTTTTATAATACACAAAAGTGTCTCTATAAATAGAATATACATTTTGATAAAAACGTAAAAACCAGTTCTTCGGGATGCTGAGAATAGAAATTATGATTATCTTTGTAAAGCCTTCATCAAAACAATAAGATTATGGCCCATACTACAGAAAAGATTATAGATAAAATTAAAGAGTTGAAAGGAACTGTATTGCCATCAGGTAAACTTATTCTTTTTGGTTCGCAGGCACGTCGTGATGCTACTACCGACTCTGACTGGGATATGTTATTACTTTTAGATAAAGAAAAAATAGCTCCTTCAGATTTCGATACTTACGCTTATCCTTTTGTAGGGCTGGGGTGGAATCTTGGAGAGTATTTCAGCATGAAACTTTATACCCTATCCGAATGGATGAAACGAAAAGGTACACCATTCTTTAAAAATGTAGAAGAGGAAGGAGTTGAATTATGAAACTCAGTGAAGAAGAAAAGAAAAAGTTAATTGATGAACAAGCATATCAAATACTATCATATTATAACATCGCACACTAACGCCTAACTTTTAAGCGTTACCCCATATTATAAAATCATTCCAACATGTCAAACGGGCTTTCGTTCTTTGGCATGTTGGAATGATTTTTTTTGTGCAACTCCCTCCCGGCTTTTCTCTAAGAGACTCATTCCTCATGCCATAATTATTCGAATTATTAACAACGGCAAGACTCCGGTTTTACCGATAGTATTCATTATAAATATTTATAAATTATGGCAAACGAAATCAAGTATCAAATCAACGGCCAGTTAGCGGACAACACCGTGACCGTGGACAACAAAGAGGACATGATCCTCGTCCCCGTATCCATCGGCAGTGCGGACGAAAACCGCATCATCGCCGAACTGAAAGCGGAGGACTCCGGTCTGCGTGAAGAAACCATCCGCCACGTCTTCGACCTGCAAAAACGGGTTATCAAACGCATGCTGATGACCGGCATGAGTGTGAACACGGGATTGTATTACGCCTCAGTCGCTTTCCGCGGCGTCATAGAAAACTCCACCTGGAATCCGGCAAAGAACTCCATCGTGGTGAACTTCAACGTAGGCGCCGACCTGCGGGAAGCCATCAAGGCAACCACAGTGGGCATCATCGGCGAGAAAGGAAGCGCCATGTACATCGGCGGCGTACAGGATGCCTCCACCCGTGCACAGGATGCTTCGGCCACGGCAGGACGCGCTTTCACCCTCACAGGCGGCAAGCTGAAAGTGGTGGGAACCGACCCGTCAGTGGGTATCACCCTGAAAAGCAGTTCAGGAAAGGAAACCAAAGTAGCCGAAGACCTTTGGGTGACAAACGATCCCTCGAAACTGACGTTCATCATCCCTGCCGATCTGGCGGACGGAACGTATGAACTCAAAGTAACCACACAATTCGGCAGCAACAGCAAGACCATGCTGAAAGTGCCGCGTAGCGTGATGAAAACCATCTATATAGGCACGGCACCTTCGGGCGGAGGCAGCAGTAGCGGCGGAGATGGCGGCTTGGATGAAAACCCGTTAGGATAGT
>OCPU01001874.1_pt1 | contig 14738 bp, 10 predicted proteins | sample 1538661 | NCBI WGS metagenome assembly OCPU01 (sample SAMN04571716, study PRJEB22368) | human gut metagenome | biome: human gut; material: stool | host: Homo sapiens | place: Luxembourg | collected 2012-10-19
GCCTTCAGCTTGAAGAAGCCGTTCTTCTCCAGCAGGGTCAGAGCGCGGGCCTCGTTGGTGGTATCGTTGGGAACGGCGACCTTGATCTTGTCCAGCTTGGCAGCGGTGGAGGCAGCCTCAGAGGATGCAGCGCCGGAAGCGGCGGAGCTTGCGGTGGAGGAAGAGCCGCCGCAGGCGGTCAGGGCAGCGGCAGCAGCGGCCACGCCGGAAACTTTCAGAAAATTACGACGAGTGATCTTAGACATTTTGTTTTCCCTCTCTACTTTTACAAAAATGTTTTTGTGCGGTGCGGCACAATCCGCACCCTTTGCACCGGAAGCAAAATAAAAAACGCTTCCGTCCTCAGCGGGCATACACCCACAAGGACGAAAGCGTAAAACTTCCGTGGTACCACCTTGGTTTACTGTCCCCTCACAGAGACAGCCTCACTGCTGCGGCGTTTTGCAACGCGACAACCGGACGCTGTAACGGGCGCTCCCGTCGCAGGCTTAGCACTCTTGCACTTCGCCCCCGCGGCTCCGAGACCATTTTCAGTTCCCTGTTTCCTGCCCTTTTCCACCGCCCGGGCTCTCTGGAAGGATCAATGCGAAAACCTACTCTTCTCTTCACAGCCATTTTTGTGATATTGCATACATAATACCCCACTCTTCCGGGTTTGTCAACCCTTTCAACGAAGTTTTTCAGTAGGGAATTGCCCGCTTACTGCCGGTCGGCATCCTGCTCCGTGCTGTACAGCACCATCAGGTGGTTGGCGCTGGCTTCCAGCTGGGATTTTGCCTGACGGAGGTTCGCTTCTTCGGTCTCGTTCATCTTTTCGGGCTTATCTTTGCGCAGGCAGCGGCGCAGGCTGGCAAGGTCGTTCTTGACTCGGTTCTTCTCGTCCTTGTCCAGCTCCTTTTTGCACTTAGAGAGGGCCTCATCCACCTTGTAAGCCAGCATCTCGGCCTGATTGTGGAGCTCCAGCCGCTCCCTGCGGCGGGTATCCTCCTCCTCGTAGGCGGCGGCATCGGCCATGGCGCGCTGGATCTCGTTCTCAGAAAGATTGGTGCTGCCGGTGATGGTGATGTTCTGCTCCCGGCCGGTGCCCAGATCCTTTGCGGACACCTTGACCACGCCATTCACATCAATGTCAAAGGTGACCTCGATCTGGGGCTTGGAGGAGAAGCCGGAGCGGATGCCGGTGAGCTTGAATTTACCCAGGCTCTTGTTGTCGCGGGCAAAGTGGCGCTCGCCCTGCAGCACGTTGATCTCCACGCTGGTCTGCATGGGGCGGGCCGTGGTAAAGATCTGGCTCTTGCGGGTGGGGATCATGCTGTTGCGGGTGATGAGGGGGGTGGCCACGCCGCCCAGCGTCTCAATGGACAGCGTCAGCGGGGTGACATCCATCAGCACAAGGCCCTGCGCGGCCGCACCGGTGGCACCGGCCAGCTTTCCGCCGCCCTGCAGCAGGCCGCCCTGCACGGCGGCACCCATGGCCACGCATTCATCGGGGTTCAGGGTATGGCTGGGCTCACAGCCCAGCAGCTCCCGGACCTGCCGCTCCACAGCAGGCATCCGGGTGCTGCCGCCCACCAGCAGGACTTTGCCCAGCTGGCTGGCGGAAATCCCGGCATCCCGCAGGGCGTTCTGCACCGGCTGAACGGTGCGTGCCAGCAGGTCGCCGGTCATCATCTCAAACTGGGGGCGGCCCAGGCTCAGATCCAGATGGTGAGGGCCATCCTTGCCCACCGCGATGAACGGCAGGTTCAGCTGGGCGGAAAGCGCACTGGAAAGCTCCTTCTTGGCCTTTTCCGCTTCCTCCTTCAGGCGGCCCATGGCGGCGGGGTCCTTGGTCAGATCGATGCGGTCAGACCTGCGGAACTCCGCCACAGCCCACTCAACGATGCGCTCGTCAAAGTCATCGCCGCCCAGATGGGTATCGCCGCCGGTGGCCAGCACCGTAAAGGTGCCGTCCTCGATCTCGATGATCGAAACATCAAAGGTGCCACCGCCCAGATCATAGACCAGGATCTTCTGGGGAGCTTCGTTGTCCAGGCCGTAGGCCACTGCGGCGGCGGTGGGTTCGTTGATGATGCGCAGAACATTCAGGCCCGCAATGCGGCCCGCGTCCTGAGTGGCCTTGCGCTGGCTGTCGTCAAAATAGGCAGGCACGGTGATGACGGCCTCGGTCACCGGTTCGCCCAGATAGCTCTCGGCATCGCGGCGGATCTTGGTCAGGATCATGGCGCTGATCTCCTGCGGGGTCAGGTCTCTGCCATCGATATGCACCCGGTGATCAGAACCCATGTACCGCTTAATGCTGGACACCGTACGGCCGGAGTTTGTGGCGATCTGGCGCTTTGCCGCGCCGCCCACCAAACGCTCGCCATCCTTGGTAAAGGCCACCACGCTGGGGGTGGTGCGCTCGCCTTCGGCGTTGGTGATGACCACAGGCTTGCCGCCCTCCACCACCGCCACGCAGGAGTTGGTGGTGCCAAGGTCGATTCCGATCACTTTGCTCATAGTGCTTGTCCTCTTTTCTTCGGCGCAGAATATTTCCTTGAATATCTTACCGGTTTCCTATGACGATTTCTTAGAACAAATGTAAAGAAACTGTGTTTCAGGCGTTTTTATCGTCGGCCAGCAGCTGATCGGTCAGCAGTTCAGCCTCCCGCAGCCAGTCGGCAGCATCCGTTTCGCCCTCGGCCTGCAGGATCCGAAAACCCTGCACAGCTTCGGCCACCTGCAGCAGCGCCTTTTTGCGGGAGAGGTACTGGGTCTCGTACTGGGCAAGACGCAGGCAGACCTGCGGGGTGTAGGCGATGTCCGGCACCTCCCGGGCAGCGCTCTGGGCGCGGCGGTAGTATTGCAGGGTCTCCGCCATCTCCCCGCCCGATGCAGCACAGTCATCCCCCAGGGCGATCATGGCCTGCACCTCCCCGGCCTGTGCGGCCTTTTTCCACATCCGCCGGGCCTGGGTCTTATTCTTCCGGGTACCCCGGCCATAATACAGGCAGTCCCCCAGGGCAGAAAGCGCCTCTGCGCTGCCCGCCTCGGCGGCGGCAGTGTAGCGTGCCGCTGCCTCCGGCCAATCCCCGGCCCGGGCGGCGGCGTGCCCGGCTTCCAACTCCTGAGCGCCGGGGTTGTCGCTCCCCCGCTCCGATCTCAGCAGCCCGCTGAGCAGGGAGACATCCAGCGTGGCAGAGCTTGTCCACGGATCCAGCACCACACCATCGATGCCGTCCGTTTCCAGCGCATACTCCATGGCGCTGCGCAGGCTGCGCTCCACCATGGGGCGGGTGGCGCTGGCCTTTTCCGCCTCGGCGTTCTTTACCGAGGTGAACAGCGGCAGATAGTTCCGCTCTTTCCGGGTGTGGAGCAGCCAGGGCTGCAGGCCCTCGGCCCGCTCCTCCGGGATGGGCAGGTGTGCCCAGGGGGCGGCCCCGCTCTGGGGGTCCACCGCCGCATCCAGCGGAACCAGCACCTTGGTCTGCAATTCCAGCGCATAGTTCAGGGCGTTCATCAGGCTCCAGAAATGTTCCTCGTTCTGCTCCCGGTACAGCCGCGCCACGGCCTCCTCCACAAACGGGCAGCCTGTGCCCACCGGCCCGTACTGCGGCGCAGTCCGCTTTTTTCCGCTGCCCACCGGCCGGAAGCGCCGACCGCCCATGTTGTATGCCATTTATCTCACCCTTCTTTTTCGTCAATAGGATAAGTATAGCAGGAATCCGCAAATTTCACAATATTTTCCCGCAGGCAGGCCGCACGCAAAAACAGCAGGCGGCTGCACATGGCCGTCTGCTGTCAGGTTCATTCATCTGCCGCATCATCTGCGCCATCCAGATAGCGCTCGATGCTGCCGATGCTGTATCGGTTCTCGTTGGCTTCCACGCTCCGTGCACTGGCATCGTAGCAGGCTTCCAGAATGGGCATCACTGGCTGCTGGCCCTCCGGGTCGGTCAGATGTCCGATGGCCCGGGCCTCATAGTAGTTGTCGATGATCTGGTTCACGATCCGTTTGCGGTCACGGAGCGGAGTCTGCAGGTTGGCCAGCTGCTCCTGCCGGATGCCGCAGCTGTTGCTGCCGTGGTCGCCGAACAGGATGTAATACTCCTGCTCGATCTCCAGCGGTGCAGCCTGATGCAGATAATAATCCGCCAGTACCCTCCGCTTCTTTTCGGTGCTGAAGCCCTTGATATCCTCCATGCCGCACGGAAAAAGCTCCGGATGCCGGATCCACATTTCATAGGGCCCCACCGGCAGGTGCAGAGTATCGAATACATCCAGATAATCCTCCAGCGCAATGCGGATCTCGCCCCGCTCCCATTTCTGAATGGTGCGCTTGTCCCGCCCCAGCATATCCGCAAGCTCCTGCTGAGATCTGCCCGCCACGTTCCGGGCAAAGGCAATGGCTTCCCCGATTCGGTTCCGGTAGTTGGTCATATTCTTTCCCTCCTGACACACACTTGTACACCAGGCATTCCAACGTCTGGCGACATAAAATACTTTCCTCTGATAAAAGGATAATGGTTTGTCCCGCCTTCTGTCAAGAGTTGCAAATTCAATCACTTCACGTCAAATTTTTGTTAAATGTGTCATCCAAGCCGGGCAGCCGCCTTTTTTGCAGAGATTTTGCCGCTCCGTGGGGCATCCGCCCCCTGTCTTAAACAACGTTCGGGCCATTTTGTCCTTTTTCACCTGCCGGAGGCGGCCGGATGTGTCAGGTACACCACACCATGCGACGCAAAATATTTTTTGCAAAAAATTCCTCTTCGGCAAGTTTTTCCCAGCGCATCCGTTTCCATACACGCAAAAACCGCCCATAGCCGTCAAAAACAGCCATGGGCGGGTGCTTTTTCTTTATGCCAGTTTATTCAGCCTTACGGCAACGTAGGGATCAGGGAGCTTGAGCTCGTCAGCAAGGTCGGCTTCAGATTCGTACTTCTCCGCCGCCATGCCCACCACAACGCTGCACACGTCAAAGCGTCCGGCGGGCGAAAGGGCCGTAACCTTGGCTTCTCCATCGGCAACGGCGGTCACCACGCCATCCGCATCCACGGTAACGACACCGGGGTTGCTGCTGACCCATGTAATGGGCACACTGCCGCCGCCTTCCACCGCAACGGTGGCCGTCAGACGTTCCTGGGTGCCCACGGTGCGGAGCAGCAGGTCACTCTTGTTCAGGGTCACCTTGCCGATATCCGAAGTCACCGTGACACTGCACCGCAAAGCCTGGCCGTTGGAGACCATCGCCGTGATGGTGGTGGTGCCCGCCGCCTGAGCCGTGACAAGGCCCTTGTCGCTGACTGTGGCGACCTCGGGGTTGCTGCTCATCCACTGGTAGACATAGAGGAAGGAGTGGTCGCTGTTGGTCAGCTGGAGCTGGTGGGTGGGGTGCAGGTCATTGTACTGCAGCACAAGGCTCAGGCTGGTGGTATCCAGCGTGGGCTTTTTTCTGGCTGCTTCTTCATTTTTGCGGGTCACGGTCACCTTGCAGGCGGCACGTTCGCCGTGGTCGGAGATGGCGGTGATGATGGCAGTGCCCGCATTGCGGCCCGTCACCTTGCCGTCGCCATCCACCGTGGCAACATTGGAGTTGCTGCTCATCCAGACGATGAAGTAATAATCGCTCTGGCCGCTGGTGTACAGGTAGCCCTTGGGGCGGGGGTCATCATCGGTAATCTCCAGCTCCATCTCGGTCAGCTCCAGTTCCAGCTTGGAGCCGGTTCCGGTCAGGCCTGTCAGCACACCGGGCGCGGCCTGCGCGGGCAAAGGGGCAGCCAGCAGGGCCCCGCTCAGAGCCAGCAGGGCCAGAAGCCGCCCCGCGGTTTGGAATTTCCATTTCATTGGGTCGAACTTCCCTCCTTGTTTCATCCCATGGGATCAAAGGAATGCCGCACACATGGAAAAATTTCGCGTCCATGATTTTTCTCACTATTGATTTATTTTACACGTCCGGCCAATGTGGGTCAAGTTTTTCGCCCAAAGTGCTGTGCTTTCGCACCCGATTTCGTCAGGAATTCCAGTTTTTTCCGATTTTTTTGTGCAGAACATCAGGGCCAAAAAGCGCTCAGTCGCCTCCGGTGACAGCTCCCCTGATAGGGAGGCCAGGTTCACGCGCTTTCTTCGGTGTAATACTGTGCCTGGGCGTTCCACAGTTCGTAATACTTTCCATCCGGCTCCCCCAGCAGTTCCTCATGGGTGCCCTGCTGGACGACCTCGCCGTGGTCGAACACGGCGATCTCATCACAGAACTTGCAGGAGGACAGCCGGTGGCTGATATAAATTGCAGTCTTATCGCCCGCGATCTCGTTGAACTTTGCGTAGATCTCCGCTTCAGCCACCGGGTCCAGGGCGGCGGTAGGCTCATCCAGCACGATGAAAGGTGCATCCTTGTACAGGGCCCGGGCAATGGCGATCTTCTGGGCCTCGCCGCCCGAGATGGTCACGCCATCCTCGTCCAAATCTTTATAAAGGCAGGTGTCCAGCCCCTTGGGCATCCGGGCCAACCGGTCGGAAAAGCCCGCTTTTTGCAGGCAGTCGGCGGCACGGGCGGCATCATAATGCTGGGCCGTGGCAACATTCTGGCCCAGCGGCAGGGAGAACAGCTTGAAATCCTGGAACACCACCGAGAAGATATCCATGTACTCATCGTAGCGGTACTTACGGATGTCGATGCCGTTGAGCAGGATGACACCCTCGGTGGGGTCGTATAGGCGGCAGAGCAGCTTGATGAAGGTGGTCTTGCCGCTGCCGTTCATGCCCACCACGGCCAGCCGCTCCCCCACCTTGAAGGTCATGCTCAGGTGGCGCAGGGCATATTGCTCGCTGCCGGGGTACCGGAACGAGACATCCCGGAACTCCACGGTATACTGGCGGTCGCTCCGCTTTTCGGTGGTCAGGCTGCCCTTGTACATCTTGTTGGGCAGGTCAAGATAGTCATAGAGCGTTTTCAGGTAGGGGGCGTTGAATCTGCAGTCGCCCACGGCGGTGAACAGCCCGCCGATGCCCACAAAAAAGTTGGTGGCTGCGCCCACATACTGGGTCACAGCGCCCAGACCAAAGGCCCCGCCGTAGGCCTTCAGGCATACAAAGAGGTAGGCAAGACCCATGAGCAGAGCCGAAACGGCGTTGCCCGTGGCATTCAGGATGCCGAATTTCCCCTTGCGGGCCCGCTCAAAGGCAGGCATGGAGACGGCGGCGTGATCTTTCAAAAACTCGAACTGGTCGTACATCCGCACGTCCAGCGCCTTTTTGTCGTCCCGACATACCCCAATGAGGAAGGCCCAGAGCCGGTTGCCCCAGCGGCCCTCCTCCTCGATATCCGGGCTGCTGATGCCCGCGCTGGAAGCGCACACCGGCGAGAGCCACGCCACGGCCAGGATCAGCACCAGCACTGCCGGAACACAGAGCGGGCTGTTGAGGACTGTCAGCGGGCCGGCGGGCACTCTGGCCGTGAACAGCCCCACCGACAGCACCGCACCGCCCAGAATACGGAATACCGCCGCGGATACACTGTCCAGCAACGCCACAGCGTTGGGATTGCCGCCGCCGCAGAAGCTTTCGCTCTGCTGGATGAAATTGTAGAGGGCGTAGACCTGCTGGCTGTCCTCGTCGGCATAATCCATGGACATCTGCTTTTCCATAAAGCAGTCATGGCCCAGCTGCCAGTTCAGCTGTTCCCGCTCCACGCCCTTCCAGTGGAGCAGGACCGACCGCACCAGCGTGAGCAGAGCGGTCACGCCCAGCACCCACGCCACATCCACGGCAAGGGCCTGCGGGTCCCGCGCGTCCGACAGCTCAGCCACCAGCCGGGCCGAGAACCAGACCACGGCATAGGGGCTGACGGCATCCGCCAGTGCCCACAGCACGGTGGACAGCACAAATCGGGGCGTATTTTTCCAGTAAAAGCGCCAGGCCCGCAGGGTCAGCCGGACGCTTTCCTTCAGGGTCATTTTTTCTTCGTTCATACAGCCTTGCCCTCCTTGTAATATTTGCTCTGCACCGCAAACAGCTTGGCATAGCCGCCGTTTTGGGCCATCAGCTGGTCGTGGGTTCCCTCCTCGAGCACACGGCCGTTTTCAAGGAAGAGAATGCGGTCACAGAAACGGGTGGAGGCCAGTCGGTGGCTGATGAACAGGCTGGTGCGGCCCCGGGTCATCTCGTTGTACTTCTGGTAGATATCATCCTCGGCGATGGGGTCAAGGGCGGCAGTGGGCTCATCCAGCACAAGAATAGGCGCGTCTTTATACAGGGCACGGGCCAGCATCAGGCGCTGGGTCTGGCCGCCGGAGAACTCCACGCCGTCCAGATAGACATCCCGGCCCACATGGGTCTTGATACCCGCCGGGAGGGATGTGATTTTTTCCGTCAGCCCTGCCTGGTCAAGACAGTACCGCACCTTTTCCTCGTCGATGCCGTCCATGGCCTGGGCCACATTCTCGGCCACCGTGCAGGAGAGCACGCTGAAATCCTGAAAGACCGCTTCAAACAGCTTGTAGTAATCCCGGCGGTTATACTGCCGGATATCCTGCCCGTTCAGCAGAACACGCCCCCCGGTGGGGTCAAGGAAGCCGCAGATCAGCTTGACCAGTGTCGTCTTGCCAGCGCCATTCAAGCCCACGATGGCCAGGTTCTCGCCGGGGTGCAGTGTCAGGCTCATGTGGGCGATGGTGTTTTTCTCCGCACCGGGGTAGCGGTAGCTCACATCCTCCAGCTGCAGCTCATAGGGCATATCCAGCCGCTTTTCCAGCGGGATGCCCTCCTCAAACCGGAAGGGTTCCGGCAGCTCGAGGAACTCCCGGATGGTGGAGATGTCCAGGCTCTGCTTGCGCAGGAGGGCAAACTGCTCCATCAGGCCTGTGACCCACTGGGCAAAGCCGGAGGCCGCACCGAAGTAGAGCAGGAATTCCGACACCGGCAGGCCCCTGGTCACGGTGAGCCAGAGCAGATAAGCATAGGCCGCACCGTTGCGCACCAGCAGCAGGGCCAGGTCGATGAGGTTGGCGGTCAGGTAGGCGCGCTCCCGCTTTTCGAGAAAGGCATAGTTGAGCCGCAAAGCAGAATCGTACAGGTCAGTGAGCCACTGCCGCAGGCCGAAGATGCGAATATCCTTGCCGAACTCGCGTCCCTCGGCGGTGTTGCGCAGGTAATGCAGGCTCCGGGTGATCTTTGCCCCCTCCTCCCGGTGGCGGTAGCCCCACTCGTTGATATTCCTGGTGGAAAAATAGCTCACCACAGCGGTCAGGGCCGTCAGGACACAGAGCCAGGGGTTCAGCCCGGACAGCAGAGCCAGATACACCCCGAAGCCGATGAGATTTGTCATGATATCCGTCCAACTTTTCCAAAAAGCCTCGCCGGAAGCACGGTTGTTCATACAGGCATCGTGGCCCTTCTGATACATCAGACGGAAGGCTTCATCCAGCAGGTTGGCATAGGCCGTGCGGGTGCGCTTGGTGTTGATGCGCTTCAGCAGCTCCAGCCGCACGCCGCACCGGCCAAACATGGTGAGGTGGTCGATGTAGTAGCACAGCGCGGTCAGGGCAAACAGCAGGATGGTGAACCCGCCGATGGCACCCAGCAGCTGGCCCAGCGGCGCGCCGCTTTCCAGTTTGCCCAGCACCGCCGGGCTGATGAGCATTTCGGCAGTGGTCTTGCCTGCCGTGCAGACGGCCAGCAGCACCACCAGCAGCGGCACGCTCCGTCGGGTGTCCCAGGCCACCGAGAGCATGTAGGCAGTGTTCTGCCAGACATTGTATTTGGGCTTTGGCTTTTTGGTTTTCTCGTTCTTTCCCATTTTGGAATCCCCTTTCACTTGTCTGGCAATGATCCTAACACAAAAAATCGCCCCCGACACATTCCGGGGACGAAACGCCTGATTTGGGGGATGAATTGCAGGAACCTCTCCGTCAATGCTTCGCATTGCCACCTCTCCTAGTAGGAGAGGCAAGCCAGTAGCAGCGTGAACTTGGCTCCCCAATCAGGGGAGCTGGCGCGGAGCGCCTGAGAGGTTTACACCTGTGGAATCAATATCTCCGTCGTGAATGCCCCATCCTCGCTGTTGCGGCTGAGGTAGCCATCCAGCTTTTCCACGATGGCATCAATGCGCACCAGCCCGAAGCCGTGGCCCTCGCCCTTGGTGGTGACAAAACGGCCCGCAAGCTTTTTCTGCTTTTTAGTTGCCGTGAAATTGGTGAAGGAGATATAGAGCTGTGTGCCCTTCATATCCATATATACCCGGATGAGCCGCTCCTCCTCGGGCAGCTCCGCACTGGCATCCATGGCGTTATCAAAAAGGTTGCCCAGGATGCAGCAGAGGTCAAGCTCACTCATTTTCAGTTTGACCGGGATATGGGCATCGATCTGCACCGGGATATTTCGGCTCTTGGCAAGGGAGATCTTGCTGTTGATGATGGCATCAGCCATGGCGTTGCCGGTTTTTACAGCCAGATCAACAGTGTTCAGGTCGGTATCCAATGCATCCAGGTAGGCTTTGATGCCGTCCAGATCCCCCTGTGCCGCCAGCACCTTCATGGTCTGGATGTGTCCCCGGTAATCGTGCCGCCATCCCCGCATCTGGCGGTACATGTTGTCCACCTCTTTGTAGTGGGTCTCGATGAGCTCCCGCTGGTAAGCGGCGATGCGTTTATCGAGGAGCTTTGAAAAGAATTTAAGTTTCATCATTAAGTCCTCTCAATGATTGCCCGGTTCAGGGGCTCATAGGCACCCCGGGGCAATGGGAGGGCGGTACCATCGGCCAGCACGACTTCCTTTTTGGTCACACGGCGGATCTGTTTCAGGTTCAAGATCATCCCCCGCCCCACCCGGAGGAAGCCTTCGTCCAGCTGGGCCTCGAACTCACCAAGCGTCCGCTTGACGGTGTAATCCTGCCTGGCATGAACCGTGACGTAATTCTGGTGCACGTCCAGATACCGCACCTCATACAGCGGCAGGCGCACCAGCTCGCCGGAAAGCTCCAGGTTCAGGCACCGGGCGTTGCGGCGGTGCTTTTCCCAGGCACGGTCGAGAACAGCAAAGAGCTTTTCGCGGCTGACCGGCTTCATCAGGTAGTGGAGGGCGGCCACGTCATAGCCCTCGGCAATGTAATCGGAGTAGCCGGTGATGAACACGATCTGCACGGCTTCATTCTCCTGCCGCACCGTTTTGGCCAGCGTCACACCGTCCGTGCCCGGCATTTCCACGTCCAGAAGTAATAGGTCAAAGCTTTTGTCCTCTGCGTAGCGAAAAAGAAAGGCATCCGCCGAGGCAAAGCGCTCACTCTCCACCTCAATGCCACGCTCTGCGGCCCACTGGTGCAGAATGCTCCCCACAAATTCAGCATCGGTCGTGCTGTCATCACAGATCGCGGCACGGTATGACATGGCGGCTTCTCCTCTCTTTCCGTAAACTCTGGGTAGAAGTATGACACACTTTGTCCGCAATTGCAACAAAAAGAAGCGGCTGACACGACAGCCGCTTCTTTTTGTACGATTTCATTTTATGAATTATTTTCAGTTGTGCTGTTTCAGGGCGCAGACCGCAATGCTCAAAGCACTCCAAGCTGCCTGATACATCAGGACAGCGGCCACCGACAGGGTGCCGATGCTGCCCGCGTAGGTCAGCAGAACACCGATGACCACCGAGAACCAGACCGAGACCATCTGCACCGTGGTGGCGCTCGTCTCGGCGTTCTGGGCCTTTTCCGCCGCGCGCAGGCCGCCGATCAGGCTGGCAAAGCCCTTATCATGCAGCATACAGCAGCGGGCCGTCTCGTCCGGCTGAGCAGGGGTCAGCGCACTGCACTGCTCCTGATCCAGCAGGGTGATCATCCCCTCGGGCAGATGGTAAGCCTCGGTGATGTGGCGGGCCGTCAGGCTGGGGTCCTCGCAGGTGACCAGCAGGCGGATGTTCTCCCGCTGCAGCACCTCCAGACCGCGGGCGGCGTTGCGGCCGCCCACATAATGGAGCACGAACATGGCGTGCAGGCTGCCGGAAACAGCCAGATACAGGATCTGCAGCGCGCCGTTTTGGGAGTGCTCATCCTCGTACTCCTGCTCAGGCAGGGGCACCCCCTCCCGCTCCATGTACAGCCGGTTGCCGATGAGCACCCGGTTGTTATCGCACCAAGCGGCAAAGCCAAGACCGTGGTGGACCTCCAAGTCCTTCACAGGGTACAGGATCTCGGTGCGGTCCTCGATGATCTGGCGGAACAGGCCCCGCAGGGTCTCACAGCTGTGGTTGAGGATACTGGCCGCATAGAGGATGGCACGGTCGATGCGGCCGCCCTTGAAGATGCGGATATCCTCCAGATTCACGCTGTCGGCGGTAAAGAGCTCGTCGGCATCCACCTGCACGGTGTCCACACCGCCCAGCTCCTCAATGGCAGCCCAGCCGGGCACCACGGCACCGGCGGCGGCTGCGGTCTTTTGCAGGCGCAGGGAAGCGATGCCCGCAACCAGGGTGGAGGACAGCGGTGCACCCATGCAGAGCATGGAGGTCAGGGCTGCGGCCATGCCGTTGGGCCCGCCGCCAAACAGCAGGAACACCAGCCCGCTGAGCACGGCAGCACCCAGCAGGATCAGGGCTGTCTTGCGGGCGCGGCGCTCACTGGCGCGCTCCCCGAAGCTCTGCTCCACCAGCGCCTCGTCCCACTGGACAGGGCGGCTGAGCAGCACCCAGGGGTCTTTCTGATCCAGGCTCCGGGCCAGCACCCGGATCAGGTCCTTATCCCGGACACGGAACGCGCCCTGCAGCCCCTCAGGGGATCGGGCAGCAAGGTCGTAGCCGTTTCTGACGGCAGTCAGCAGGACACGGCTGCCCAGCAGGGCCAGGAACAGGCCCAGTGCGGCCACGCCGGAAAGCAGCGTCCAGCTGGAGTTCTGATAGCTCTGGGCGTTGAGCAGGGCGACCGCAGCCTGCACCAGCGCACCGCAGGCGGCCAGCGCCGGCATGGTGTCTGCACTGGGGCGGCCCTTGAGGCCCTGCAGGCCATCCCGCAGGACAGGCCAGCCCACAGCCAGCGCACCGGCCAGAAAGAGCAGGTTGGCGGCATAGAACGCCGCCGGGGCAATCACGGGGTCAAGGGAGGCCACAGGGGCCAGCAGCCCCTCGGCAACAAGGCCAAAGTGGAGCAGCACCACCGCAAGGATGCCCTCCAGCACACACCGCAGCGTCAGCTCCGCGCCCATCCGGCGGAGCTTCTCCCCCACCTGCTCGGGCGTTTCCGGCTCGGCTTCTTCTTCAGGCTTCTCCTCAGTCTCCGGCGCGGCAGGGGCCGCTTCCTCAGCAGGCTGGGCCGGGGCCTCCTCTGCCGGTGCGGCAGGCCGGGCGGGTGCTTCGTCCTCTTCCAGCCCCATCAGCGGCAGGCTCATGCTGTCGTCCTTGCTGGGGCCCTCGGTGCGGGTAGGGGCCTGCGGCTCGTTCTCGTCCGCGCCCTTGCCAAAGAACTGGAAAGCCGTTTCCGGTTCCGGCTCAACCTCTGGCGCGGCTTCCGGGGCAGACTTCGCCTGCTTTACCGACTGATCCTCGGCAAACACCATGGGGATGGCCGGGCCCTCAGGCGCTGCGGAAGCTTCCGGCTCCACGGCCAGCACCTCTTCGGGGGCATCCTGCATTTCCTCCGCCGGGGCGGGCTTGGGGGTGCCATAGAGCATGGCCTTGAGTTCGGCCATCTCTGCATCCTCCTGCTGCTCCTGCGGGGTCAGGGGTTCCCGGCGGCAGGGCGGCTCCGGCTTTTTCTCGGGCTGGGGTGCGGGCCGGGGTTCCGGCTTCGGCGCTGCGGGGGCTTCCGGCGCGGTGGGCAGAGCCACAGGCTCTGCTTCCTCCAGCTCTCCGGGCTCCAATGCCAGCTCCAGGCCGGCCTCGGCTTCTTCCTCATGGCCCAGCACGATCTCACCCGTGGGCGGCAGCTCATTCTGCACGGCCGGGGCGGCGGCTGGCTCCTCTTTGTCCTTTTCGCGGTGAAAGAGCTTGCCCAGCAGGCTGCCGGTATTCTCCTTTTCCTCATCGCGGCGCTTCATCTCTTCGGGCACCTGTGCCACGCTGGTGCTGAAAAACGTGCGGAACTTCTCGTTCTGCGCATCGATCTCTTCCTGTGTCAGCTCTTTGCGCTTATCATCCTTTGGCATCCTAGTCCCTCCCTGTTCTGGTCACGGCGGTCTGGCCGCTGTTTCTTACTCTGCGGCGCGCTGGCTCTGGATCTCGTACAGGATGATGCCAGCTGCCACCGAGACATTGAAGCTGTCCACACCGGTGCCCTGAGCGGCCATATCCAGCCGCACCACACCATCGCAGAGCTTTTTCACCAGCTGGGATACACCACTGCCCTCGCTGCCCAGCACCAGTGCGATGGGGCCGGTCAGGTTGTTCTTGCGCAGGGGCACACCGTCCATATCGGCACAGTAGACGAACACCCCCTGATCCTTCAGGCGGCGGATGGTCTCGCCGATGTTGGCCACGCGGGCCACAGGCAGGCGCTCGGCCGCACCGGCACTAGACTTGATAACGGTGGGGGTCACGGATGCGCCGCCCCGCTTGGGGATGACGATGCCGTGGGCTCCGCACAGCAGAGCAGAGCGCATCACCGCGCCCAGATTATGGGGGTCCTCGATGCCGTCACTCAGCACCAGAAAGGGGGGCTCCCCCTTCTCTCTGGCAACGTTCAGCAGGTCCTCCACGGTCACATATTCGATCTCGCTGGCAAAGGCAGCCACGCCCTGATGGCTCTCGGTGCCGGTCATCAGGCGCAGCTTGTTGGGGTG
>OCPU01001881.1_pt1 | contig 14674 bp, 10 predicted proteins | sample 1538661 | NCBI WGS metagenome assembly OCPU01 (sample SAMN04571716, study PRJEB22368) | human gut metagenome | biome: human gut; material: stool | host: Homo sapiens | place: Luxembourg | collected 2012-10-19
ATCTGCATTTCTTGATACAAACATTCCTACATATACATGAGCCGGGTCAATTGCAGTAAGCTTAAAATCATATCCGCCTGTAATAACATCACCCTTTCCAAACTTAGCCGCATATCCGTCAGAAGAAGATGAAAGCATAAGCTCATACTCCCCACCTTCTTTTATAACCTCATTCGTATCTTTTCCAAGCACAAGCTGTCCACTTCGTCTTGCAAATGTAGCTGTCGCCTTCTCACCTCTTGTTATAAATAATGGTGCGGCGGCAACATAATCTCCTAGTATGTCAGGCATATTCTTATCAATATAGCAGTCATCTCTTACCATAAGCCCGAAAGATACCTGATCATTAGCAAATATTTTATTGACCTTAACTGTTGCTGTAAGAGTAAAATGCTCTGTTATATCAACTTTTTTATAATACATAGCAATGCCGTCTGTTACAGCAGATATCTTGCCTCTGTTATTTCTGACAGCTATGTTCATATCTCCATTAGCATCTGTTCCAAGAGTAAAGTCTGTATCATCAACTTCTCCTAATACATCACCAAATACAGCCGCCTTGTACTCTCCATAATCCTTAAACAATCTGCTGTCTGGAAGCTTATCGCTGAATACAACTGGAACATAATCTTTATTAGATACAAGAAACTTTTCTTTATAATCTAATGGGTTGTTATCAATGTTCACTACATTTTCCGACAGACCACTTATATTAAGTTCTTTCACTGCTGACATTATCATATAAGCATTAACCCTTGCTCCCCATATGTTAGTATGTGTATTATCAACGCTCAGCTTATTATTAGATGGCCACGCATGAAGATATATTGTATTATCAGATCCTAACTTTTCATATTCATCCCTGGTAAGCTGTGTCATATCTATAACCGGAACGCCAACGGCTTTTCCTAATTCTCTTACTGCAAGTGCATAATCTCCGCCTTTATACTGTGCAACATCCTGTGTAATATGAAGTTCTGTGGCTTTCCATTCGCCAGATGCACTTCTTCTTACAATAGGAGTACAAAGTATAGGATAACAGCCTGCATTCCTTGCTTTCCTGATATAATTAACATATAAAGTATTAGCAAATGTTCCTTCTGTCATATAGTCACCAACAGGACTTGTATATCTTTCCTTCTCTGTCTTTTCATCATTGTGTCCAAAACCTATTAAAAGATATTCACCCTGCTTCATTCCATTAATAAGCGTATTATATTCAGGCTCTGAAAGATAACTCTTACTGCTTCTGCCAGATAATGCAATGTTGACAACCTTGACATTATCATTAAGGTACTTATCAAGCATTGTTCCATAACCATATCTTGGATAGTAGTATTTATCCTCAAAACTGCTTACTGTTGAATCTCCTATAACCCATAATGTACTCATAATCCATAACCTCGATTTCCATTAATTAATATGTCCTGTTAAGGTAATCGCTGCGGATATGCTCCTCCATAGCTTTTACCTCTTTCTCAAATTCTCTTGCTGAATACAAAAGACAGCCTGCTCCACGGATAATAACCTGCTCAAGTCCATCTGATGTAGCAACTGTTATATTATATTTCTTTCCATTCTCATGTGCAAACTTTTCTATATAATGGTCTGCCGTTTCTGCCTCTTTCGTGTATACAACGTGAATATTATGATAGTCCATATATTCTTCATGATGTCCTGATACCCTGTAAGCATCAAATACAACGATAAGCTCACACTTCTTCATACCCTGATAATTGCACATTATATCAAGAAGCTTATCCCTTGCACTGTCCATATTAATTCTTGACAATTCCTCAAGCTCGCTCCACGCGTGTATTATATTATAGCCGTCTACAAGAAGATACGATATTGAATTTGTCTGCTTCTTAGACTGCGAAGCTTTATACTGTCCATTATTATAGCTTCCACTGCCAGAGGCTGTTACATATCTTCCCATTTCATCAGAGGCTTTTCTTTTAGACATCTTACGTCTTTCATTATCACCCCTGCTGTTAGCAAAGTACGTCTGTGCCAGTATTCTGTCAACTTCATCTGTTCCAATCCATTCATCAGATACCGTTCTTGCTGCTTCTTTTGGTGTGAGAACTACATTTTCATTAGTTCCCACTGGATTAAGCACGCTGTCAACGTGTGCATAATCTTTGACTTCATACCAAGGCACATTAAAACCTGAACCGTGCGCACAGAATACTGAATCTGCTGGATTTCTTGTATCTCTCTCGGCTTCATATCCGATTTGTTCAATAACCTCATCTGTATTATGACAAGGTCTGTAGCCAGACATTTTAAGTCTTAATACTCCCTTTCCCCTAGTGTACGCATTAACCTCTGCCTGATAGTTACCAACAGTGGCAACAGGACCAGCACCCTTTATTACTGCTTCATCACCATTATCGTTAATCTCAAACTGTGCACCCATTCTCTCAAAGTCAGTCATAGCCCTGCCTATATACTGTCTGTCAAGTATTAGAGTGAATTCATAAAATGGCTCAAGCAGTACACTCTCTGCCTGCATAAGTCCATTTCTTACTGCCCTGTATGTAGCCTGCCTGAAATCTCCGCCCTCTGTATGCTTGTTATGTGCTCTGCCTGCAACAACCGTTATCTTAACATCAGTAAGTGCTGAACCTGTAAGCACACCCTTATGTGTCTTTTCGCACAGATGTGTATATATAAGCCTCTGCCAGTTCTTGGCAAGCATATCATCACTACAATCAAGCTCATACTGCATACCGCTCCCAGCTTCACCCGGCTCTAATATAAGATGCACCTCCGCATAATGTCTTAAAGGCTCAAAATGTCCGATTCCTTCAACTTTATCAGCTATGGTTTCCTTGTATACAATGCTTCCTTCAGAAAATGTCACATCACAATCGAAACGTTCTTTAATAATATTCTGAAGGACTTCTATCATAACAGGTCCCATAACCTGCACATGTATTTCTTTAAAGCTCTCATTCCATTCAATGTGAAGCTGTGGTTCTTCCTCCTCAATCATCTTAAGTTTAGGAAGCATCATAAGCGGGTCTGTTCCTGCTGGAAGATTAATCTTATAATTAAGCACAGGGGATAACACCGGTGCATTATCATTATTCTCCCTGCCTAATGCCTGTCCTGCATAGGTGCCCTCCAGCCCTGTTATTGCACATATACTTCCACATACAGCTTCATTTACCGAAGTATACTTCTCACCTGAATATATTCTGATCTGGTTAATCTTCTCACCATTAATAAGCTGTTTAGCTTTAAGGCTTCCGCCTGTAACCTTAATGTGTGTAAGCCTTTCACCCCTGTCATCTCTTGATATTTTATATACTCTTGCTGACATATCCGACTGCTTATCATCACCATTTTCAGATACCTCACAATATTTATTCATAATATCAAGAAGTCTGTCCACTCCATCAAGTCTTAATGCAGAGCCGAATATTACAGGAAATACTTCTCTTTGGCTTATCATATTTCCTATAAGCTTATCATCAACAATGCCTTCATCTAACACCTGCTCTAATGCTTCTTCATTGCACACAGCAAGCTCTTCATAATCAAGCCTGTCAAAATCCACACATCCTGGTGATAACTTATTCTTTAATTGTTCTAATATTCTATGCCTGTCTGTTCCCTGCTGGTCCATTTTATTGACAAATATAAACACAGGGACTTTTAATCTCTTTAAAAGTCCCCAAAGTGTCTCTGTATGTCCCTGAACCCCATCCATTCCGTTAATAACAAGAACAGCATAATCAAGCACCCAGAGCGTTCTCTCCATCTCTGCCGAAAAATCAACGTGTCCGGGTGTATCAAGCAATGTAACATCTAAATCTTTGTAGGTAAATACTGCCTGCTTGGAAAATATCGTTATTCCACGCTGTCTTTCATAATCATTATTATCAAGAAACGCATCTTTGTTATCTACTCTTCCAAGCTTTCTTATAGCTCCCGATGTATACAATATGCTCTCAGATAATGTTGTCTTACCTGCATCAACGTGGGCAAGCATACCTATAACAAGTTTCTTCACTACGTTTATCTCCAATTCAGTTATATATTTCCGGTCTTCTATCTCTGAATAATCCCCACGATAATCTGTCTGTCATATATTCATCTAAATCAAACTGTGCAACAAGTACTTCTTCTGTATCTCTTCCTGCTTCACATATGACTTCACCTGTATTATCTGTTATAAATGATGAACCATAGAACTTGAGTGAACTTTTCTGTCCACCATTTGCCTCGCAAGGGTCTACTGTTTCTATTCCAATTCTGTTAGCTGCCACCACAGGAACAAGATTACAGCCGGCGTGTCCCTGCATACACCTTCTCCAATGAGGCATACTGTCACATTCAAGTATAGGCTCACTTCCTATAGCTGTAGGATAGAATAATATCTCTGCACCCTTTACCGCTAATGCTCTTGCCGTTTCAGGGAACCACTGATCCCAGCATATTCCTATACCTATATTGCCAAACCTTGTATTAAACACCTTAAATCCTGTATTACCCGGCGTAAAATAGAATTTCTCCTGATAGTAATGGTCATCTGGAATATGTGTCTTTCTGTATATTCCAAGATTGCTTCCATCAGCATCAATAACCGTAACTGTATTATACAACACATTTATGTTTTTTTCATAAAAACTTACAATTATAACAACTCCAAGTTCCTTAGCAGTCTGTGTAAAATGCTGGACAGCATCATTTTCTTGTACGCTTTTGGCATAGGCGTAATATTCATATCTTCTCTCCTGACAGAAATACTGTCTTTCAAATAATTCTGGCAGAAGAATTATATTAGCTCCCTTTTTTACTGCTTCTCTTGTCATTTCATCAGCTTTTTTTATATTATCGCCGACATTATTACTGCACCGCATCTGAATTGCCGCAGCTTTTACTTTTCTGCTCATATTACCTCATTTCCGTGTCTGTCACACTAAAACCAATCTATAACCTATTACGCTTTGACTTCTTTTTATACCTTAATTGTGCCAGCAGCACTAATCTGTAACATATATACCACTTTAATATATCCTGTTATTGCGGTATCTGCTGTGTAATACAATGTATATTGCCTCCACCAACAATTATATCTCTTGCATACACACCAATAACCTCATACTCTGGCATAAGATTCTGAATAAGATCTACTGCCTGCTTATCTTTAACATCGCCAAACTGTGGAACAAGCACAATATCATTGGCTATATAGAAGTTAGCATAACTGGCCGCAAGCGCCTTCTCTTCCCTTAACAGAACCATAGCTCCATTTAAGTGTGTCTGAATGAAGATAACCAACGAAAAGATGATAATCCCACATATCATTCTGTGACTCACCCTCCGGATATTTATGATATGGAAGCTGATAAATCATAGAGCCATCATCAACTGAACTTTCAATGTAAGACACCAGCTTATCATCACTTGCATATTCAGCCTGTATTGCCTTATAGGTTTCTGTTGGTGTCTTGCCACCGCAGCCTTCCCATATACTAAACACACATACAAGTCCTGTCACTGCTGTTACAATAATTGAAGCTGTGCGTTTATCAGCTTTAAGCTTATCAACAATAGCTCCCATAAGCATAGCCACCGCCAATATACATACATATTCAATAAATATCGAAATTCTGTTATAGCCTCTTATCTTATCTGTGATCAGAAATGCTATCATAGTTCCAAGTCCGCTTGTTGTACCAAGAAGCACAAGCATAATATTAATCTCAGAAAGTGCTCCTAATCTCTTCTTTAATGCACTGTCCCTGTTCATAAACAGAGTGAACATAAGTATGAAGAAACCAATAATTGCAACAATTCCAAGGTATTCTGTAACATTTTCATTAAGATATGTAGTATTGCTGTCATACATATCAATAGCCTTCTGTATTATGCCTATGCCGTGTGCATTTCTAGGCATAAAAAGCATAATGAGCTTTAAGCCATACATCTCTGTTTCAATAAATCCAGCTCTTGATACAGCATCCTGATTAGCACCGTGCTGTAAATTGTATATCTTGGCTGGCACCATACAAAGAATAAAGAATACTGCAATAACTACACATATTGAAAGTGCTCTGACAAACCCTTCCGGCTTCTTATTCTTTAACCACTTGCATACACCTGTTACAAGAAGTATAAAGCAGGTGAAATATGGATAATAACCTATTCCATTATTAGCAATAAGCAGTGCAATTACAATTACAACATAATTGATTGGTCTTTTAAAGAACTGCTTATCAAACTTAAACACTTCTTCTCTTTCAAGAATATAAAAGCATAAAAGAAATGATAAAGGCACAAAATAAGCCTCTGCAAGCACCATATGTCCCACACCTCTTGCAAGCATAAATGGTGACATTCCATATACTGCTGATGTCAATGCTGAAATCCAGCAGTTAATTCCAATCTGTCTCATTACGATATATGACACAATTCCTGCAAATATAAATATGCTTAAATATGTAAGATTAAATCCTACAACAGCATTACCGCCAGCAAGGAATACAAATATTTTCATTATAACCATTCCGGCATTATGCAGATAGTTAGCTGAGAAATCATACATCTGTGTTCCATTTGGTGCACCCAGCCTGTCCGTTGTCATAATCCAGCCCTGTTCTGAGAACATCTTGGCATCTACAAGCATACTAAGGTCATCTCCGCCTGAATATGCTATTGGATATGTTATATCAAAATTAAATAGATTAAACTTATAAATCATTGCCACTGTTATAATAAACAGCATAAGTATAACACTTGCATATTCCTGCCAGTTATTCTTCATATGATTACTTATTTTCTGCTTCATTCTTCTCTCCCACAAGCTTAATTATGTCATCAAACTTCTTCATAATATCTTCCCACTGGAAGTAATCTTCAACATACTTTCGTGCATTCTTACACATAATCTCATATACATCTGTATGTTCAAGCAGATAATTAACACAGCCTTCGAATTCAAAGAAATTCTTGTAATAAAGACCACCATTACTCTTAACGCAGTGGCCCTTTAACACATCACATATACCATTAACTATAACTGGCTTTGATAATGTCATAGCTTCTAATACTGAAATTGAAAGACTCTCGAACTTAGATGGAAGTATAAGTGCCTTAGCACCGCTTATTCCGTCAAATTTATCCTCATCAGTAACGAAACCAAGACTTATAATATCAGGGTGCTTAGGTATCTCACATACCGCCTTGCCCATAAGCACAAGCTTAAGATTATTCTTATTACGCTTTTTATATTCCATAAAATAATTAAAAAGTCTTGGACAATCTTTACCTTCATCAATACGTCCTACATATATAACATAATTATCAAGGTTATATTTCTTCTTAAATCTATCAGCGTCAACAGTTGTTGGAACATCTACACCAACACCGCATACTTCGTATGGAACATCTTCATTATGGAATATTGAGTGTACCAGATCCTTTTCCTCGTCTGTAAGGAATACGAACGCATCCGCAGCCCCGAATACCTTTTTATACATATCAAAATGTATAAATGGTTCCTGATGTGCTGTAGGAATAAATATTGCCTTATTCTTAATTCTTACAATACTCTTAACCGCTGTATAGTAAAGATAAGTTACAACAATAATTGCCTCATATTCATCCTGATGTTCATCAACATATTCTACAAGTTCTGGACAATATGGTCCCATATGCTCTATCCATCTGTCTGATAATTCTTCGCCCGCATCAGGATTAGAAAGCATTTCAGAATCAAGTGCTGAGAATATCTTAGGAATTCTTTCGTGTACTGTCTTAAATCTTCTTACAGTTACACCATTAATATCCTCAACACCTTCCTTGTAATAATTCTGCCATTTAACATATTCAACAGCACAGGAAGTAAGAACTTCTACTTCATACTTAGCCTTAAGTCTTTCAGCAATCTGTCTTGAATAAAGTTCAGAACCGCCATTAACCTCTAATCCGTATCTTTGATTTATAATAGCTATCTTTTTCATATTTATCTCCGTTTCTAACTTTCAAAAAAATCAAGAAATCTCTTAACAATTACATCCCATTTGAAATTATCTAATACAAACTGACGTCCTGTCTTACCCATAGTCTCAGCAATTACAGGATTGTCCATATAATAATTAACACATCCTTCAAATTCAAAATAATCATTAAAATATAATCCTGAATTAGACTCTTTAGCGAAATTAGCTGTTACATTGCAAGCCGCATTAACAAGAACTGGTCTTTCACACAGCCAGCTTTCCATTATTACAATAGAGAAGCTTTCATTCTTTGACGGCTGGCACAGACATACCGAACCTGCACAGGCATCATATTTATCCTGTATATCAAGAAATCCCAGGTCAACTACCTTATCTTTAATATTCTCTGGAATATTAATATCTCCTCCGCCTATTAAGACAAGCTTTAAGTTCTTATCAGGATTTCTTCTTGTAAATTCGCCAAAATATTTTATAAGTGTATATATATTCTTGGCTTCATCTTTACGTCCTGCATATATTATATATGGTTCATTAATATTGTATTTCTTTCTGAACCTGTCAGCATTATATTCAAAATCTGTTTCTACGCCTTCTCCTAAAAGCACCTGATTAACATTTCTTAAATCAAGCACTTTATTGGCAAGTTCCATCTCCGGTCTTGCGTGGAATATAATTCCTCTTAAATCCCTGAATGTCTCTCTATAATGTCTGAAATAAGCGTATGCCTCATCGTGCAGGCACGGAATAAGAATTGACTTAAATGGACACGCCAGTATCCCATAATAAGTTGTACCAAACATATATGGAATAAACACATATCTATGATATTCCTCACTATGCTCCCTGAGATAATCATACATATCAGGACTATTGACCATTTCCCTTATGAATATATCTTCTTCATCATAGGATATTGTCTTTCCCTGCATAACCTTGGCATTAATTCTATGAAATTCTTTCATATTGCCTTTTCTTACTTTGAATCTTCTTATTGGAATTCCATCAACTATCTCTACACCTTCCTTGAAATAATTCTCAGTCCAGTCAGCAGTAAACTCTTTTACACAGGTTGTTATTATTTCCAAATCAACATTATTGGCTTTCAAGTGGGTCACAATTCCTCTTAATTCCTGTTCTGCTCCCCCTCGTATATCCTTATGATACCATGGAACTACAAATCCAATTTTCTTCATAATGCTCAATCCTTCTTATCAATAAACTTTGACAAATACTCCTTGAACATTGCAGATATATTATCATAGCTATAATATTCAAGTCTTTCATTTTGTTCTTCTATAACATAATCCCTTAACTTCTTATCTTTAACCATCTTGTCAATGCAGGCAGCTACATACTGTGGATTATTATCATCTAATATCATACCCTTGTGGTTCATAGTTTCAGGCACAGCAGCCCTGCCATAAGCAATTATTGGAACTTTGAACTTCATTGCCTCAACAATCGGAACGCAGAAGCCTTCATGCTCACTCATACATAGAAATACATCTGCGGTCTTATAATAAGCAAGTATCTGGTCAAACTTTATATGTCCTGTAAATATAACTGTTCCACCCATACCAAGCTTCTTAGTATATTCTGTAAGCCTTATATAATATGGATCATCATATCTGAACGAACCAGCCAGTATAAGACGTGACTTCTTATTATACAGCCTGTTGTAATAATAAAATGCTGATATAAGATTTTCCTGCTTCTTATTAGGTGCAATACGTCCTGTAAATAATATATTCACATAGTCATCAGAATATTTCTTTACAACTGATTTGTCTGGTGCTTTATCATAATCAGACATTGGTATAATAATTGGAAGTACATCAATAGGGCATTTATAACCCATATTAAGCAGATCCTTTTTGTTGAATTCTGAAACAGCAAGACAATAATCGACCTTATCAGCTAATGACTTAGCACCTTTAAGACCATACTCACATATATCACTGAATCTTTCATCATTATTCTTGAAGTATTCTGGTGGTGTTATGTTATGATACACTACAATTTTACGGCAAGGATACTTAGCCACATCAAAATTCAGACGGCTTCCTGTTGACATATGGAATATTATAATATCATCATTCGATACATCTTTTAATTCTGAAATTGCAAGTGCTGTCTTTTTATCAAGTGGTGGTACTATGCTTTCGGCATATATTCTTGTCTGATATCCCATCTGCTTGATTGCCTTTTCCATAGCTACTGTATCATTACTAACAGCATCGCCATAAGCAATAGTAGATAATAACTGAAAAATACGCATTTTACTTTCCGCCCTTTAATTCTTCTATCTCTTTCTTAAGTTCAGCTATCTCTTTATCTTTTTCTTCTATATAACAGTTCATCTGGTTCATCAAACGGACAATTGAAGCATTAAATCCATCCTGAGCCATAACGATAGGTTCTACAAAGAAATATACAAGCTTTCTTATTGCCTTTTTAAAGAATACTGTTACTTTTCCACCCTGTAATGGTCTGTATGGATTAACTTCCCATTCGTGGTTGGCAACATATATATCCTCATTGAATTTTACTTTATCAAACTTATTAACATTCATTGAACCAACATCAACAATAACATCATCAAAGCTTAATAAGTCATTAGTATAACCTTTAACTTCAATCTCTTTCTTAATCTCTTTCATAATTGATTCTACATTAATCTGTTCTGACATATACTCCTCATTTCTGTGTATCTGATACACCACTTACATTTACAAGCTAGAAATTAGCATATATAAAGCCTTGTGTTGCTCCTATATATCCAAATATTAATATAACAGCTATCAACGCATAATAAGCAATCCATCTTACCGCTAATGGCTTGGCCGCTATGCTCTCTCTTATAGCTATACCTTTTTCTTTAAGTACACTTATAATAAATACTATAATACATCCAGCGATTATAATTATATAATCTCTTGCTTCTATTCCAAGGTCTAATAATGAACTGTTAAGCTGTGAAAAGCTTAATCCCTGAATTGACCATCTTATCATACATAAAGCCTGACTTACACTGTCAGCCATATCAAAGTACCAGCCTATATTAACAAGTATAAATGTTCTTATAATCTGCCATAAAGTCCAGCCCCTGCTTGTTGCATTAATATGAAACTTTGAAAGAAGCTTCTTGTATACAGGCTCTAAAAGATTGCTTATTGCAATAATAAAGCCATTGTAAAGTCCATATGCAATATATTTCCAGGCTGCTCCGTGCCATATACCTACGATAAAGAATATTACTATATTAGCAAAGCATATAGGAAGTGTTCTTCCAAATGTATTGCCAAAGTGCTTCTTTCCCCACTTTCCGAACTTATTCATCTTCTTAGAAAGTGACATCGGATAGAATATGTAATCCTTCATCCATGTACCAAGTGTAATATGCCATCTTCTCCAGAATTCACCTATTGACTTAGAGAAATATGGCTGTCTGAAATTCTCATCCATTGTAATTCCAAACATCTGTGCAGCACCGATAACTATATCTATTCCACCAGAGAAATCCATATATAAATCTACAGAGTACATAAGCACTGCCATAATATAATGAAATCCGCTGTATGCCTCATAATTATTAAATACATTAAGAACAAGCACTGCCGCCCTGTCTGCAATAACAACCTTCTTAAAAAGTCCCCAGCCGATTCTTTGAAGTCCATATTCTACATTCTTTAAATTGAAGCTGTGTCCACTGTAAAGCTGCTTTCCTAATCTGTCATATCTTCCAATTGGACCCTGTAAAAGCTGTGGGAAGAATGATACGAATAATCCCATCTTAAATATGTTCTTCTCACACTCATACTTTCCCTGATATACATCAATTGCATATGATACAGACTGGAATGTAAAGAACGATATTCCAAGTGGCAGTCCCATTCCAAGAAGACCTATTGGTTCTTTACCCATAAGTCCAAGTACGGAATTAATATTCTCTATTGCAAAATTACTATATTTTACAACTGCTAACATTCCAAAGTCCAAAAGAAGTATAAGGAACAACACCCATCTTTTCTTTCTTCTAAGGCTTTCTTTATAAGCCTTCTTATCTTCTCTTGAAAGTGTTTCTTTATTATCTTTTAAATATCTGTCACCTGTATTCTGTATATTTTGAAGCCAAATGCCTCCGAAATATATAGTTACAGTTGCAAATACCATAAATAAAGAAGCTTTAATACTAAATGTAAAATAATATATATAACTTAATATAAGAAGCCATATCCACTGTACATTCTTGGGAAGAACATAATAAACAACTATTCCAGCTAATAAAAATACAAAAAAGGCTACTGTTGTGAATGACATTTATTGTTCCTCCATCTCTTTATACATCTCATCAAAGGTATTATAAAAATACTTTGTTTCATCTAATGTTCCGTTAAAATGTCCTTTTAACACTTCTGCTAATACTTCTGAATATTCTTCTGCAAGTTCTCCACCCATATGACCTTCTTTATCTCCATAATCAAGATCACTTCTGTCAAGAACTGATAATCTGGCTTTGTTAAAATTATAATAAGGTACATTCTGTTCTTCAAAGAACTGTGAAAGTACATCATTAACAGTTCCCATTCCAAGCTTCTGCATAACGCTTGGTGTTATTGGTGATGTAACACATATAAGCTCAATACCATTATCATCACAGAACTTCTTTATCTGCTTGAACTTGGTTACAGCCACCTCTGAAAGACCATCATTCTCTCTGCCTACCCAGCCATCAACATAAGCATCACCACCAGGCTTAAGTCCGCTTACCTCACGATAGAAAAATCCCTTTCCAATATATGGGCCATTGGCATCTGGTACCTCTATTGAGTAGATATCCGCATCCTTATATTCCTGCGAACGCTTCTGTGAAATATTAGTCTTTACTGATGATGGAGTACAAAGATATACATTTCTCTTCGTAAATGCATTCCTAACATCAAGATTAAGCATATTCTCTGCCATATACTTCCACTTTACTGGTGATGACCAGCTAAGCTGGTTGTATATGAATGGTTCCTGAAAATATCCTTCTGCCTGAGGTTCCATCCAATACTGGTAATCCACATCAAATATAAGTGTCTTAATCTTCTTACTGCGGCACGCTTCCTGTAACACATAATAAGAATCCTTTACCATCTCACCAGGTATTGCAAGACTGAATGAATTCGTGTCGTTAACATCATCTATCTTCTGCGGGTCAATTGCACTTCTTGCATGCGATGCACCTAATACAAGTGTATCTATATCCTCATCTGAATTCTGGAAATATGTAAGCACATATCTTACATATCCTGTCTGTGCAAACGCGTAATCAAATATTGCTACCAGTACAACAAGCCCAACAATAAATCCAGCCACTCTTATCCATGGCACTGCCCTTTTCATAATTATTCTTATCTCCTCATCTTAAATGTGTAATTCCCACTTGTGTGGAATTCTTGTAACGCCAACATCTGTTATATTAGATACAACCTCAAACTTAAGAGCCTGCTTATAATAATCAACAGGTATACCCTCTCCATATTCAATAGTTATATCTACCCAGTAATTACCAGGTATAAGATTAAGATCTTCAAGTTCTACCTTATATCTTCCGTCTTTATCAATGTCAAAATTCTCTATTCTGTCTATTCTTGTATTAGTACCATAGCACCAGAGAGCATCATTTCTGAATATACCAAATCCAAATACTGCATCAGTAACTTTATTATCAACGTGATAACCAAGGTCAAGTATAACTTTCTCTCCTGTCTTGAATATTCTGCTCTCCTCGCCAGCCTCATTATACATATGAATATCTGTAAATCTTGCGTCTTCACTTCCGTATCTTGAATTAACCTTCGCACGCTCTTTCTTGATACGTTCTTCTTCTTTCTTCTTCTCCATCTGCTCACGTTCAAGCTTTGCCTGACGTAGCTGCTCTTTCTCAGCCTGTTCCATTCTCTCCTGATTCATATAGTCAAGATATTTAAGATGGACATCTTTTGGAGTTCCTTCCGCTTCTATAAGACCATTTTTTATCCATATAGAACGGTCACATATCTGCTCAATCTGACCTAATGAATGTGATACAATAACGATAGTTGTTCCCTCTGCCTTAATCTCTCTTAACTTATTGAAACACTTTGCCTGATAGTTAGCATCACCAACGGCAAGGATTTCATCAATAAGAAGAATATCAGCATCTACATTGATAGCAACTGCAAAAGCAAGTCGCATATACATTCCTGAAGAATAAGTTCTTACTGGATTATCTATGAAATCTTCAAGTTCTGAAAATGCTATAATATCATCAAGTCTTGCATCTATCTCTTTCTTGGTAAGTCCGAATATAGAAGCATTAGTATATATATTTTCTCTTCCGCTCATATCCGGGTGAAAACCTGCTCCAAGCTCTATAAGGCTTGATACTCTTCCACGCATCTCAATTGTTCCTGAGTCAGGGTATATAATCTTAGTAAGCATTTTAAGTGTTGTACTTTTACCACAGCCATTCTTACCTACTAAACCTATAGCCTCACCTCTCTTAACATTAAAGCTTATACCATTAAGAACATGTCTTTTCTCATATCTGTTGCGCTTCCAGAAAAGCATTTTTTCCTTAAGTTCGCTTCCCTTATCATAATACACTTTAAAATCTTTAGTTATATTTTTTACTTCAATTGCATTATCTTTATCCATCATAATCCTCA
>OCPU01001883.1_pt1 | contig 14660 bp, 14 predicted proteins | sample 1538661 | NCBI WGS metagenome assembly OCPU01 (sample SAMN04571716, study PRJEB22368) | human gut metagenome | biome: human gut; material: stool | host: Homo sapiens | place: Luxembourg | collected 2012-10-19
GAATTTTCAAGGTTGTCTTTCTGTTCAGTTATCAAAGTTCATCGCTCTCAAATCCAGTATTTATCTGTGTTTGAGAAGCTTTTGTGTCGCTGTCGTATCGCGGCGACTTGATTATAATAGCACCACCCATCACATATGTCAACAACTTTTTTCAATTTTTTTTAATTTTTTTGAGATTTTTGTTGATTTGGCAAAGCTAATTCTTTGCAAAGCCGCGTATTTACTAGCTTTGCAGCATTTTAATATTTTCCTTGATTTTGGAGATTTTTTTATTTTTTACCTCAATTTAATCTGTTTTTCTTATATTTATGGCTTAAAATATCCTTTTCTTTTTTGCAATAAATTGAAATCTTTCCCAATTTATAATGCATTTAAGCATTATTCGTGTCCCTGTCACTCCTGTTTCTGGTTAATTATATCCATTTTTCTTATATATAATGAGCCTGCTACTATGCAGAAGATTGTTATTGCCGCCATAATAATTACTCCCAATAATATGTTATATCCTTCTGGGCTGTATATTCCATTTCTTAAAGCCATACAATATATGGATATAATGAATGGATTATCTGAAAATGCACCTATAATAAGATATGACATCACAATAACATATCCAATGACTGGTGATATAATAAGTCCGACTGTAATCTGGATAATGCAGAAGGTTATTGTCATAAGCAGGCTCATAGCCATAAGACTTATCACCAGACCTGTCAGATTAGTGTTCTGTATAATAATCTGTTTATCCATAGAAATAGCCGAATAGCATACTTCTGGTGTCGGTGCAAGCTTAACGCCTCCTGTGCATATTCCAGCCACTATTATTACAGCATACAATATTGCATAACTTAGCACTGCTGTTAATATGCCCCATATACATTTGCTTATCCACCAGTTAAACCTACTTCCTGTTCTGACGATAATATTCTTTCCAAAGCCATACAGGTCTTTGATGACATAATTACCGACAATATAAGCTACAAATATATTAGGAAGCATATACACAGAGGATATGTCTACGGTTTTAATCACACCACTATCATATTTCTTAACACCCCTTAACACCCATAAAATCATATCTCCACACGTATACGAGTCAATATGTCTGCTAAAGCTGCATATCATAATAAAATATATTACACATACTGCATATATTATTCCAAGCATTGCAAATCTTTTCCATTGCTGTACAATGCCCTCTCTTATGTCGCTTTTTATCTGCCACCACAACATCCACACTCTCTCCCTTATCTTTTCTGCAAAGTTATAAGTTTTCTGCACAATCTATGTCCCTAAGAATTCCTTTTTCTTAAATCTTACTGCCACGTTCACAAGGACAAATATTATTACCATAACTATAAGCGGATATATTATATTTACACCTAAGTTTAAGCCAACCTTGTATGTATAGCTTGATACCTGATAACTGCCAAATATTAAGCCATGGCTTTCAAAGCTTCTGTCTATAGTAATTAATATTATTGCAGATATATATCCTGCCCATTCTTTATTGGTGCACCACCATACTCCGATCATTACAATTCCCGTTATTAAAAAGCACTGAAATGTCTCTATTACATATGCCACCAGCAGCATAACAAATGATGGCTGTTCTTCACATACTTTTCCAAGCCATTTCGCACATCGACTATATTGTTCTCCCCAATTATAAAATGTATTTGTCCGCAATAAACCTACAATCGTGGTTAAAGCAAAGACATATACCGTAAAAAACGTACACAAAATGAGTAAATCTATCACGCATCTTTTCCATACATCATTAACTGTGCGTTCCCTGACAACCTGCATTATTCTCTGGTTATGCCTTTCGACAAATAATGTATAAAACAGCAGCAATGGAACACCAAATGTATCCACCACATGCAAAATACCTATTATATAGACATCATATAAGCACGGCACTCCTCCGCCGCTCCCAAGCTGCCCATTAAAATTAATAACAGCAGCAATTGTCATTGCACCTAATATAATAGCTGTAAACCTTGACTCATTTACCCGCAATAAATCAACTAATCTTTTCATCATACCACCTGTTATTGCAATTCTTCACGTTCCATTATTCCTGTCTTATATCCAGTTTAATAAGACTCTTAATCTTCTCAAAGTAGCCTCTGTCCTTGTTTTGATTATTACTTTCGTACATAAATGAAGTTGAAAAATATATATTGTCATATGAAATATCATCTCCATACACCAGATCTCCATATACACCCTTTCCTATATCCTTATCATAACGATATGTATACTGTTCAACCCACTTATCTTCTTCAAAATATATTAACACTTCTTCTTTTTCCTCGCCCGGCTGTAATGTAATTTTAGAAGCCGATTTCAAAGTAAATGCATCTGGTGCATTTGCACAAATAGGTCCTCCATCATTTGTCCCTTTCAAGCGTCTGTATTTCATCACAGAATTCTCCTTTTTTATGCTATACAGACTCAGGCTGTGTATAGGCAATGTGTATTCACTATTATTCTCATTTTTTATACTAAGCTTTACAAAAAGCGCTTTCCTCTCAACCCCACGTTCACTGTCTAATATATTCCCCTGTTCATCTATATAATCATCTGTTTCTACATAAAGCAGGAAATTTCTTATATTATCATATGCCGCCTGTGATGTAAGCTGTCTTAAATCACTAAAATCATCTGTAATAAGGGCATCTGTAACTGTAAATGATAACGTATCATTTCTACTACCAATTGTAACCTTAGCCGTCTCCCCAGTCTGTACCAGTTCCGGCATATAATTTTTATTGCACTCCTTATAATCTTCTGTATATACGCGTGGTGAATTGTCAGAAACCATATCTGATTGTCCAGATGATTCACTGCCATTTGATTTTGATGATGCATTTTCCATCATCTGATATATATCATCAGTACTTTGGCTGCTACAGCCTGATACCAGCATTAATACACATAAAATAGCAAATATTATACTTTTTCTTTTCATAAATAAACTCCTCTTTACAATCCCTTAATATCATCAAGAACTATAATTTCGTGTACAGGATAATTAGACAGTACAATACGAATCTGTGACTTTTTCAACATCCATCTTCTATCATCCCGCAACACTCCTTGTGACATTATAAAATGCAATACAATTTCCCTTTGTTCTTGTGCTTTAAGCTTTATGCTTGTCAATTCTCCATTTTCCATCACTTCTCCATATATTAATACGCCAACAGGATATATCTCCAATCCAAGATGCTCTAAAAGTGTTTTTGATAATTTGATTTCCTTATCTGTTTCATTCTTGACATTAATCTTCGCTATAAAATAATAAGTATTACTATTATTCCCGTTATCAGGGAGAAGTTCTGATCCATATTGGCTGTTTGCTTCTTCCTGCGGCATATATTCTACAGAATTAACTTTTATGCTCGTATCGCCCGTCCTTACCCATTCTCCAATTGAATGCACCTGCTGCTCTGGCTTTGGAAATCTTTTATTGACATCTATGTAACCTACAAGCCACACACCAGATACTACTAATATCAGGCAGGCTATAACAACACGCTTTATAATTCTCTTTTTAGAGTGCATCATTCTTCACCCCTCTCCACACATATATAACAAGATCAAACAACAAAACCACGCATATAAATATCACATAACTCTGCCAGTAATTTATTGCCACCTGATCAATCCTGAACAATCTCCATGGAGCCGCCCCTTTTATATATCTATATTTAACAGGAATCCATGTTGAAACTGCATTAATGAATTCACATAATACACTTGGAAACAACAGTACAATAAATGCATTATTAACATACAGCGATACAACGAGAGACATTGTTGCCATCAGTCCTGCACATATAAACTGGAGAATAAAATATAACAAATAATATATATACGGATGTGAGAATAATATATATGACCATATTCCATTGCCATTACAGGGAACAGTATGACTAATTGCTATAAAAGATGGCATCACTGCTGATGTAGCAATCAGATCCAGTACTAACGGAGCAACTGCCGCCGTTCCACCTGTAAGAAACACTGCAATATATTTGGCTGATATGTAATTAATCTTTTTGGTTCTTGTATAATAATTCTTTACAATCCCCTTTTTATAATCTGTATAATATGTAACGGCATAAGGCACAACAGCAAGTAACGGAATAAGCCTGACATACAATGTGTAATGCCAGCCTTCACCCATTGCCATCCACATATTATTAACATTGGCTACTGTTTCAAGATTACCTGTTTTATAAAAATGTAATGGATCGAGTGCCGTTGGTAATACCTTCTGAAAAAAATGTAATGCACTTATAACTATACCTATCAGGAGCGACACTTTTAAACCTGCACTTTTAAACGCCCTCTCCAGCTCTATTTTTAACATCTGCTTCATAATATCCTCCATTCCTGTGTTAAGCCCAGCCGCATAAAAAAATCCAGCACATAGATTCTAATCTCTATGCACTGGATTATATCATACGCATTTTGCGATATTCGGTTAATGTAAAAAGTTGTATTCATTAATGTAACTTTTTGCACATCAAATGCTTATCTTGGTCTGATACACATTTTCAGACACATTTTCCTTATAACTTCCTCCATATTTCTTAACAATACGGCGCACATTATTAATGCCCCTGCCGTGATCTATGTAATATATGGCTGGCTTCTTTTCTGTATCTTTCAGGTAATTATTCTCTATTATTATTATAAGCTTTCCTATGCTCTCTGTTATAATTATATGTATATAACCACCTGTATTAATATTATTCACAGCTTTAATGCTGTTGTCTAACAGATTACCTATTATAACTCCTAAATCTCCCATATCCACACTAATCTGCTCTGGAACTTCCGCCTCACATTCCACCGAAATGTTATCAGCAACACCACTGAGCTTGTATGTCAGAATGTTATTGATGACAAGATTATTACAGTATATTTTCCCCTTAACCATATCGACACTTCCTATCATTCCGTCTAAATAATCAAGTGCCGCACTGCTGTCATTCTGTACTATAACACTCCTTAAGGAACTAAGCCTGTTCTTGATATCGTGCCTTATATCCCTTAATTCTTCCTGTCCTGATTTGATATTATCGTATATTTCCCTGTTAGTCTGCCGCTCACGTTCAAGCATAATAATCTCATAACTATGACGGCTGTTCTGTTCAATCATATTAATAAGCATCGCTATTATGTTAGTTATGCACCATAGAATAATAAGAACTGCCAGCACAATTGGTCTTGTGTCAACATATTTATATGCCATTTTGCTTACCATAATACATGCCACAGTTATGCCAAGTGATGTCACAGCTATAGCTGTCCCTGCAAGCCTTCCAAGCTTTATTCCTATATATTTATCATATACATCAACAAGTATTACAATCAGTATTCTTACCATAATAATACAGCTAATTTCTCTACTAATGTCTGAACTGTACTTTTCAATTCTCGTAAGAGAACAGTTCTCCAATATCAGACGAACCAGAATATTAACAGTAACCGACATACTTATATGATATGCCGTACTGGCTGTTACCGTGTATACATCAAAAGCACTATACTTAAAACCTGCAAGCATAATAACAAGAAGAAGTATATACATCGTATAGCTGTTGTTAATCAGAAAACTGTACATACATAATATATCAACTGCCGCCAGAAGAATATTATATACATAATAAACAGCTATTTTAAAATAACTTAACAGCCGTACATTAAGCCCATATGAACTATCTGCTGGTTTCAAATGTTCCACATATATATAATTCTTCTGATACCCAATATATATAATATAGTCTATTATACCTGCCAGCATACACAATAAAAACATATGATTATCTAACATATCTTAAGTGCACCTCTTAATATTAAACTACCAGAGCCTTCTGCTTTTGCCTCTCTCTGATGTTATATAGCTCGTATAATCTGTCATAAAATCGTTATATCTTCCACGTCCCAAGTCCAGTCTTATCTCTTTGCCATCTACGCCTCTCCTGCACCAGACATTGGATTTATCAACCCTGCTTACATATCTGTAATTAACAATACAGCCACTTCTTGTCTTTCCAAATATCAGCTCTGGAAGTTCATTATATACATCATTAATCTTTCCATAGAACTGATATTCCATATTAGTGGTTATAAGGTTAATTATTCTTTTGGACGACTCCATATACACGATATCGTCATAGTATGTGCTGACTAACTCTCTGTTACATCTGAATATAAGCTTGTCATCTCTTGAATTAATAACCTCTTCAAGCTGTGTTACAATCTTGTCCACCTTCTGCATTGTAACAGGCTTCACAATATAATTAAAAGCGTGTACATCAAATGCTTCCGCCATATAATCTGTATGGCTTGTCGTGAACACTACTATTGAATTAATATCTGACTGTTTAATATTCTTTGCCAGCTCTACACCATTATCCGCCCCAAGTTCAATATCAAGAAAATAAGCATCATAATGCTTATTGTTAAGTTCTCGTTTTATGTCATCTACGCCAAAATATACATCTACTTCTGCTTCACATTCTGTTTCCCTCAATCTGTCATCAAGAAGATGTTCCAATGTTCCCGCCTGTATCTTATCATCTTCACATATAGCTATACGCATATTATTCCTCTGTCTATGATATTATCATCTTCATTATAATATTATTATCGTATATAAATTCCAAAAAGCTGCTGCTATGAATCTGTGCAAGTATATCCGAAGCCCATACATTATTGCCAAATGCTGTAACTATTGCAAATACTACCCACACTATAATAAGTCCTTCAACTATACCTGCTATTGTTCCGCACAATTTGTCAGCCTGATGAATAACCGGAAGCCTGCTTATTACGCCTGTCACTCCCATAAACACCTTAAGAATTATGTATAATATAACAAATACTATGCAGTAGCATATTGCATTAATTATGATAGCACTAAGCTGTGCCGCAAATATCTGTGCCGCCATCTCTTTTATTGTAACCTCAGCCGATGTTCCAGCTGAGTCTAGTATTTTCATAGCTGCTGACTCTGTTATATTGTCAGAAAGGCTCTGTGGAAGCTTCATATATTCACTTATGGCATCAACCTTTGACTGTATCGCATCCTTGTATACAACAGTACTGCTGTCTATAACCTGTGAATCATCTTCTCCATATTTCCTGCCGTCTTTTATGATATTTTCATATATACTCTGTGTAATACGCTCGTCCATATCCGTATCATTCTTTACTTTTTCACTTACTATTGGTGATGCAAATGTTGTGACAGCTATTGTTATAATCATAGCAACGAGTGATGCCGCCATTCTTATTGCACCTTTTTTCATTCCATTAAAAGCCGCTATACATAAAATAGCCGCAACGCATATTAGTACCATATCATCTCCTGTTAAATATTATAAAATTACCATTATATTTCATATAATTCATTATCCGTCATTGAGTCATTCCAGACATTATTTATTATCTAAATTGTAGTTACTTGAGTTTAATATTCTGGATATACTTGGTGTTAATTAATATATATTCACCTCTTGTACCTGTTGGAAGTACCTTACTAGCCGGCATATCAAAGCTCATATTAGCAACATTCTTTCCTTTAAGATTGAATACAGAAAATGAAGTCGAATTATTCATAACTACACTTGAACCATCAAACTGTATATTATCAACCTGTGTTCCGAATTCAGCTTCACACACCTTTGAACCAGAAAAATTGTATACAACCATTTTGTATAATTCTCCTGAGTCTGAGTTATCCAGCACAAGGCCAATATAATCTGTGCCAAAGAATACCCTGTCTATTGTATTATCTATCTGTATTTCCTTTTCAAGACTTGGATATTCCTTTATCTTATATATGCTTATTACATTTTCTCCAACTGCTACCGCTATATTATTGCTTAAGAACTGGACATCTCCAACAAGCACGTCATTATAATGATTGAAACCACCAACAACTCGCTCAGTTTCATTCTGTCCCACCTCCGAAAAGTTGTAGAACACCACATTAGTCTTAATCTCTTCACCGCTTACATATACATATGAGGCGATAAGCTTGGCTGAGTCGTTGGAAATACTTATATCAAGCGGATATCCATCTCCTGCAAGTGTTGTCTTTACACTGTAGATTTTATTGCCTTCCTTGTCATACATATTGATGTAGTTAGCTTCATTATCTTCAAGCACTGCCGCAACTGCTCCATTAGCTGCAACCTCAATCTGCGATATGACAAGTGAAGTATCTACTTTTCCTATATTGCCATTTTTATTAAAAATATATATCGTATTGCCGTTAATATCTCCTATTGCAACACAGTCCTCACATATCTTAACCTGCGGCTTCTGCATAGAATATGTCTGGTTCCACAGTGCCTTGCCCTTGGCCGTATAATATGCTGCACCATCATTACTGTATCTTATATAACCATCACCATATGCTATATAGCCAGAAGACTCAATATCTTCCCTGTTAAGAGAACCTGTAACTGAATACGAGGTAAATACATATCCATCAATAAGCCTCATAACAAGCACTACCGCAATTGCGATTACAATCACGCCAATAGCAGCTATTATTACCATATGTCTTCTATGCTTCTTTATTCTGTGTTTGACAATCTCATCATCTTCCGTTTCGTGCGTCGCCGCCTCCGAAACATTATTCATCTGTATTACTTTTCTTGCCGGAGCGTTCTTATCTCCATTAAATCTTGAACTTCCTGAAATTATATCAGCCATCTGTTGTCCCCTTTATTATAATCAAGGCTTAAAAGCTGATTTTATTATACATTATCCCCATAAATATTCAAGGAAGTTTTATTTCTTGTCCGACATATAGAACATTGGCATCATCTAATTCATTATACTTAAGAACCTCTGTATATTTAGTTGTAGTTCCATAATGCTTCTTGCATATGCTCATAAGCGTATCCCCTGTCTTTACCGTATATACATAAGCTGTATAAGCCGCCGTATCATCACCAGACGAAACACCCTGTGCTGTCTTAGGGGCCGTGCTGCTGTCAGAGCTGTTCTCATCACCCACGCCATTCGCATCGTCTGAGTTATTCAAACTTTCCGCACTATTCGCACTGCCGGAGTTTCTTTCTGTGCCGCTGGAATTACTGCCTGCATTACTGTAGTTATCCGCATTTTTCATATTATCTTCGTTCTGTGATGTGTCTGTATCACCTTTAGTTGGATACACATCTCCTGACAACTTGTTCACTGTAACCGTGTCATCCTGATTGTCTGACTGGTCTGTATCATTTCCCGACATCTGATTCATAAGAGTATTAATCGACTTGTCGAACTGCTTCATCTTCTCATAGCTGTTCATAAGATTAATTCCAATAACAATTATAACCACAACAAGAAATGTACTCATAACATACATAAATGAATTGCTTTTCTTCTGTTCGTGCAGCTCATCTTTTTCTTTGATTACATTTCTTATTGTCTGCATAACCTTATCAGTCCTGGAATCCTCACAGGATTTCTTTCCATTGCGTTCAAGCATATATTCCTGCATTTCATAATTCCGCTCATAGAAACACACATACCCTTTCTGTTTTCTAAGGCTTCCATTTTCATACAGGTAAAAATGCTCCTCTTTACAGGCTGTATCCACAAGATATAATGTCTTCATCATACCCGCAAAATTATCAAGATGAATTTTCTTAAGCCTTGCCATTCTCTCACTTGTTAAATCTGGCACAACTGCAAACCAGCCCACAACCGACAGATTTGGAAAATATTTCTCTGTATCTGAATATATTCTGTTCCATACATTTTCATCAAAATGTATTCTCTCCCCCTTATCCTCTACAACAGATTTAATTACCCCTTTTACAAATACGCATTTTTCCTCACTGTCCTTCTGCAGCTCGCCTAACAACACGCCAGCCTGCTCTATCATTGGATTATTATATGCAATAGAATTGATGTATGTAAACGCATAATCTTCTATGTATATTTTCTTATCAGAGCTTACATCACCTATCTGCTTTATATTCTTTGGTCTTCTTATGCCTGTCACACCTTCTTTTACATGGTGCGAATTCTTATCCGACTCATCTTTATTACATATAATCTCAATCATACCCTCCTCATTCCTGCGCTGATATTAAGCAATAGACACACAACAATACATTCTGACAGCGCACATATGTATTGCCGCATTAGGTATGTCCACTTTTGATATTTGCATAATAGCACCATAAACTTAAGAATTTTATCATAATATGTCGGCTGGATAATTTAATTTTATTTTTTGTAATATTTTTTGATGCCACTAAATATATTATCTTAAAAATATATTGCAAATTGTGCGAAGAAGTGAGGTCTTATGAATTATTATTTTGATTCTTCCAGCGAAAAAGCTGCTTTATTATTAAGCATACGACTTAAGTCAATAATAAACACTAAGAAGAAGCCTAATCAGGAAATCATAATTCTATGTATTGGCAGTGACCGCTCAACCGGCGACAGTCTTGGACCTCTTATTGGGTACAAGCTAAAGAAGGCACCTCAATGTGGATTCTACATATATGGAGATCTAATGCATCCTGTACACGCAGGCAATCTTCAACTATATATAGACAAAATCAATGAAACCTTTGTTGATCCTTTTATTATTGCGATTGATGCTTCTCTTGGACGTGAAGAACATATCGGACTTATCACTTTAGGAGAAGGTCCTTTAAAACCTGGACTCGGGGTCAAAAAAAAGCTGCCTGAAGTCGGAGCTGTTCACATTACCGGAATCGTTAATTCTTCCAGTAATTCTAATCACTCCATACTTCAGACAACCCGTCTTTACCTTATAATCCAGCTTGCTGATGTAATATTTAACGCACTCAATGCACTGCTTATATCGGGCAATATATTAATTATTACCCCAAAAACTATAGCCTGATGGTTATTTCCTATTCTTGTATACGGCCATTGCCTGCGAAATAGTCTGTGCTTCTCCTGAACTGATAATATTATCAAGTTCTGTTAAGCGCTGGACATTAACAAATTCTTTACCAAGATAAGCTTCATAATTAGATGATATATATATTCTCTGCTGTTTGATGAGGTCATCTAACTTCATATATTCATCTTTCTTCTTGGCAAGTTCTTCTCTCATAAAATTAAGCTTATCTAAGTATCTGCCCTCTACCTCTTTAACAAGGTCCGGCTTTACAGTTTCTTCAAATTCCCTTAAAGCATTCTGCTTCTCTTCCTCGGTCTTTTTAATATTATCACCGATAGAATTAATTCTGTTATCAAAGCTTTCAAGCCCATACATAGCTTCGTCTTTATCTTTCTTGATTGAATGTTGTGTCTTTTTGATTATTCTTTTATTATCCCTTATCTTATACCTGGTATCCCTTGCCACTTCCGTAATACTATGTATAGTCGAACGAATCCCTTGCCGCCATAATAGTATCCTTATGTGCAAGTATAAGGTTAATATATACGCTTCTTCCAATTATAAGAAGTAATATTCCCATCACGCCAGCATATATAACCGGTACATATGCTGGTATGACTGGTAATAAATATAATGCCGCAGGTATTAATGCAAATACTATGAGCAGAAATAAAGTATACACTAATACATCTCTGACTTTTCTTGAAATATATAATGCCATAAAAAATGAATTATTAACAATACGAGGTATATTCTCCTGAATAAATGCTTCATTAATCTCATTCTGAAGGCTCTTATTCTCAGCTCTTAAAGATGCTGTCTCAGAAGCTATTCGCTCTTTAATCCCCTGCATCTTAGCTTTATCTCTGTCTGCCTGAACCTGCTTAATTGTGTCTTTATCCTGTGAAACCGCTTTATCATAACCTGCACATATAGAGTCCGTACTTTCACTTATTCTTGACGAAATCTCATCTTCCATAGCTTTAGTGGTGCTATCTATCTCCTTGGTTATATCCCTGATACTTACTGACATACGCTCAAGACGTTCTTTCTTTTCAGCGTGTTCATTAATATCGCCAAGAATCTGCTCTAAAACCTGCTGGTCACCATTGAGTATATTCTGTTCTGCCATTATCTGCCTCTATTTTATATTAATGGTTTCTGTAGTAGTTAATAAGACATCCGTCAAGAATTATCTCACGCTCATCATCTGTAAGCTCATCCATTTTAAGTTCAAATTCTTTCATATCTTTGTTAACTACATATGCTTTCATTGATGTAGCCTTATTCTTAACCGCATCAGATATCTTAGGTATAAAGATATAATCTCCATTAGTAAATGGAAGTTCTCCCTTATCTATTATAAATGGAAGCATACCCCAGTTAATAAGGTTAGAACGGTATCTCTTAGTAGCGTACTCATTAGCTATATTAGCCCATCCACCAAGAACCTTCTGACATGATGCTGCCTGCTCCCTTGCCGAACCATCACCTGGCTTAACTGCAAATATTGTGCTTCCAACACCAACATTTTCTTTGCTTACATCATAAGTTTCTTTAATCTTATGCATAATATCTCTTAACTCTGGAAGTGCTTCTCCCATACATTCGCCAGCTTCTCTTGCTTTCTCTGCCTTCTGTACTTCTTTAGCACGTCCAACATATGCTGGGTCTTTTCTTGAAAGAGCAAATTCTGCAAGTCCTAAAGGATTAGAACGGTATGATGATGTCTCTCCTGATGGGATAAGTTCATCTGTTGTTGTAACTGGGTCGTGAATTTCTGATACAACCTTAATGATTAAGTTCTCTGGGAGTGCTACCATCTCTGGCCAGTCCTTAATATTAGGTCCAAACTGTATTTCCTGTTCCGGGTCTGCTACACCCTTGCTGTCAAATACTCTGTTAGCATATATAGCACTATCAAAATGATATGTTGGTCCTGTGAATTCTACATCACAATCTGTAGCTGCTGTAAGGAAGCCCTTATTAGCTGCTGTAGCTGCAATAGATCTTGCATCCATAAGTGCAACTGATGATATCTGTCCATTCTGTAACTTAGAACCTTCTCTGTTAGGGAAGTTTCTTGTAGAATGTCTGATAGAAAATGCGTTGTTTGCAGGAGTATCACCAGCACCAAAGCAAGGTCCACAGAATGCAGTCTTAACAATTGCACCTGTCTCCATAAGGTCAGCAAGACGTCCATTTCTTGCAAGCTCCATATATATAGGTGTACTTGCTGGATATACGCTTAATGTGAACTCGTCTGCACCTATTGAATGGCCTCTTAATATGTCTGCTGCCGCACAGATATTCTCAAATCCACCACCTGCACAACCAGCGATAATTCCCTGATCTACATAAAGCCTGCCATCTTTAATCTTATTAGTAAGCTTGAAGTCTACCTGTCCGTCAAGACTTACCAGTGCCTTCTTCTCTACATCTCTTAAAATATCCTCAAGGTTAGCATTAAGTTCATCAATAGTATATGTATTACTTGGATGGAATGGCATTGCTATCATTGGCTTAATCTTACTAAGGTCAACATATACAACTCCGTCATAATATGCGACACTGCCAGGATTAAGTTCCTTGTAGCTCTCGCTTCTTCCGTGTATATCATAGAATTCTTTAATCTTTTCATCAGTTCTCCATATTGATGAAAGACAAGTTGTCTCTGTTGTCATAACATCAACGCCAATTCTGAAATCAGCACTTAAGTTAGACACACCACCGTCACCTATTATTGGATAAAGGGCTTTTCTTGCCTCGCTAAGCAGTACATTGTTCTCATCACTGCTTATAGAATGCATTAAAACATTTACCGGTATCTCGGAGAAGAAATAAGGGAATTTATCATATATCCCTTTTTCCTTAGCAAGCCTGACAATATGTTCCTTATTATAAAATGTAAGTCCATACTCATCAGCAAGTCTCTGACCTATCTCATCACCCATACAGCCACACTGTCTTGCAATTGTAATAATCATATTTATCCTCCATTCTCATTATTATATATATGAAATTTTTTCACACACAGAAATAATCTTCTATATTTTGAAACCTATGCGTTACAAATCTTTATTCTTTTATAAGAAGTTCGCAAATACACTTGCACCAACTACTGTAAGTATACCTGCAACAGCAATTGAAAGACTGCTCATAGCACCTTCTATCTCTCCCATTTCAATAGCTTTAGCTGTTCCTACAGCGTGTGCAGATGTTCCTATCGCAACACCTTTAGCTATCGGGTCTGTAATTCTGAATACTTTACATATAAATTCTGCTAATATATTGCCAATTACTCCGGTTACAACAATAACTGCAACTGTAATCGTTACATATCCGCCAAGTTCTTCTGATACACCCATACCAATTGCAGTTGTAATTGACTTTGGAAGCAATGTTACATATTGCTCGTGGGTAAGTCCAAAAACCACCGATAATACAAGCACTGTAACAAGGCTTGTGACAACTCCCGATGCTATTCCTAATATAATTGCCGCACAATTACTTTTTAAAAGCTCGAACTGCTCATAAAGAGGAATGGCAAGACACACCGTGGCTGGTGTCAAAAGCCAGCTAAGATACTTCGCACCGGCATTATAGCTTTCATAATCAACTTTACCAATTATTAATACAACCATAGTTACAATTATAGATATAAGCAGTGGATTAAACAATCCCAGCTTTAACTTCTTTTTAAGAAATGTTCCTGCCATATATGCGATAA
>OCPU01001911.1_pt1 | contig 14488 bp, 13 predicted proteins | sample 1538661 | NCBI WGS metagenome assembly OCPU01 (sample SAMN04571716, study PRJEB22368) | human gut metagenome | biome: human gut; material: stool | host: Homo sapiens | place: Luxembourg | collected 2012-10-19
GACGAAGCCGTGAACGTTTCTGGGCAAAAGGAATGGAACAGGATAAGATCAATGCTTACATGACTCTTTATACAGCACTCGTTACTGTATCAAAGGTTGCAGCACCGATGATCCCGTTCATGACCGAAGAAATTTATCAGAACCTGGTAAGAAGCGTAGATGAAAGCGCTCCGGAAAGTATCCACCTTTGTGATTATCCGGTTGCAAATGAAGCTTATATCGATAAGACTCTGGAAGAGAACATGGATGAAGTCCTGAAGATCGTTGTAATGGGACGTGCATGCCGTAATACAGCCAACATCAAGAACCGTCAGCCAATCGGAAAGATGTTCGTAAAAGGTGCTTCCGATCTGCCGGAGTTCTATCAGGATATCGTGACAGATGAGCTGAATGTAAAAGAAATCGAACTTACAGATGATGTTCGTGCATTTACTTCTTATACATTTAAACCACAATTAAAGACAGTTGGACCAAAATATGGTAAATTGTTAGGTGGAATCAAGAATGAACTCAGCAATCTGGACGGAAATGCTGCTATGGACGAACTGAATGCGACAGGTGTTCTGAAGCTTCAGGTAAATGGACAGGAAATTGAACTTGCAAAAGAAGACCTTCTGATCGACATGGCACAGATGGAAGGATATGTATCTGAGAGTGACTATGGTATCACCGTTGTACTGGATACAAACCTGACAGAAGAACTTCTGACAGAAGGATTTGTACGTGAGATCATCAGCAAGATCCAGACTATGCGTAAGGAAGCCGGATTTGAAGTTATGGATAAGATCAAGGTAACTTACGACGGAAGCGAAAAGGCAGAAAAAGTATTTGCAGAGTATGCAGAGCAGATCGGACAGGAGACACTTGCGGTAGCAGTTGAAAAGGCTGAACCTGCAGGCTATGTGAAAGACTGGAAGATCAACGGTGAAGCTGTAAATATGGGCGTAGAAAAGCAGGGAGAATAATCCCTGCCGCTGCGCAAAAATGAGAAGGGAATATAGGCATGTACAGTAAAAGATTTGAAAAAGAAACTTTTAAAAATGATGTGAAAGAAAATGTGCGGACACTGTATCGTAAAGAGATTGAAGAAGCAACTCCGCAGCAGATTTTCCAGGCAGTATCTTATGCAGTAAAAGAAGCAATTGTAGATGACTGGCTTGCGACACAGAAAACATACGAAAAAGAAGATCCAAAGACCGTATATTATATGTCAATGGAATTTCTTATGGGACGTGCACTTGGCAACAACCTGATCAACATGACTGCATATAAAGAAGTAAAAGAAGCCCTTGATGAGATGGGCATTGATCTGAATGTGGTAGAAGATCAGGAACCGGATGCGGCACTTGGTAATGGTGGTCTTGGACGTCTTGCAGCTTGCTTCCTGGATTCACTTGCATCTCTTGGATACGCAGCTTACGGCTGTGGAATCCGTTACCGCTACGGTATGTTCAAACAGAAGATCAAAGATGGCTATCAGGTAGAAGTGCCGGATAACTGGCTCAAAGATGGCAATCCGTTTGAAATCCGCCGTGACGAGTATGCAAAGGAAGTCCGTTTTGGTGGTACCATTCGTGTACAGTATAATGAACAGACCAAGAAAGAAGATTTCATCCAGGAAAATTATGAATCCGTACTTGCTATTCCATATGATATGCCGATCGTAGGATATGGCAACCACGTAGTCAATACACTGCGTATCTGGGATGCACAGGCAATCACAGACTTTAAACTGGATGCATTTGACAGAGGAGAATACCATAAAGCGATCGAGCAGGAAAACCTTGCAAAAACGATCGTCGAGGTTCTTTATCCAAATGACAATCACTATGCAGGAAAAGAGCTTCGTCTGAAACAGCAGTATTTCTTTGTATCTGCCAGTCTTCAGGTTATGCTTGATAAATATAAAAAGAAACACAAAGATGTGCGCAAACTGTATGAAAAAGTTACGATCCAGATGAACGATACTCACCCGACTGTAGCAGTTGCAGAGTTGATGCGTCTGCTCATTGACCAGGAAGGTCTTGGATGGGATGAAGCATGGGAAGTAACAACAAAGACGGTTGCTTACACCAACCATACGATCATGTCAGAAGCACTTGAAAAATGGCCGATCGACCTGTTCTCAAGACTGCTTCCGCGTGTATACCAGATTGTACAGGAAATTAACCGCCGTTTTGTAGAACAGGTTCGCCGTATGTATCCGGGCAATGAAGATAAAGTCCGTAAGATGGCTATCCTGATGGACGGTCAGGTAAGAATGGCACATATGGCTATTATTGCAGGCTACTCCGTAAATGGTGTTGCAAGACTTCATACAGAGATTCTGAAACATCAGGAATTAAAAGATTTCTACGAAATGATGCCGGAGAAATTCAACAACAAGACCAATGGTATCACACAGAGAAGATTCCTTCTTCATGGAAACCCGCTGCTTGCAGACTGGGTAACAGACCACATCGGAGACGGCTGGATCACAGATCTGTCCCAGATGTCAAAATTAAAACCGCTTGCGGATGATCCGAAGGCAAGAGCAGAATTTATGGATATCAAATACAAGAACAAAGAACGTCTTGCAAAATATATTCTGGAACACAATGGAGTAGAGATCGATCCGAGATCTATTTATGATGTACAGGTTAAGCGTCTTCATGAATATAAGAGACAGCTTCTTAACATTCTGCATGTAATGTATCTGTACAACCAGATCAAAGAACATCCGGAGATGTCCTTCTATCCGAGAACATTTATCTTTGGTGCAAAAGCTTCCGCAGGATATGTCCGTGCAAAAGAGATCATCAAACTGATCAACTCTGTAGCAGATGTGGTAAATAATGACCTGAGCATCAATGGAAAGCTGAAAGTCGTATTTATCGAAGATTACCGCGTATCCAACGCAGAATGGATCTTCGCGGCAGCAGATGTCAGCGAACAGATTTCTACCGCTTCCAAAGAAGCTTCCGGAACAGGTAACATGAAGTTCATGCTGAACGGTGCACCGACACTTGGAACTATGGATGGAGCCAATGTAGAGATCGTAGAAGAAGTTGGAATTGAAAATGCATTTATTTTCGGCCTCAGTTCTGACGAAGTTATCAACTATGAGAATAATGGCGGATATAACCCGCAGGAGATCTACTTCAATGACTGGGATATTAAGAGAGTCGTTGACCAGTTGATGGATGGAACTTATTCACATGGTGACCATGAGATGTTCCGCGACCTGTATAATTCACTTCTGAATACACAGGGTGGAGACAGACCGGACAGATACTTTATCCTGAAAGACTTCCGCTCTTATGCAGAAGCACAGAAGAAAGTGGAAGAAGCTTACAAAGATCCGGATCGTTGGGCTAAGATGGCACTTCTGAATACAGCAAGCTGTGGTAAATTTACTTCAGACAGAACCATTCAGGAATATGTTGATAATATCTGGAAACTGGATTATGTTACAGTTAAACCAGAAGCATAATCAGTCAAAACCTCTCATACAGTGGTATGGGAGGTTTTATTATGCGAAAATACTTCAGACAGGCAGGCTATTTTGCTGCCATTCTTATATTACTTCCGTATGTGGTTACGATTCTGCTGAATGGCAGAAGCAGTTTGGCGCAGGACAATGGGACGAGCCCGTATGTGACCGTAAAAAGTGACGAAAAGAACAGAAAAATTTCACTGGATGAATATGGGATCGGGATTCTGGCTAAAGAAATTGAGGGAGATGCGGAGGAGGAAGCGTTAAAGGCACAGGCAGTGTTGATCCGGACCAGCATTTACAAAAGCATCCAGGATGAGGGCACCAACACTGTCCTGACGAAGGAATACTGGACCAGGCAGCAGATGGAGAGCAACTGGGGAGCAGATCATTATGGAGAATATTATGAGAAGATGAAAGCTGCGTGGGATGAGACGAGGGGACAGGTTCTGATGTATGACGGAAAGCTGATTCTGACCCCGTATCACCGGTTAAGCAACGGAAAAACAAGGTCTGGAAATGAAGTGTTTGGTTCGGAAGAGTATCCGTATCTTCAGAGCAGGGAATGTCCCGAAGATGTGGAGGCAAAAGAGGAGATGACCGTGTCCATGATCCAGGGAAGCGACATGGAAGTGACAGGAACTGACAGTGCCGGGTATGTGACAGCAGTCCGTTGTGGCAGTGAAACAGTAAATGGTGAAGAATTCCGGAGAACCTACCATCTTGCCTCGTCATGCTTTACGCTTCAGGATTATGACGGGCAGACAAGGGTTACGGCGAAGGGAATCGGGCACGGTCTTGGGATGAGCCAGTACACGGCAGAGAAGATGGCAGAGGAAGGGAAAACCTGTGAAGAAATCCTGCAATATTTTTTCACTGATGTCAGTCTGGAAGAGGTCACGGATATTGTGATCGAAAAAAACGAAAAGGGAGAATAAGTTGGTCATTTTCTGGCAAAAATATTGTCAGAGGTGATAGAATATGAATAAAAAGCAGCAGTCCTCTAATAAGAGGAGAAAAAGAGCGTCGATCGGTCTTGCGGTCTGCTTTGCCGCTGCTATTGTGCTTACAGGAGCCTATACATGGAGAAATTACCGGGCAAATGTGAAGGATGAGCAGGCAAAGATCGAGGAAGAACAGCAGGCGAAAGAGGAAGAAATCAAAAGAAATGCGGAAGAGACAAGCAGTATTGCAAAGAAAGCGCTGGAAGATGAAGAGCCTGTGACAAAAGAGGACAGCCAGGCTGCAAATACGGCAGCAGATGGAAGTACAGAGAACCGGATGGATACTTGGGAAACGGACAGCACGCAGACCGCAGGAACGGCAATGAACCTGAATTTCGGGGAGGACAGCCAGCTTCTGTGGCCGGTGGACGGCAATGTGCTGATGAGCTACAGTATGGATAAAACCGTATATTTTTCTACATTGGATCAGTACAGATATAATCCGGCGATGATCATATCCGGTGCGGTGAACGATAACGTGATCGCAGCAGCACCGGGTCTTGTAAAATCCATTGATAACTTTGCGCAGACGGGAATCACGGTGACACTGGATATGGGGAATGGCTACGAGTGCATGTATGGACAGCTCAAGGAAGTGCAGGTGAAAGTCGGTGATTATCTGGAAGCGGGCAATGTGATCGGATATCTGGAGATTCCGACCAAGTATTACAGTCTGGAGGGCTGCAATCTGTATTTCGAGATGTTAAAAGATGGTCAGCCGGTCAATCCGATGGACTATCTGGCTGAAGAATAAGAGCAGAAGAAAGGAAGAGGGGCTTTTTGGTCCCTCTTTGAAGCGATGAATTATACATATATTTTAAAATGCAAGGATGAAACATTATATACCGGGTGGACGAATGATATTGAAAAGCGTCTGGAAGCGCATAATGCCGGGAAAGGCGCAAAATACACCAGATCCAGGAGACCAGTGGAGCTGGTGTATCTGGAGCAGTTTGAGACAAAAGAAGAGGCGATGCGGCGGGAGTATGCGATTAAGCATATGACGCGGAGGGCGAAGATTGGGCTGGTGATGAGCTATAAAGAGACGGGGCAGTAGGGCATGAAACAGGAGAAGCAGATTTGCTTCTCCTGTCGGCATTTTGTGCAGAATAAAAAATTACTTCCGCAGCTTTAGTGGGGCGAGTTTTCTGGATTTTTCGAGGATGCAAGGTTTACAATAAAGAATACATTACAACAAAGTGGCATGCACTTCCGCCCATCACGAAGAGGTGGAAGATTTCGTGGCTGCCAAAATTCTTATGCTTATTGTTGAAAATCGGAAGCTTCAGTGCATAGATCACACCGCCGATCGTGTAAATGATTCCGCCGGCGAGAAGCCATCCGAATTCTGCACGTGTCAGATTGTTGAGAATCTGACTGAATGCGAGGACACAGATCCATCCCATACTAATGTAGAGGACGGAGGATACCCATTTCGGGCAGAATACCCAGAACCCTTTAATAATAATTCCGGTGATTGCAATACCCCATACAAGTGCGAGCATGATAAGTCCGGTTCTGCGTTCCAGTACCAGCAGGCAGATCGGTGTGTAGCTTCCGGCGATCAGTACGAAGATCATCATATGGTCGATCTTTTTCAGGATCGTGTTGACACGTTCGGAAAGATCAAAGGTATGATAGGTTGTGCTTGCGGCGTATAAAAGAATCAGGCTGACAGCATAGATTGCAAGCGAGATCAGGTAAATCCGGCTCGGTTCGTGGGCTGCTTTTATTAAAAGTGGAAATGCGGCGAAAATTGCCATCAGCATGCCGATAAAATGTGTGATTGCACTTCCTGGATCTTTAATATGTTTCTTTTTCATCACAAATCCCTCCCTAGAGATGAATAATTAAAACTACAACACGTAGTAATCAATACTACATTAAGTATATGAATATATTATACCGTTTATGCATAAAATGCAAGTGAAAATTGACTTTTTAAAAATTATTTGTTAGAATATAACGCGAATGTTACGATGCTCTTTACTTGTATTGTCACCAAGTAAGGAGTTTTTTATTGTGCATTGCGACGGATAAGGAAGATGTCGCAAGCGACCGTCGCAGGCGCGAGAATGCGCCCCGGCAGAGTTTATATGATGGAGTTTAAGGTCATATTTGTAATTGGTAATGTATTTAATAGAAAGGATAATGGATGGAAACAGTTAGATTTGAAGAAATGGGACTTTCGGAAGAGATTCAGAAAGCAGTAAGATACATGGGATTTGAGGAGGCTTCACCGATTCAGGCAAAGGCAATTCCGGCAATGATTAGCGGGATCGATTTGATCGGGCAGGCACAGACCGGAACCGGTAAGACCGCAGCATTCGGAATCCCGATTCTGGAAAAGGTAGACCCGAAGCTGAAAAAGCTGCAAGCGATCGTTCTCTGCCCGACCAGAGAGCTTGCAATCCAGGTGGCAGACGAGATCCGCAACCTGTCCAGATATATGCATGGAATTAAGGTTCTGCCGATTTACGGAGGACAGGATATCGTAAAGCAGATCCGTTCCTTAAAGAGTGGAACACAGATCGTCATAGGAACTCCAGGGCGTGTGATGGACCACATGCGCAGAAAGACGATGAAGCTGGATTTTGTACACACGGTTGTGCTTGATGAAGCAGATGAAATGCTGAATATGGGATTCCGTGAGGATATCGAATTTGTATTAAGTGGTGTTCCTGAGGAGCGCCAGACCGTGCTTTTCTCAGCAACCATGCCGAAGCCGATCATGGAGATTACGAAGAAATTCCAGAATAACGCAAAAGTGATCAAAGTTACAAAAAAGGAACTGACTGTTCCGAATATTGAGCAGTATTATTATGATGTAAAGCCGAAGAAGAAAGAGGAAGTTCTTTCCAGACTTCTTGATATTTATTCACCAAGGCTTTCGGTTGTATTCTGTAATACGAAGAAGCAGGTGGATCTTCTGGTAAATGCACTTCTCGGACGCGGATATTTTGCGGCAGGACTTCACGGGGATATGAAGCAGGAACAGAGAGACCGCGTGATGCAGGGCTTTCGGACCGGTAAGACAGAGATCCTGGTAGCAACGGATGTGGCGGCCCGTGGAATTGATGTAGATGAAGTGGAAGCAGTATTTAATTATGATCTCCCGCAGGATGATGAATATTATGTACACCGTATCGGGCGTACCGGACGCGCAGGACGCGAAGGAAGAGCATTTTCTTTCGTATCAGGAAAAGAAGTTTACAAACTGAAAGAGATCCAGAGATACTGCAAGACGAAGATCTATGCACAGAAAGTTCCGTCACTGAATGACGTTGCGAATACTAAGATGGAAAATATTCTGGATGATGTGGAGCGTGTGATCGAGCAGGAAGATCTGGACATGATGATCAATGCCATCGAAGAACGTGTCAATAATTCTGAATTTACAGCAATGGATATGGCGGCTGCATTTTTAAAGATCTGCTGTGGAATGACAGAGGATAACAAAAATACAGAGGAAAATGACTGGGAATTTGGAGATACCGGTGCAGGTGAGGATGGAATGGTACGTCTGTTCATCAATATTGGAAAGAAGCAGAGAGTACGTCCGGGAGATATTCTTGGTGCAATCGCCGGGGAAAGCGGAATGGATGGAAAGCTGATCGGAACGATTGATATGTATGATAAGTATACATTTGTTGAGGTGCCGAGGGAATATGCCCGTGAGGTACTGAATGCGATGAAGAATGTGAAAATTAAAGGGAAGACGGTGGCTGTGGAGCCGGCGAACCAGAAATAGGAGGTCGAGCCAGCTCGAATGCGCTGCGCTACTTCTCGCTGCAGGCTGTCGCCTAATAGGGATAAATAGAAGAGCCCCTGGAAGAATGAATAAATTCGTTCTTCCAGGGGCTCTTCTATTTATCCCTGCTCGGCTTGTAGCTTAGCCAAAGTAGCGTTTGAGTAATCCTTCGAATGCTTTTCCGTGTCTTGCTTCGTCTCTTGCCATTTCATGAACTGTGTCATGGATCGCATCGAGGTTTGCAGCTTTTGCACGTTTTGCAAGGTCGAATTTACCTGCTGTTGCGCCGTGTTCTGCTTCTACTCTCATTTCAAGGTTCTTCTTTGTGCTGTCTGTTACAACTTCGCCAAGAAGTTCTGCGAATTTAGCAGCGTGTTCTGCTTCTTCGTGAGCAGCTTTTTCCCAGTAAAGTCCGATTTCCGGATAGCCTTCTCTGTGAGCTACTCTTGCCATTGCAAGATACATTCCTACTTCTGAACATTCACCTTCAAAGTTTGCTCTGAGGTCGGCAAGGATGTCTTCGCTTACGCCTTTAGCTACTCCAACTACATGCTCTGCAGCCCATTCTCTTTCGCCTTCTTTTACTTCTGTGAACTTGTCAGCGCCTACGCCACATACTGGACATTTCTCCGGTGCTGCTTCGCCTTCGTATACATAACCACATACTGTACAAACAAATTTCTTCATAATAATAATCTCCTTTTCTTTTTTTGATAGTATATTTGATTTCTTTTAGTTAGCAATATTAGTAACTGTTACTGATATTAAGATAACATATACATCCTTCTTTGTCAACTATAATTGATAAGTTTTTTCAAAATTTCTGAATTTATACTACATAGTCAGGACTTTCTTAAACAATCACCGCAGATACCGTAGAAAAGCATGGTGTGTGATTCAATCTGACCGTCGAAACTTTCGGATGCGAGATGGTTGATCTTATCCATGTGATCAAAATCCATATCAATCATTCGCTTGCAGCACTTGCAATAGAAATGATAATGCGGATTGGTACGTGCATCAAAACGATCGCCGCCATCGGGTGTTGTAATTTTAATTGCCTCGCCTATGTCGGCAAGCAGATTTAAATTGCGGTAAACGGTTCCGAGACTGATATTTGGAAATTCTTCTTTGATATGCATATATACAGTATCTGCTGTTGGATGTGTTGTAACAGAGGAAAGATAATCCTTAATTGCCTCACGCTGTCTGCTGTATTTTAAACTTGCCATTGATGTCACCTCCTACAAATAGATAATAATAATAATTACTAAAATCATATTATAATAATATTCTTATAATGTCAATAAAAAATTGTATATTGAATAAAAGAATAAAAAATGGAAATACTGTTAAGCGAGATGTAATAATTTGTAACAAATATGACGAAAAAACAAAGTGTATAAAGAACGGTGTAGAACTGTGTACTACGAAATAACTGAGGAAAACTTGACAATGTGAAATTTGATTGATATAATATCACCGTAACAAATGTAACAATTCTGTAATATTTACAAAAGATAAGAATACATGAAGGAGGGAGATTTATGCATTCAAATCTAAAAAAAGGATTGTTCCTAGTTACTTTTCTGGGGATGACAGTATCTCCGGGAATTTCGGTTATGGCAGCAGATGGAGACACCGCAGAAGCTGCAAAGATGCCGGGCGTAGGGATAGAAGCGGTATTGAATGATCTTTATTCTCAGAACAGGGAGATTAAAGCTGAGGATTATCTGGTACCGGAAAATAAGGGCGAGTATTTAGATATGGCATTTGCCAATGTAACGAGTTTTCTGTATGTCAGAAGCGAACCGACGAAGGAAAGTGAATATGTCGGAAAGCTGTATCCGGGATACGCGGCGAAGATCACAGGTCCTGTGGGAGAATGGACGGCAGTTGAATCGGGAGATGTCACCGGATATGTAAAAACAGAATATATACTGACAGGAGCAGAGGCGCAGACGTATGCGGAGAATCTGGTAACGGAAGCGCAGCAGGAAGGAAAAGAAGAAGCAGAAGCATTTAACTATGCAGTGTCCAGGGAATCCGAAGAAGCGCAGATGACGCAGGAAGTCCAGGAAAATGTACAGCAGACGGAGACTACCGAAGTTTCCGCACAACCGGCGTCAAATGGACAGGCGATCGTTGATTATGCATGCCAGTTCATTGGGAATCCGTATGTCTGGGGCGGCACAAGTCTGACAGATGGGGCAGACTGTTCCGGATTTGTACAATCAGTATTTGCGCATTTTGGAATCAGTCTTCCACGGACAACGTATGACCAGATTAATGCAGGCGTGGAGGTAAGCTATGATCAGGCGATGCCGGGAGATCTGATCTGTTATGATGGCCACATAGGAATTTATATTGGGAACGGTCAGATCGTCAATGCACAGAACCCGGAACAGGGAATCGGGATTTCACCGGCGACTTATACGACAATTCTTTCAGTAAGAAGAATCGTGTAAAAGCTTGGAAACACCAGTGAAAGCAGGCATTTGAAAAATGTGAAAATGCTGAATATTTGTGGGTTATCCACATTGTCCACATAAAAACATACGTTTTTTGTGGAAAACGGGGGAAAATATTTTACAAAAGCAAAGAAACCTTAATATCCGAGCAATACAGTCGGATATTAAGGTTGTTTTTTGGGATAAATGGTATTATAATAAGGGATACGAAAAGCAAAGGAGGAAGAAAGATGGCAGTCGAAGTAACAAAAACAATGACAATTGGCGAATTACTTCAGGTAGCTCCACAGACAGCACCGGTTCTTATGGAAGTTGGAATGCATTGTCTTGGATGCCCGGCTTCACAGGGTGAGTCTCTTGAAGAAGCAGCAATGGTTCATGGAATTGATGCAGATCTTCTTATCGCAAAGATCAACGCACTCTTAGCAGCTGAAGCATAGACCGTGAATAAATAAAAGATATAATTTAACGGGGACGACAGATCATTAATCTGCCGTCCCCGTCTTTTTTCGCCAAGTTAAAAATTGTGGATTTGTCTGTTATTTAAATGAAGTCAGAGTCTGTATTGCGTTTTTGGCAAGGATCATATCACAGTGTTCTTCCAGAAATGCAAGTGATATACCACCACCCTGTTCCGGTGAACCATACTCGGAGAGCATATTACAGATACGGTTAAAATCAGAAGACGGATGCTCTCCTTGTGCAAGTGTCAGGATGTACATGTTCTCTGCTTCATCCTTGTAAAGTGTGTTCGGACCATCATACATCTCAGCTAAAAAATGACTGGCATGAATCACACTGTCAAGTCTTGAGAAAGAGAAAAGCCGGACCGGTGGAACAGAAGGTTCAGCAGGAGCTGCTTCTTTGGCTTCTGAAGCAGGAGCCTGTTCCTGGACCGGAGTATCGGCAAGTGCTTCCGGGTTACAGCCTCTTTCATCTGGCGGAGAATGTCGAGAAAATCTTCGGCTCCGTCAAGTTTTTTCAGATGTTCCAGCACGGATTTGTGCTTATCAGCAGCTTCGTCCGAAGGAGTAGGTGTGAATCTGGAAAAACGGGTATCCAGTTCATCCGGATCATCAACTTTGGTTATATTCAGAACAATAGAATCACCGGCGGTCGGGATTGCTTCGATCATCAGTGGCAGATTGTCGCTTTCGAATCCAAATTCAGAAGCGGCCTGCTGCATCATCTCGCGGAATAAAGACTTTGCCTTCTCGGAGCCGTAAGCAAGCTCGCTGAGCTTTAACTGTCTCTGAGCGAGATCATCACGGGTAAGTGTGCAGCGGATCTGATTATCATTTATCTTTTCTATCTTCATAAAGTATCACTTCCTATTCAATCAAAAATCTATCTGAACAATTACTAATAGTATAAACAAAAAACGGAACGATGTAAACAAAATAAAAAATAAAAAATGCTTGCTTTTTTATAAACTCTTTCTTATAATGGCGTTACAGGAAAATAAGACAGACCAGTCAATCGCACAAATCTTGAATTTATCATACGCATTTCGCACACAGCGTACAGAATCAAGTACATTCAGGTCATATCAGACGATTTATCAACAGAACCTAACAATTGAACCGAAGTATGGACAGTGATCATTTTCTTGTCATCGGAAAAAGCACAGGAGAAGTAATATATCACAAGTGTTGCCTTATGGTCGCTTTTTGCCGTAAAAACTGTCTGACTCAAGGGGGAAATATGGACGAGCAAGAGAAAAAGTATCAGGATTTATTTACAGAACTGACAAATTATGAGCGTAGTGGTGTCCGGATGCAGATGAATGGCTTTCCGGCAAGTCCGCTTCAGATCGTGTCAGCGCATATGGTAAGAGAAGAAAGTAATTATATGCGGGATTATATTCTGGATGAACAGGGAATGATCCGGGAACTGGATTTTAACAGTATAGGAACAGACCATTCACAGGTGGAATGAAAAAAGCAGAGCCCCCTCGCCAAGACATGACCTGTGGGGAATGGAAATAGTTTTCAGATGTGTACAAATGGCAGATATATGTGGTATAATAACCTAAAGTGTGCGCATATTACAAGCTTGGTTAAACTGTGAAAATATGCTGCAAACAGGAGGTGTCATGTGGACGAAAGAAGAATGACCAATGAGCAAAGGGAAAGAGAGCGTAGACGCAAAGCTGCGGCAGCAAGAAAAGCTGCTGCAAGATACGAGGATCCGGGCGTAGGTTATCAGAGACGGAGAAGAGCAAGAAAAAGACGTCGCCGTGTCAGAAACGTGTGTATTGCATTGCTGGTGATCTTTATAGTTGTCATTGGGCTTGCCGGTGGAACAATATACTGGATAAAGTATGGGCCGACAAAAGAAACCTATGATTTGAATAAATATTTTGGAATTACGGCAAAGTCGCAGATGGGTGTAACGATCAACAACGAGGTACTGGATGCTCAGGCAATTACAGAAGGCGGAACTGCATATCTGTCTTATAACTTTGTACAGGATTATATCAGCGATCGTTTTTACTGGGATTCCAATGAGCATATACTTTTGTATACACTGCCGAGAGATATGGTAAAGGTAGCGGCAGACAGTAAGGATTATTCTGTTTCAGATACTGTGAACAGTGAGGATTATACAATTGTAAAGACAGAAGGAGATACAGCATATATTGCACTGGATTTCCTGCAGAAATATGCAAATTTTGACTACGAAGTTTATAAAGATCCGGCAAGAGTCGTGATCACCAGTAAGTTTGGAGAGCGTCAGACGGCAAAGGTTAAGGATGATTCCCAGGTAAGGATTCTGGGAGGTGTAAAAAGTCCGGTGCTCGAAGAAGTGAAAAAGGGAGATAAGCTTACGGTTCTTGAAGATGTAAGTGACTGGAAAAAAGTCTGTACAAAGTCCGGAATTGTCGGGTATATTCAGAAGTCAAAGCTGAAGGATGCCAAGAAAGAGACAATCTCAAGAGAATTTGAGGAACCGGATTATACAGGAATCAAGAAAGATTACAAGATCAATCTGGTATGGCATCAGGTCACAAGTGAAGCTGCCAACGAAGGGATTGAAGATGCGCTTGCAGCTACAAAAGGACTCAATACGATTTCCCCTACATGGTTCAGTGTAACGGATAATTCCGGAAATATCAGTTCCATTGCAAGTACAGACTATGTGGATTATGCACATCAGTGTGGACTGGAAGTATGGGCGTTGGTTGATAATTTCGACCAGAATGTAGACGATATGGAGCTGCTCAGTCATACTTCAAGCAGGGAGAATCTGGAGAATCAGCTGGTAAATGCAGCACTTCAGAATGGAATTGACGGAATCAACGTGGATTTTGAACAGATACCGACGGATGTCGGAGAGCATTACATTCAGTTTATCCGGGAGCTTTCTGTGCTGTGCCGGGTGAACAATCTGGTCCTTTCTGTAGATAATTATGTGCCGAAGGGTTATAACACACATTATCACAGAGAAGAACAGGGGGTTATGGCAGATTATGTGATCATTATGGGATATGATGAACATTTTGCCGGTTCCTATGAAGCAGGTTCTGTGGCATCTTACAATTATGTAAAAGAGGGAATTGAAGAAACCTTGCGGGATGTACCGGCAGATAAGGTGATCAATGCAGTGCCATTCTATACAAGGCTGTGGAATGAGACACCGAAGACGGACGAAGAGCGTGCGGAAGATCAGGGAACCGAGGCTGCAAGCTATTCAATGAAAGTTACCAGCGAAGCACTTGGCATGGAAGAAGCGGCACAGCGGGTAAGCGAAGCCGGAGCAACTGTGACATGGGATGATACGGCGA
>OCPU01001921.1_pt1 | contig 14429 bp, 9 predicted proteins | sample 1538661 | NCBI WGS metagenome assembly OCPU01 (sample SAMN04571716, study PRJEB22368) | human gut metagenome | biome: human gut; material: stool | host: Homo sapiens | place: Luxembourg | collected 2012-10-19
TGTGGAGTGTATTTTTTGTTTTAAACCTTTAAATTGATTTATTATGAAACGAATGAAATTGTTGTTATCCGTTTTGGTATGTTTTTTTCAGTATAGTTAGTGCGATGGCACAGCATCCAGTGTTAAAACCAGACAAAGACGTACCAGAGTTCGTTACTCCAAAAATGGGATATTATTATGTATTGGATGCAGGGAGTAATATTGCCCGAGTAAATTGGACTGTCTCGGGTGGGTCTTTTTCCCTTGGTTCATCCCAAACCTCAATCCCCGGTGGGAATTTCTATGGTATAACCGTATATTGGGATAATGTGAAGTCTACAAATGGTAGTACTCCTCAAGGGAAATTAACGGCTGAAGTTTATTATAGTTCGGGAGTTAGCGGAGTGCAGTCAGCCTCTTACACTCAAAAAATAAAAAGTTTGAATGGAGTAACTCCGCCTTCTCTTACTTCAAAAACTTCTACTAATTTAGACTATGGAGTTCAGAATATAACAGTTTTGCTTGGTCAAAAATTTTATTACCCGGGACAAACAACAACTGGAGATAAAAATCTGGTTACTAAATATGAGTAGACTTTACCTGAAGGATGGAAAAGTGGTACTCAAACAGGTGTATTTACTACTTCTTCTGAATCCATCAATATTACGACAAATAATGTCGGTACAGGAACAGTCAAGGTACGTGGTGTAAATCAAGGTGCTGAATTTGATAAAAGTGGGTATTCCTCTATATCTTTCACTCGTAAATTTGGCTTTACGGCTTATCCAACTTCTGTTCCTTTTGGAAAAACTCAGACTAATACATTTACCACTCAATTAGTGAAAGGAATGACTTATGAATGGAGTACGCCCTCCGGATGGAAAATCAATAATGGAGGAAATACGAAGGAAGGGTTGGAATAGAATAGCGTAAGTATCACCTCAAGTGTGTGCCCTACAGATGGAATAGTTAAGGTCCGGTTGAAGAAAAATGGTGAAGTATCTCAATGGTATAATTGTCCTTATAAAGGAATTTCAGATCCAGCGATAACTTCTACAGCTGCTTACCAATTTGAATATAGTACGTTAGCGTTGGATGTCGCTTCTTCTTCGTTAAGCAAGGCTACATGGTCCGGAACGGGTATATATGTGGCATCAGGGCAAGGAACAGCTGCCCCTAAAGTGATATTTACGAAGTCCGGATCTGTTACGGTGCAAGCTGTTGTTAGCTTGTCGGGTTGTTCCGGTGTGCGAACTATCTCTAAGACATTTACCGTATCACCTTTCCGTTATCTGATTTCTGGAGAATCCATGATTTGCTATAATGGTAATTATACGATTAGTAATGTAACTGTTCCTTCTGAGGTACAATTGACTTGGAGCTATACTAATGGCAAGCTAGAGATACAGGGAGGACAGAGTACGAAAACAGTATCTGTAGGGATAGCTCCGGGTAAGTTTGGAGATGAGTGGATACGCTTGACCGCTAGTTTAGGAGGACAAAGTGCTGCGGTATCTAAAGCGATTTATGCAGGATATCCAACAGTAACTAAAGTTACCGGACCTTCGAGTGTACGCCTAAATCAAGGGGGGAGTTTTATAGCGAATCCTCTTTATGATAATAGTGTTTGTGAGTATAAATGGACCGTATCACCAAGTCAGGGAGCGAGCCAATCTCCTTCTCGTAATACAAATTATATAACATTCTCGATTCCGGGCAGTTATTCTGCTGCGAGCCACCATGAACGACGGCGACCAAGTTATTATATAGCGTGTCGTGCTTATACTACTCAGTGTGGGGCGGCGGGCTCTGCGGCATCAACAACTGTATCCGTGCAAAGCTCTTATATGGTTTATTCTGATGGATCCAGTAAAATTGTGGATGTCATAGAAAATCAATTAGAGAATGACGAGTCATCTATTTTGTCTGATGTGGTTGTTTCAAATCAAGTCTCTTATCAGCTATATAATCAAGCGACAGGCCTATTAGTCGCTGAGGGGAAAATGGAACGAAGCGGGGGTACGCTTGATTTTAATCAAGTGAATTCCGGCATATATATTTTAAGGATACAAGTAAGCGATGCGATTTTTGAGGTTCATAGAGTAGCGTTCAAATAATTGAGATACTTGTAGAGCCCCTATCTCTTTTATTTAATAGGAGATAGGGGCTTTTTCATTTTAAGATAGATTAATTAGCGTATATATCCTTATCGTTCACGGGATTTTTCCCTATTTTTGTCCCTCAATTGAAATGAGAGTATTGAATGGAAGATAAATATGTGAGAAATAGTTTACGGTTCTTTATAGGGGTACTTCTGCTGGTCGTGCTGTATTCGTGCGCGAATATAGCCTCGCCGAACGGAGGGCCTTATGATGAGGCTCCGCCTAAGTTCGTAAGCAGTACGCCGTTGCCCGGCCAGATAAACTATAAGGGAAAGAAGGTGGAGATTATTTTTGATGAGTTGATCCAGATCGATAAGCCTACCGAGAACGTGATCATCACTCCACCCCAAATGGAGCAACCCGTTATCCGGGCGAACGGCCGGAAGGCGGTCATCGAGCTGATGGATACGTTGAAGGAGAATACGACCTATACGATAGACTTTACCAATTCGATCTCCGATAATAATGAGAAGAATGTATTGGAGAATTATTCCTTCGCGTTCTCTACCGGCGAATCCATTGATAGTATGGAGGTGTCCGGAGTCTTGCTGAACGCCGAGAATCTGGAGCCTATGCCGGGTATTACGATCGGCGTGCATACGAATCTGGAGGATTCCGCCTTTACGACGATCCCATTTGTCCGTACTTCCCGTACGAACGACAAGGGAGAGTTTACGATTCGTAATATGGCCCCCGGAACCTATCGGATCTATGCCTTGGAGGATGTGATGCGCTCCTACAAGTACAGCCAGCCCGGGCAGCAGATCGCTTTTTACGATTCCTTGATCGTCCCCGCGTTCGAGTTGACGACCCGTCAGGATACGATTTGGAAAGATAGCTTGACGATCGATACGGTGATGACAGTCGGTTATACCCATTTTATGCCGGACAATATCGAGTTGCGCCTGTTTAAGGAAAAAGTAGAGCGTCAATATATGTTGAAGCCGGAGCGTACGGATGAGAAAATACTAACCTTGCGTTTCAATACCTCCTTGGATACTATTCCGGTACCGGTTCCTTTGAATTTCACCCCGGCGGATAGCAATTGGTATTTCTTGCAGACAGCGGAGGAAGGAAAAGCCGTGCATTACTGGTTGACCGATTCTTTGATCTGGAAGCAAGATACGCTGCAAGTGGAGGTGAATTACCTGAAAAGCGATTCCATGAATATACTTCGTCCGCAGACCGATACGGTACAATTTACCATGCGTCGCCGTCCTGTGGAGAAGAAGAAAAAGAAAAAAGACGATGAGCCGGAACCCATCGAGTTTCTGGGAATGAACGTAAACGCTTCCGGTTCGATCAACCTGTATGATACGGTCGCTGTTACGTTTAGCGAACCGGTAGCGGGGTTAACGAAAGATCATTTCTATCTGGATCAGAAAGTGGATACGCTTTGGGAAGCCGTAGACTTCGATTTCTTTCCGGATACGACGAACTCTTTGAACTTCTTCATCAAGCGCCCGTGGAAGTATGGAGAGGAATACCGTTTGGAAGTAGACTCCGCCACGATATTCAGTGCCTATGGTAAATGGAACGATGTGTATAGCGGGGAATTCAAGATCAAGAAGGAAGATGAGTACGGGCATTTATATATCAATATTGAGGGAGCGGATACCACCGCTTTCGTGGAATTATTGAATAGCAGCGACCAGCCGATCCGTAAGGTGAAGGTAAAAGATGGCGGCGTGCTTTTCATGGACTTGAAACCGGATAAATATTATGCCCGTTTAGTATTAGACGTGAATGATAACGGTGTCTGGGATACCGGTAATTACGCCGATAAACGGCAGCCGGAACTTGTCTTCTATTGCCCGAAGATATTCAATATCATGCAGAATTGGCAAGTGGAGGAGACTTGGAATATCAAGGCTACACCGATGAAACGGCAGAAACCGATCGATATCACGAAGAATAAACCGAAAGAGCTAACGAAAAAGAAAAGAGATTACAAAAATGAGGGAACACAGTCTTCGTCCAATAGGAACAGCGGTGTGGGCGGCTTGCGCTTCTAAACTGTATATATGCGTTTTCTTTTTGTGTGTAGCGAGTCTTACGTCTTTGCGGGCACAAACGTTGCCGTTATCCCATGGGGAACGGGTGGATTACGATCTTTATTTTAAATGGGGCCTGATCATGTCGAAGGCCGGATTGGCTACCCTTTCCGTGAAAGAATCGGAATACCAAGGAGCGCCGTCATGGCATTATAACCTGTTGTTCCGCTCTGCCGGCGTGATCGAGAAAGTCTTCAGGATGCGTGATACGATGGATTGCCATTACTCAAAGGAGCCTCGGCTCTTGTTCAGCTCGAAGCGCACGAACGAGGGAGACTACTATCTGGTGGATAATCTCCAGTTTGAGTATCAAGGAAGCGGTAGGATCGATATCCACTCGCATCGCCATACATTAAAGGAGACGAAGATCGACACGATGCTAATGGCGAAAGGGCGTGTATTCGATATGCTGGGAGCTACGATGTATCTCCGTTCGCTGGATTGGCGGACGATGAGTTATGGTGCGGAGTTCCCTTTCATGATCGCTATCGGCCGGGAGCTCGTGAACGCTCGTTTCCGCTATACGGGACAACAGATCGTCGAGCATAAGGAGGCGAAATTCCGTACCCGTCATTTCTATATCGATATCTACGATGAGGCATTTTCCCAAGCCAAGGAAGCGGCGGAGGTTTGGATCGGTGATGACGAGAACCATATCCCGGTAAAGATCCGGGCGAAACTGAAGATCGGGGCGGCCGAGGTCTATTATAAAGACTCCTATAACCTGCGTGCCCCGCTTACTTGCCGTATCGTGGTGCAGAAGAAATGAAAGCTTTTTAGATAGGCTTGTGTTTCTCGCACCCAGCTCATCACGGAGCTGGGGCGAGAGCTTTTTATAGAATTTCTTTTTTAAACCAACGGAGTGAAGGGTAATTCCGTGTCTTTGCGGTAACCTGTACCATTAAAAGTCGCGATTAATTCTTCGGCTTCATTGGTGATACGGACTTCGCAATTCGCCAGTCTCTTATGGCTGAACGCTTCTTTCGCTTCCGCATATAAGTATCCCTTACTCTCCGCCTTAAAGAAATTGATGTTTGAGGTAATGGATAATGTCAGGCGTGCGTGGCTATTAGTCGCCGCGGCGAAAGCCAGATCCGCCAACGTGAAGATCGCCCCACCTTGACATACGCCTCCACCATTTAAATGTTCGGGCTTGATGAGCATACGCGCCTTGGCGTAACCGTTGCCCGTTTCTAATAATTCAACGCCCGCAAGCAAGGCGAATTTATCGCCTTGAAGAAATTCATGGATTGTCATAACCTCTTACTATTCGCTTGGTGGATTATTTGCTTAGTTTCCATTCCGCTCCATCCTTGGTATCCTTGATCTCGAATCCCATAGCGGTTAATTCGTTACGGATTTTATCGGAAGTTGCCCAGTCTTTGTTTGCCTTGGCTTGCTGGCGGATGGACAGCAATAAATCCACGGCTTTGCCAAACGCCTCGTAATGGTTGCCGCTGGCGGAAGCCTCGTCTTTCATGCCAAGGATATCGAACAAGAATAAATGGAATACCTCTTGTAACTCTTTCAAGTCTTCCTCGGACAGAGTAGCCTTACCGTCTTTTACGGAATTGATCGCACGGGTAGCGTCGAATAGATGAGAAATCACGATTGGTGAGTTCAAATCGTCATTCATGGCCTCGAAACATTTCTCACGAAGACCTTTCGTGTCTACGGTAGAGGTAGCGGACGGCTGCAACTTCATCAAATGTCCGTATGCCTCCATCAAGCGTGACAAGCCCTTCTCGGCAGCTTGCAAAGCCTCATTGCTGAAATCAACCGTGCTGCGGTAATGCGCTTGCAGGATGAAGAAACGGATGGTCATGGCGGAATACGCTTGTTGCAAGGAGGGATGATCACCCGTGAAGAATTGCTCCAGTGTGATGAAATTACCTAATGATTTACCCATCTTCTGCCCGTTGATGGTGATCATATTGTTGTGCATCCAATAATGAACCATATCATCTCCTTGGGAAGCCACGGCTTGTGCGATCTCGCATTCATGGTGCGGGAAGATCAAGTCCATGCCACCCCCGTGGATGTCGAAATGCTCCCCGAGGTATTTCTTGCCCATAGCGGTACATTCGCAGTGCCAACCGGGGAAGCCGTCGCTCCACGGAGACGGCCAACGCATGATATGCTCCGGCTGGGCGCATTTCCAAAGGGCGAAGTCGATGGCGTTATGCTTCTCGTCCTGCCCGTCCAACGCACGGGTCGTATTCAACATATCCTCGATATTGCGACCCGAGAGGATGCCGTATCTATGATCTTTATTATATTTCTCTACGTCGAAATAGACGGAGCCTTGGCTTTCGTAAGCGTAGCCGTTATCCAGAATCTTCTTGACTAACTCGATTTGTTCGATAATATGTCCGGAAGCGTGCGGCTCGATGCTGGGAGGAAGTACGTTCAGCGCATCCATCGCTTGATGATAACGATTGAGGTAATATTGAACCACTTCCATCGGCTCCAACTGTTCTAGCCGTGCCTTCTTGGCGATCTTATCCTCCCCATCATCGGCGTCGTGCTCCAGATGCCCTACATCCGTTATATTACGTACATAACGCACTTTATATCCTAGGTGGGTAAGGTAACGGAATAGCAAGTCGAACGTGATCGCCGGACGTGCGTGTCCCAAGTGGGCGTCACCATAAACCGTGGGGCCACATACGTACATACCTACATGCGGCTCGTGCAGGGGTATGAATTGCTCCTTCTTTCTCGTAAGCGTGTTGTAAATATTCAATGGATGTTCCATATTCTATTATATATTTAGGAATCGCGAACTTACATAAAATCCTTGGTATTATCAAGCTGATCGTGAATAGTCTGTAGTTTTCATAGGCATTCATTGACTCTTGATGACTTCCGACGGATTCTCGTTGGCTGCCTTACATACCTGTTCACGTATCGTACCTAGAACCATGCTGGTAATGGTGATGAATATTCCCACCAACCACCAGATCTGGATTTGGATGCGATAGGCGTAGCCTTGCAACCAGTAGTTCATGACGAGATAGCTGATCGGGAAAGCGATGATTCCGGCGATGACAATTAATCGCATGTATTCCTTGAAGAACAAGAAAATGATCTCGGAGGCTTTCGAGCCTACCACTTTCCGGATAGCGATCTCTTTACGCCTCCGTTTCGTGGAGGCTGTAGCGACGGCGTAGATGCCGAACAAGGAGATTAGCAAACAAGCGAAAGCGAGGAATGAAAAGATCTTCAACCCGACTATCTCGGATTGGTTCAGTTGATCGTAAAGCGTTCCGATCGGGGTGATCCGGGTATCCGCTAATGTCGGGTCTATCTTGGGCAGTAGCTCCGTGATATGGTGGGCGATGTTTCCTTCCTCACCCGCTACGACCCGGATATACAAATTATTCACCAGTCCGCCCGAAGGAATGAATAGCATCGGATGAATGCTCTCCCGGAAGGATAGCGCATGGAAATCGTTGACGACACCGACGATTTCGTATTCTTTGATCACACTGAAATCAGACCACCACGGCATACGGATGATACTGCCGACCGGGTCTTGTAAGCCCATGGCTCGAACCGCCGACTCATTGAGCACGACACTAAGTTCGTTGCCTTCTGTCCACCACCGGCCCATTAACATCTTTAGGTCGAAGGTCTCACCGAACCGGTGATCGGTTCCATAGAGGTGGAAGTCCACCTTTGTGTCCAGCGGTTTTCCCTCCCATTCCACATTCGTGAAGATCGCCATGGGATCGACATGATGTTGAGGCTTAAAGTTCGTGTCGGTGAAACTTTTGACCTGCGGCAGGGCACTTAACTCTTGCATCAACGTGGATTCTATTTTCCCGGATACGTCTACGAAGCCGGATAGTTGGATAAGGCCTTTTGGATCGAAACCTAAATCTTTTTGATTTACGAATCGCATTTGCTCCATGACAACCAGCGATGCTACGATGAACAGGATACTGATCATCAATTGTAAGGTTACGGCCATGCGGCGTAACAAAAGGGGTTTGACTGTCTCTTTGGGAACGAGCGAGGTGGTTGCCGTATGGCTGAACTGCCCGAAGAATACTAATCCTGCACATTGGAGGATGAGAAATGTACCTATACCTACCCCTGCGAAAAGAAACAGGAACCGGCCCATCTCCAAATCAATCTCCAGCCATCGGGCGAAAAGCGGCTTGACTTGGACTATGAAGATCAAGGCTACCAACAAGGATGCAAGTACGGAACAGCCTAGCTCGACAGACATTTGTTCGATCAATTGCTTTCTCGTTGCGCCGTTGACCGTCCGTAAACGCCATTCCCGCACACGTTGCCGAAAGAGATCCATGTAGGAATTCAAGAAATTGAAGAGGGCGGCAAACAATAATAGGGCACCAGATACGACAAACAAGCCGATGAAATTTAAGGTGAAGGGTGTATCTTCATTCAGATGATGCCGGATCTCACGGATGGGGAGTGTTCGCAACTCGATCTCCTTGTTCACCCCGATACGTTCAGGTAGCTCTTTTAGTTGATTGGCGAAGGCTTTTGGGTCTGAGCTTGGATGGAGTTTCACGTATAAGTCCATCACGAAGAAGCTCCATTGTGCCTCCGGAGGTAACTGGGAGAAATGCTGTATCATGTTATGGTTGATGATCGCGTCGAACGGTAGATTGGTATGGGGTGATGGGTCTTTCACCACAGCCGTGACGATGTAGGGAGGTAAGGAGGCTCTCATCAAGGTGTGTATCGGTTGCCCGATCGCCTTTTCCGCGTCGCCAAATAGACGGACCGCCGTACGTTCGCTCAAGATCATGTTGTTTACGATTTGTAGCGGATGATTCATTTCTCCACAAACGAAAGATTGCGGGAATACCTCTAGGAACGTACTGTCTGTATAAAGCATATTCATTTGGATATAAGGAGTCGCTTGGGTACGGCAGTTTTCGGTTGAAAGCATAAGCGTGGTGGAGGCTTCGATAGCTGGGACTTGCTCTCGTAAGCTATTCTCGATACCTTTCGAGGCTCCTTTGTTCACTTTCCCGGATTGTTTCTCTACGCTATAGACACGGTAGATGGATTCGGAATCCTTGTAGAAAGAATCGTAAGTGGTCTCATGATCCATCCAATAGAGTATGGGCACGAAACAGACGAGGGCGAAAGCCAGCCCTAGGATACTGATGGAGGCGCTGACTTTATACTTCCAGATGTTTTTGAAGGCAATGACACAGTAATGTATTAACATGGCAATTCCGTTTTTTTGATGATATCGCTGATGACTCAATTTCGCTGAATCCGATTCAAATATCATGCCATAAATGTAACGTATTAGAAAATAGAATCATAGAAAAATCTGTATTTCTTCATGTAGTGCGATAGCGTACATTTTTTGTGCGATAATGCACATACAAGCTGTCTTTATTCCCTTTATCTTTGTCCGTATGGAAGAAAAGGGGAAAATATTGATCATCGACGATAATAAGGATGTGTTGTTCGCATTGAACTTACTGTTGGAGCCGTACATGCAAAAGGTGAAGGTAACGACACAACCGGCACGCATCGAGTATTTCATGCGGACGTTCCAACCGGACGTGGTCTTGCTGGATATGAATTTCCATCGGGATGCCGTGAGCGGGCAGGAGGGTTTTGAGTATTTGGGACAAATCTTGGAGATCGATCCGCAAGCGGTCGTGATCTTCATGACAGCCTATTCGGATATAGAGAAAGCGGTCAAGGCCATTAAGGTTGGCGCTACCGATTTCATCTCCAAGCCGTGGGAAACGGAGAAGTTGCTGGCTACCCTCTCGTCGGGCATTCGATTGAGCCATTCCCGTAAGGAGGTCGGACGTTTGCGGGAGCAGATGAAAGCCATGAAGGAGGACGACACATTGCCGGAATTGATCGGTGAGTCGCCGGCTATGCTGAAGGTAAAAGACACGATCTACAAACTTGTGGAGACCGACGCGAATATATTGATTACCGGTGAGAGCGGTACCGGAAAAGATCTGGTTGCCCGTTTGTTGAGGCATTACTCGCCCCGGCGTGACGATGCTTTCGTGACGATCGACTTGGGAAGTATCCCGGAACAATTATTTGAGAGTGAGTTGTTCGGCTATGAGAAAGGTGCCTTCACGGATGCCCGAAGATCCAAGCCGGGACGTATGGAGATGGCTTCCGGCGGTACGCTCTTTCTGGACGAGATCGGTAACCTGTCCTTGCCGATGCAGTCTAAATTGTTGACGGCTATAGAGAAACGTCATATCACCCGTTTGGGAGCGGTGGAACCGATCTCGATCGATGTCCGTTTGATCTGCGCCACCAACGCCAATCTGCGTCAGCTGGTGGGCGAGGGGAGTTTCCGGCAAGACTTGCTCTATCGGATCAATACCATAGAGATAGCCATACCACCGCTGCGTGAGCGGGGAGAGGATATCTTGATGCTGGCCGATCATTTCCAGAGGCTGTATAGCCGGAAATACAAGAAAACGATCAAAGGGTTGAGCCGGGAGGCGGGGAGTAAGTTGATGAAATACCCTTGGCCCGGTAATGTCCGGGAGTTGCAGCATGTTTTGGAGCGAGCCGTGATCTTGAACGAGGGCACGGTGCTGAGACCGGATGATTTCCCTCTCTATACAGCCTCTTACGAGCGGAAGAAGGAGCTGGACCCTGATTTGAATCTAGAGCAAGCCGAGCGGAAAATCATCGGGCGAGCCTTGCGGCAAAGCAATGGTAATATGAGCTATGCCGCCGAGCTATTGGGTATCACCCGTTTTTCCTTGTATCGTAAAATAGAGAAGTTCGGCTTATGAGATCGTATGCGTTCACGGTCATCTCGCACATCGTAGGCATCGTCTTGTCTACGGGACTCCTGTTCTATTGCGTGCATGAGGAGATTATCTTTTGTCCTACTTTTTGCGGGATCGCGATCTTGTATTTCTCGATTCATCTTTATTTCATACAGATGCGGCAGGTGAAGTATTGGCGTTATGTGGTGGATTGCTTGCGGCAGCAAGACTTGATCCAGATCGTTCGTTCACCTTACGAGGATAAGGTGATGCGGGAGTTGGCGGACGATTTGTCCGCAGCCCTGCGATCCTTGCGTGGCCGATTGATGGACGAGGAGGTGAGGCGGCAGTATTTTGAGAGTCTGTTGAATAAGGTGGACACTGCCGTACTCGTTACTGACAGGGAAGGGGCTATTGAATGGAAGAACTGGGCCGCCGACGCGTTGCTGGATACGAGGTGTCGGTTACCCAATGAGTTCTTGGAGGCTATCAAGGCGGGGAAGACGGTGGTGCGTTACGGAAAACCATCCGTTCCGCAAGATTGGGCGATCGATGCCACTCGTATCGACTTGCGAGGTTGCGAGCGTTGGATCGTCAGCTTGAAGAACATCCATTCTACCTTGGAGCGGAATGAGATGGAGGCTTGGCAGAAATTGATCCGTGTCTTGACGCACGAGATCATGAACTCCATCACACCCGTTATCTCGTTGTCCGAGACCTTGAGCAAACGTTGCAAAGCAGATCCGGATGATGTCCGGAATCGTTCGTATATCCAGCATGGGGTAAATGTCATCCATCGCCGGAGTAAAGGGTTGCTGGATTTCGTTGAGAATTACCGGAGATTGACCCGGATCGCCTCTCCGGTAAAGACCCGTATCTTAGTGAAAGATTTCTTTTCGGATTTAAGGCGTTTGTGCCCTGAGCCTTCTATCCGTTTCCGCTTGCCGGACGAGCCTCTGGAATGGTTCGCGGATCGGGCGCAGATGGAGCAGGTCTTCTTGAACTTACTGAAGAATGCTTGTGAGGCTTGTGCGGAAAAGCCAAACCCCGAGATTATCGTGGCGGCTCAGCGGGAGGGAAACGAACTCGTCTTTACCGTGCGAGACAACGGTATCGGTGTCTTACCCGAGGTTATCGACCGGGTTTTTGTACCTTTCTTCACCACCAAGCCCTCCGGCTCGGGTATCGGTTTAAGCATCTGTAAGCAAATAATCACCTTGCATGGCGGCCATATCTCGGTAGAATCCGAGAATGGAAAGGGTAGCTGTTTCTTTTTGTACTTTAATTGATTATCAGCCTATTGCAGTTTTTCTAAATTTCTTATACGGAAAACTTTAGTTTCTTCAAGGAAAAACTTTCGTTTCTATATAGGGAAACAAAAGTTTCTTACTGAGGAAACTTTTGTTTTATTAGGAGAAAACTCAGGCTGCTATTATAGGAGATTCGTGATAGGATTCATGAGACGGAAAGTTATTGTCTGTTTTTAGTGCGCTTACCCTGTAAAATACATACCTTCGCGGATATATTTAATTGATTTTCTATGAAATGGTATCTATGGGGGGCAGTTGTCCTGCTTTATTCCCTGTTTGGAAGCGCTTGTTCTACGGAACGGAGGTATGATTTGTCGGCTTATGGTTTATCCCCGGTCGAGAATGTGGATAATGCGCCCGCTATGGCGAGGGCATTGGAGCAGATACGGGAGAAATGCGAGGAAAACCAGACCATTGTGGTGACCTTGCCTAAGGGCCGCTATGAGTTTTATCCCGATAGCGCGGCGGAGCGTGTCTATTTCATCTCGAATCATGATCAAATGAATCCGAAGAAAGTAGGTTTGCCTTTCGAGGGGATGAAGAATATGGTGTTCGACGGGCAAGGCTCGGAGTTAATCTTCCACGGCAGGATGTTGCCGGTCTCTTTGCTGGATTCGAGGAATTGTGTCTTGAAGAATTTCAGTATAGACTTCAAGCATCCTCAGATTTCACAGGTAAAAGTGGTGGAGAACGATACGCTGAAAGGCGGGATCACCTTCGAGGTGGCTCCATGGGTACGCTATGAGATACGGGATAGCGTGTTTGTAGCGAAGGGAGAAGGCTGGGAGTTGACTCCCGGTTCCGGTATCGCCTTCGAGGGAGATACACGTCATTTGGTGTATAATACAAGCGATATCCCGGTAGGCGTGCGGGGCTTGATCGAGGTTTCTCCAAGGCTGATAAAGTCTCCCCGTTGGAAAGACAGCCGTTTGGTGCCCGGTACGGTGATCGCCATGCGTTCTTGGGAACGTCCGGCTCCCGGTGTCTTCCTGTATCATGACGTGAATACGACTCTGGAGAATATCAAGGTTCATTATGCCGAGGGAATGGGCCTCTTGGCGCAAGTGAGCGAGAATATCACGCTGGATGGTTTCTCCGTTTGCTTGAAAGGGGCGGACGATCCGCGGTATTTCACGACACAGGCGGACGCTACCCATTTCTCGGCCTGTAAGGGAGCGATCATCTCCAAGAATGGCTTGTACGAAGGGATGATGGACGATGCTATCAATGTGCATGGAACTTACCTGAAAGTGGTGAGACGAGTGAATGACTCGACCTTGGTAGGCCGGTATATGCACCCGCAATCGTATGGTTTCGAATGGGGAAGGGTAGGGGATTCCGTGCAGTTCATCCATTCGAGCACCATGGAATTGATAGGGGCGAGAAACCGGATTACCGCTATCAAGGCGGTAGATCAACCGGATTACCGAGGGGCGAAGGAGTTCGAGATCCGGTTTGAGAATACGGTGAATCCTTCGATCCATGAGGGAAGCGGTTTCGGCATAGAGAATCTGGAGTGGACGCCGACGGTCCTATTCTCGGATAACTTAATCCGTAATAACCGTGCCCGCGGTTCCTTGTTCAGCACGCCTCGGCAAACGGTCGTAGAGAATAATGTTTTCGATCATACCTCGGGGACGGCGATCCTGCTGTGCGGTGATTGCAACGGCTGGTTCGAGACCGGCGCTTGCCGGAACGTGTTGATCCGTAAGAATAAGTTCATCAACTCCTTGACGAATATGTTCCAATTTACGAACGCTATTATCTCTATTTATCCCGAAATCCCGGATTTAGCGTCGCAAAGGAAATATTTCCATAGTGATATCGTGATCGACGCGAACGAGTTTATTACGTTCGATAGGCCATTGGTATACGCCAAGTCCGTGGACGGGTTGGTCTTCACGAATAATATTGTCAAACAAAATAAGGAATACCCAGCCTTCCATTGGAATAACCATCGTTTCTATTTCCAGCGGGTGATCCATTCGAAAATAGAGAACAACTATTTTGATGAAGGGTTTATCCGGGAGAGGGATGTCTTAGAGGAAAATAACGGATATGATATATAGGAAATTAATCGTCTTGGTAAGCCTTTTGATAGGCTTCGTAAACATTGCGTTCGCCGGCGTTGGTGATCTCGATACGTTAAACGTACGTTCTCAAGCCCCT
>OCPU01001922.1_pt1 | contig 14428 bp, 8 predicted proteins | sample 1538661 | NCBI WGS metagenome assembly OCPU01 (sample SAMN04571716, study PRJEB22368) | human gut metagenome | biome: human gut; material: stool | host: Homo sapiens | place: Luxembourg | collected 2012-10-19
AAAGCGTCTGGAAGCACGCGACTTCAGTCGTGTGAGGATAAAGTTTTTAATTCACTATATACATATCCCTTTCTATATTCTGACTCCACCTGCTAATCCTCCTTTTTTCCTGGTACAGCTTCTTTCCCAAACATTGCCAGTGCCTGATTCACTTTGTCCAGACGCACCGTTTCTTTTCCCTGTTCCAATTCCCTTACAAAACGAAGTCCAAGTCCGGAACGGATTGCAAAATCCTCCTGCGTCAGCCCTGCTTTTTTTCTTTCTTTTTTTATATAATCTCCAATTGTACTCATATTAAACATATTAATCCCGTTCGGGTATGATTTCAAGTGAATTATATACAAAAATCCCGTTCGGGTATAATTTATATATTTCCATATTAAATCATCCCGAACGGGTATAATAATATTTTTATGTTTTGTGCCCGGGTTCCGATTTATTGTGGGGTATTATATTTTACTCTGACATAAGTAAAGAGCCTCGGACCAGATGGACCAAAGGCTCTTCCTGATAGAGTTTTCCATTTACCAGTATTTTTTTACATAATTGACAGCCTCTTCCTGTGACAGGGAAAATTCATTCATGATATTTCTGATTGTGTCTGCCTCACTGATATTAAAATTCCTGCAGGTCCTTACAGTCGCACGAATGCCTTCAAGGATACCTTCCCATCTGCCTTCCTGACGGCCTTCCTGTCGACCTTCCTGTCGACCTTCTTCAACACCTTCCTGTCTTAACTCTTCCAATGCATTACACATATTGATCTGTCCCCCTTTCTGCTCCGATTCCAAAGCATGGTCAATCAGTTTCTGTGATTCTGTAATGGCTCCTATCACAAGTCCAAGATCTGCCGGAATATTATGATCCCTGTAAACTTCATTAATCTTCGTATAATCCCTGGCATAGATCAAACGGCTCACGTCAAACACCATATTTACATCCGGATCACTGAAACACAGCTCTCCACTTGATCTTACCTGTACCAGGTTCATACGGTAATCAGATACCAGTGGTTCTATCTTTTCGGGGATCTCCAGCATATCCTTCAGGGAAGACGGACCATCCCATTCACTTTCTCCATAGTATACACACAGACTGATCACCGGATGTAACCGGTCAGTCTTCTTAAAACCTGACAGGAATTCATCCGATGAATGGAAATCCCCGTTTTTCTTATTTACTGCTGCGATCTCATCATATTCTTTCATGTAAGAGAACGCATCTCCGACCATATGTCGCAGCGGCATCGCATAATGGATCTTTGCCTGATTTTCCAGTCCCCAGAGTACAAAATCCACACCATATGCCGTCTTCTTTACAACATCCAGGATCTTCTGTATTGTTTCTGCATGACCGTTAAATTTCAGCATGGAGGAAACATCCGTATCTGCTTCTGTAAGATCCTGCGGCTTCAGCACCTGTTCCCCGTTAAAAAATACTGCATTGAACAGATCCGCAAAATGTCCATTGTCTCTCCAGAAGTTCTTCAGTATGGTATCCGGTTTGATCTTATTTTTTTCCGTCGTATCCAGCACCTCCTTTTTGCCTGTTTCTGTTATCAATATATCATAATTATTATTTTGTTTCCACGAAAGGAAATATAAAAATTATTAAAAATCTGAAAAGTACAGCGTCCGATTGTTTGATCTATTCTCTTTTCTCATTCTGTCAGCTGTAAACGTTCATATAACTATAAAAATACCACTCTGATGCGTGAAAAAGGCAGTTATAAATAACCATTTTTTCAGGGTTGTGAATGAATTTCTAATCAGAGAATGTGCTTTTTAATCTAAAATCAACCTGTCCACCACCCAAAGGGGAACTATAATCATGACAAAGATTAAAAACACAAAGAAGGGCATGGCAAAAAAGACATTAAGTATGTCACTTGTTGTTGCAATGCTTGCTACTTCTAATGTGCCGGTATGGGCTGCTGAGTTCAGTGATGGCAGCGAACCATCAGTTACTACAGAAACTCCTGTTGCTGAAACATTTTCTGATGATGCCGCAGAAGCTCCTGTTGTAGAAGACAACACAGCAGATGTCAATGCAGCAAATGAAGCTGAGGTTTCTGGTAATCAATATTCTGTAACATATACACCTATTAGTTTTACTGCAACAGGTGCTACTTCAACTCCTGTAGAGAAAAACACCATGACATGGGCAGATGGAACATTATCCACAACTGTTTCTGTTACAGATAATAAAATTCTTACCGATGCAAAAGTATATGCAACATGGAAAGTTGATAATGTAGCTGTAAGCGCTTTAGCTGGTACTACAGCAGCAACATTCGCCAATGATGTAGCTACAATCACACCAACTGCATATACTGTCTCTTCAGCAACCGCAAACAAGACAGTAGCATTATATGTATACGCTGTAAAGGATAACCAGGTTGTATGGAGCTATACTTCAGATGCTATTACTGTAAATCCCAAGAATACCGCAGATGTTGTAAAAGCAACAGCAGCTGATGTTGAGTATAATGGTAAAATCCAGCAGGCAACGCCTACATTAAATCCAGTGTCAGGAAATTTACCGGCAGAATTAGATAATATTGCTGATTATACTATAGGTTATGATGAAAACAGTGATTTTGTTAATGTAACTGATAAACCGATCACCATCACATTAACACCTAAATCATCTGCATATAAAGGTTCTATCACAACTACTTATAAAATTAATCCAAAAAATTTAAGTACTTCAAATGCAATCGCAGATGAAATGGTTGCTACATTAAAGAATACATCTTATAAATTTGATGGCGGTAATACTAATACTGATGTATTAAAAGTAAAAAAAGAAGACATCACATTAGTTGATAAAGCTACAAAGAAGATTGATTTATCTGATTATCTCAAAGTTGACAAAAACGGCTATGTAAATGTTACAAGAGATGGAAAGATTGAGCTTGCCACTCCTGAAACCGGAAACAAAAACTATACTATTTCCGGCGCTGTTGGCTCTGACAATACTAAAATCCAGTCCACAAATGTTCCTGAAGTTGCTGCACGTGATCTGAGCTCAGTTACAGTTACAATCGATCCAGTTCAGAAAACAAACAATAAAGCAACACTCGCAGCAGATCAAGTTCATTTTTATGACAAAGACAGCAAAAAAGAATTAGCTCTGTTTAATTATGTAGATATTGATATTCCAAATAACGCAGTTGAAGCTGGAAAATACACTGTAACAATTACACCTAAGGCAACTACATCAAGCAGTAAGCTTACAGGTAAAACTACCGCTGAATTATCAATTTTTGCAACAGATATCAATACTGCTGTATTCAAAATAGGTACTAATGCTAAAGAAACAACAGTACCAGGTAGTGCTGGTAAAAAAGATACTTACAATTTTAATAGCATTACGAAATACTATACCGGAGAACCAGTTACATTTACAACTGATGAAATTGGTGTTCCAACAGTTGGTGCTAACAGCACTCCATTAATAAAGGATAGTGATTACGAAATCACATATTCCGATAATACAAATGCAGGTACTGCAAAAATGTTCCTTATTGGAAAAGGCAGCTACGCAAACAGCATTAAAAACTATACTTTTACAATTAGCCAAACACCAGTTACAGATGTAAAAGCAAGTGAATATGTTGAAAAGATCAATGGTGCAAAACCAGAAGATTATAAAACAGCAATGGGAGTTGTTGTAAAAGCTCAGGTTCCTGGAACAAATAAAATCTTAACTTTAACAGAGGGAAAAGATTATACAGTAACTTACGCATGGGGAGCTGATGGAAAATCTGTTGATGCAACTGTTGCAGTAAAAGCTAATAGCAATTTTGATGATCCAACCGATACTAGTATTCTTAAAGTAAACTCAAAGATTTCCAATGCAACTTTAAAATCAGAGTACATTAAACTGAAAGAGACTTCTTTTACATACAATGGTCAGGCAGTTAAACCTGATTTTGACGTTGTAATTGGCGGACATATTGTCAATCCAAATCAATACACTGCAAAATATACAAATAATGTAAATGCCGGTACTGCAACTTTAACAGTTTCTGCTAATGATAATTCTGATTATCAGGGAACAGCAAGCATTACGTATACTATTCAGTCTGCTGATGCATCTAAATTAAAGGGCGTAATCGGTACTCAGGAATACAAAGGATACACTCTTGAAATTGCGCCAGATAAGATCGACCTTACTTTAGACGGAAAGAAAATTGATGTTGAAAGTAACTTCATCTTAACCTATGGAGAAAATGTAAAAGTAGGTGAAGGTACAGTAACTTTAACACCAAAGAACAAAAACTTTACCGGAACTAAAACATTAACATTCCAGATCAGTGGTGAAATGCTTGATGGCACCAATGCGACATTTGCATATGTTGATAAAGATGGCTTTGCAGTAGCTAGTCCTACATTTGCTTACGACGGTACCGCACATACCTGTGCTAAAACTTCTTTAACATATACAGGCAAAGATTTAAAAGAAGGCACTGACTATGAGATCAAGTACGTTGATAATGTATACGGTCAGAAAGGCAAAGATAAAAAACAGTATGCTGCCGTTCTTGCAGTAGCTAAGGGCAAATTTGGCGGAAATCTGACAACTTCAGATGCTGCTTCCGGTATTAGTGTTAAAGATGGTGTTTATACAGATGCTGCCGGAAACAAGATTACAAACGTATTCAAGATAGATCTGATTGAAATTACTCAGGAAGAGATTACTGCAAGCTGTGTATCTGTTTCCAACGGAACATATGCAGCAGGTCTTCCGGTTAAACCATCTGTAAAAATTGTTGTAAAAGGAAGAACACTTGTAGAAGGTACAGATTATGACTTAAACGTATCCGCAAACAAGGATGTAATCAACGCAACAGAAAAACAGACTCTTCTTGTTACAGTTGAACCTAAGAATGGCTATAAATTACCAAATTCTGTTACATTGACTTATGCATGGGGAATTGACAAATTTGACCTTGCAAATGCAGACGTTACCGTAAATGGTGATAAAGTTACTGTTAAATGCGGAAAAGTAGAAGTTGCTGCTGATGAATATACAGTGACAAAGGATGCAGCAGCAAACAAAGTTACTGTAACCGCTACAAAAGGAAATAAGAACTACAAAGGTTCCAAGACAGTTTCTGCCGTTGTAACTGATCCGACAGAAAAACCAGCTACACCAATGATCAGCAGTGTTAAAGTTACCGGAAACAAAGCAACCGTAATCCTTTCCGGTGATTCCGAAGGTGCTGCAGGTTACGACTATGTAATCTCTACAGACCGCGATTGCATCACAAACAAAGACTATGATTCCGTAAACAAGAACCAGGTTCAGACCTCTACTACATTCAAATATGTACAGCAGGGAACCTACTATGCATACTGCCACGCTTGGAAACGTGACGCAAACGGTAAGAAAGTATTCAGCGACTGGTCTAATGCATATCCATTCGTTGTATCCGCAATCACACCGGACGCTCCAGTTATCACAAACGTAACAGTAAGCGGATCTACTATTAAAGTAACATACAAAGCAGCTGCAAATGCAACTGGTTACGATGTAGTACTGGGAACTGGCTCCAAGAAAGAAAACGGTGAGACACGTCCATACAACTATGGCGCTCACAAGAAACTGAACCTCAAAGAAGGTACAGTAACAGCAACATTCAAGAACGTACCAAAGGGAACATGGGTAGTTGGAATGCATGCATTCAACAGAACATCCGAAGACGGAAAGAAAGTCTTCAGCCCATGGTCAAACCTGAAAAAGGCTACTGTTAAATAATCCTTTGGGTAAAGAAATATATAAATAAGAAAAACTATTGCTAGACTCTTAAATGGGTCAAATACAGTACTTCCCCTAGATGAGGGGGATATAATAATCAACCAATATTCAAAGGGGGGGGGACTGTATTTATACAGCAATAGTTTTTCTTTTTCTGAAAAGAGGATAAAAGAATGCTTGAAGAACAACTTAAAGAATTGGCTTTAATCGTTAAAAATGATGACCTAAGAAAATATGCTGGAAATGCATTTTGGAATTTAATACAAGCTGTTATAAGTAAAGATCCGGTATCTGGAACGTTAGCAGGTAAAGATGTAAAACAAATAGTCTTTCATATGCCGACTGTTATATTTTGGAATAAAATAAAAAGATTTTTACAAGGAACATATAAAGACTATGAAGAACAAGTAAAAATGGCTTCTCAATTCAACAATGATAATGAAAAATATGCTGAATTTGTAAAAAAACAGATATATTTGATTGACAAACTAGAGGATGATATGAAGGTAGATTGCTTTGCGATATTAACTCGATGTTTGCTACTGCAAGAAATAGAAATTTCGTTGTATTTTAAATTAGCGCAGATTATAAATCAGTGTACTCCGTTTGAATTAGAATATATAAGAAAAATAGGAATTAACGAGAAGCAAAAAAATAGTGCAATGGTATCATCGTTATATCAATATGGGTTATTAGAACAAGATTCAGATGAAACGGAAGTATATTATATCTTTTCTGGATTTGGAAAGGCATTGAAGGGAAATTGTTTAAATTATGGCGATGATACAAAATGTGAGGTATTTAAAACATACAATGATGTTTCTCCATTATCTATTTCAGAGCCTGCTTTAATGGGGGATATAAAACAATTATTTATTGAAGAAGTTGATAGTTAATAATAGGTTCTCGGAATCTTGATCTTACCAACTAAAATTCATCAGTTGGATAAATTTTGAAAAGTAAATATTATCCAGAACGGATATGATAAGTAATAAATTGAGAAAAATGGTGCACTTTTATCGAACTTGCGTCAGACATGGTTTATAATGGTACTGCTTATGAAGTTAAGTGGTCTGCTCAAAGAGATCTTGTAGTGGGGAAGTCTTTGGCAGGGTCCAGGCTGTTGATGGCAACTTTAGGTGGCAATACAAAGACTTTGTTGCCTGTCTCTGAGTTACCCTGTATACTGTCATTAATACAGTAAAGAAAGGGATCCCAGAGCATCCTCCTGATAAGACGTATACTCTGGGATCATGGTTTTGAAACTATGATTATTATATCAGATAGCTACCCAGGTCAGATCATCGAAAAAATCCGGGAAGAAAGTAATATTTACATAAAATGATACAGAAATTTTTATAAAGCAAAAGAATAAAAATACCCAAATAGGACTCCTATCATCATTACGATAGGGATTCTTCTTTATCAAAATTTATTCTATGATTGTCGAAAAGTTTCTCTGGTAAACAAATAGCAGCTCTGATAAAATATATATACAAAATATGTGCCAAGAAACTATTAACTTATAAGGCAGTTAGGCAGTTGCTGCATGGATTCTCAAATCCTGTATAAAAGAATGTTCCTAATACAACGTTAAGTTTATTTGTTAAAACTGCTTGAGGGAAACATCGAAATTTCCAGCCGAGCAGTGCATCAGGATCGCCCAACCATACCGGTACACTGGATAGAAACGAACGGATAGGACAGCCTTAATTCCGAGGCAAATGCAATCAGGGAACAGACAGTATATTATGAGATCCGTTTCAGCTTAACCTCAAAGAGGTTACAGTAACATTCAAGAATGTATCAAAAGGAACATGGTAGTTGGAATGCATGCATTCAACAGAACATCCGAAGCCGAAAAGAAAGTCTTTATCTCTTATAATCTGTTTTACTACAGGTTGGCAGTCCTTTTGTATCCCAGGACATCCCGGCCTGTTTTATCCAGGTATCTGTTCCGAGAAGAAAGCCATTTGACTGAGCATCCAGGATGTACCATTTACCCCCAACCTTTACCTGATTCCACTGGTGGCTCGGGTTACTGGCTTTGGCATTTGCATGAACGTAACGGCAGTCTACCCCGATTGCATCACAGAGTGCTTTCATGCCTCTTGCATATCCGGAACACTGTGCTTCTCCATATACCAGTGCACCCCAGGCTGTATTTGCATAATTATACTGCCATCCCCTGTATGCATATCTACAATTGCTGCGGAGATAATTAAAAGCAGTCAGGACTTTATCATAATCTGACATTCCTTTCCGGATATAATTCAGTTTAAAGCTCTGTACAACACTTCTTACCTGCGCCAGATGGGCAGTATCCAGATATGGACCATACACACTGCCGTAACTATAATCACCTTTTACAGTAGGAGATTTTAAGGTTATCTTTCTGGCTGCGCTCTTATCACTATATATGTTTTTCCCATTTACATTCTTATAGGCAAGTATTCTGTATTGATAAGTTTTTCCTGTTTTTGCAGTCTTGTCTGCGGCAGTAAGTTTGCTTCCTTTTCTTACTGCTTTCAGATAACTCCATTTTCCATTGTCATACCTGTAGATTCTGTACCCGTCTGCCTGATTTGTATAACTCCATGACAATTTTACAATCTTGTTATCGGTAGTATAACATTTGTAAAGTTCCGGTGTCTGCAGAACCGGTTTTACAGTAATGGTATTTGAGATTATCCTGACATCATCCCCGAAATTTTCAGATTCCGGATCAAATACATAATCCGAATATCTAAGCTGATAGGAATATTCATGTCCTGCCTTTGTTGTCGTGTCCACAAAAGTAAGATTATCACCTCGGGCACTTGGCCGTTCAGAATAACAGATCACCTTTTGGGCATTCCCATAACATGCATAGCGATCATCATCGATAACATTCCAGACTGCACCGATAACCTGAAAACGGTCCAGCCTCTTTAGTTCTCCTCCATTTTTAACCGAAGGTTCCGAACGGTAAACATCTACATATTTAGAACCCAGAGTATTTACCAGTGCATCAAACTCTATGCAGCTCGCATTTCCTGCCCGCCATTGTTTGATATTCATAAACGTAGTATCTTCCCGGACTGTCTGCGCCGCTTCTGCATTTACTCCTGTGCATAAAGCCATACACAGCAGCATACAGCACAGCAACAGTAATCCGGACAATTTTTTTAACCTTTCTGATCTTTTTCGCATCTTCATATTCCTCCTTCAGATATGTTCTTTTATTTAAATGAATTGTACCACATATCATCAAAAACTATCCAGTGATTGTCTTAATTTGTCAATGACAGAGAGACAAAAAACATCAGTGTAAGATAGAAATTTTATCAAATTAAAATTCATAAAAAGAAGGCTCCAGTCATTACAGCCGGAGTCTTTCTTTAATAAAAATGTTTCTTCCTTCAATAGATAATGTAATCAAACCATTGTGGTATATCCTGGGATAATCTTACTATTTTTCCCCTTCGAAAAATAGCAAAGCGATGAAAGCTATTACTATTGTCATAAAAAACTGCCAGATCACATTCTTTAAGTAGATACTGCAAATTTGAAAAAGATTGAAAGTATCTTTTTTCAATATCAGATTCAGGAATTCCATGCCCGCCATTCTGAACTCTTTCAGCGACTCTTCGTTTAGCAGTTTCTACAGAATCCACACCTACATAGTGTAATTCTATTGTATAGCCTAATTGTTTCGCACGTTTAAAATTTTTTATAATAGATTTCCCACACAAAGTACTCTCCTGATTAAAAGATATTCCTTCTGAAAAGTATTTATCAATCAACTGAACTGCTATTTTTCCTGCTTTCAGGACATCAGATGTATTGCGCCAATCTCCTAGTTCTTTTACGATTTCATCTGTATTTACTCGGGGCATTTTCTTTAAATTATCTAATATCTGATAAAGAGTAGATTTACCCGCTCCATTAACTCCACCCAAAACAATATATTTTTTCATTTAGAATAAATTCCTCGCAATTACCTGTTTTTGCTTTTTTTGAAGCAAAAAATCCCCCACCATTTGATAAAATTCCCTTTGTTCTTCTGAATCAGCCTCTAATGTAAGCTGTAATGTGTCTTCAGGTTCCAGACATTTGATTTCTTCATATATTTTTTCATATTTTTTTACATCGCACATTTTCAACCCACCTTTTTATTTTTGATTATCATTGTTATTTATTTTGAGTATATCAAACACTTTCTATACTTACCATTAAGGAGCCCCTGACTGTCCGGTCCGGATTGTATCTCCCTCAATACAGTTCATGATCTCTTCCAGAGAACAGTCCCTGTATTCTGCTACGGTGTACTTTAGAATATTGCTCATAATCGGCTTATACGAAAAAATATTTTTCGCCTCTTTATCTTTTGTTTCTCTGCCTTTTAAGGTTCTCATTATTGTAGAAATACTGTTTTTTACTTTCATGAGATACTCCTGCAAATGAAATTTTCTATTTATATTTTCATGATACCTCAGAAATAAAACTTCGTCAAATGCTTCTTCCCGATTCGGGCAGACACCAGAGGAGGTGGCAGATTAGAGTAAATTTCTTTCACCAAAATCAGAACCGGGTTCCGATTTACTGCATCAGTTTTTCAGGTAGATTCCCTGGATATTTTATATTTTATGAGTTTCATTGTGTATCGTTACTTATTATAATCAGCGTAAAACTAGAAGAATTTTTTCAATACATCAACAGATTTATTTGCAATAACTGCCTGTTTTTACTACGATTGTCAACAATTATCCACTTATAAATCATAAAACATGGATATTCCCCAAGTCTGAAATCAATTCCCCATACGAAATTTTCTCCAAAATCAACCTGTCCACCACCCAAAGGGGAACTATAATCATGACAAAGATTAAAAACACAAAGAAGGGCATGGCAAAAAAGACATTAAGTATGTCACTTGTTGTTGCAATGCTTGCTACTTCTAATGTGCCGGTATGGGCTGCTGAGTTCAGCGATGGTAGTGAAGCATCAGTTGCTACAGAAGCTCCAGCTGCTGAAACATTCTCTGATGATGTTGCTGAAGCTCCGGTTGTAGAAGATACCACTGAAGCAGATACAACAGATGCTGCTACAGTTACCGAAGCAGGAGATTTGATTCTTGATGATGTTACAATTACCAAAAGTGCAACTTTTGGTGCTAATGAAAAGGTTGCTGTATCAGGTATAATTAAATATAAAGATGGCAGCGATGTAAAAGAATTAAAAGATTATTACTTTGGATGGAGAGTTAAAGGAACAACAAATGCTATATTCACAGACCGTGTAGCAAAAGATAACACTACAGACAAAATGTCCTTTATTCCAGATTTTGCTGATGCATCCAGTTGGACAGCATCACAGGCTCGCCATATTGACTGGAGTGAATATGCTGGAAAAACACTGGAGCTGTATGTATACAATAATGAAAATCCAGATGACATCAATATTGCACCAACTGTTATTGGAGAAACAACTATTAATAAATGCGCTATTGAAGGTACACTCAACTTAAATAAAACAAGCAATGATCTTGAGTATAATGGAAAAGATTTCTATTATACAGATAATACTGCAGATGGAAGTGATAATGCTGTAAAATTAGTCAATTCAGGAGCAGCTCTCACAGTTAAAAAAGGTGATACTGTACCAGGAGTTTTAGGAAGTACATGGACTGCTGCAACTGTATTAAAATATTTTGATGTAGCTGCAACAAAAACTGCTAAAAATGCTAATGAAAAATTAACAGTAACTGCAACTGCTAAAGCAGATTCTCCATATACTGGCACAATATCTGCTGATGTTCTTACTGTGCAGAAACGTGATTTTGATGCAAATGAATTTGAATTAAGCGTTGCAGATGGTCTTTCTTATCAGTATACAGGAGATATTATTACCCTTCCTACTGACAAGGTAACATTCAAAGAAAAAGATGACGTTTTATCAGGTGCAGATTTATCTGCTGCTGTGAAAAAAGCTGTAACTACAGATAAAGCAACTGGTATGAAGACTGTTGAAGTTACTTTAGATGCAGATAAATTACCTAACTTTAACCTGACTGATTCAGATAAAACTCAGATTACAACTAAAGCAAATGTAGAAATTACCAAACGCGATTTAAGCGCTGATTCAACATCTATTACATTAAGATATGGTCGTGTACCGAAGGGAACAACCGTAGGTCAGTTTGCCAACGCTAATCTGGTATTTAAAGATAAATCGGGAACAGAGTTAAAACTTACAAATAATTCCGATTATAATCTCATTATTAAAGATCCAGACAATCAGACTGTAACAAATACACAATCCTTTGATAGAGTTGGTACCTATACTGTTACTGTTTTTGCTAATGAACAGTCCAATCCAACTTGCAAGAACGGTCAGATTCTGGAAGTAAGAGTGGCAAGCAACGTAATTGCTACAGCTTCTTTCACAAATACATATGCTCCATATTATACAGGAACAGAACTTAAACCTACCAAAGAAGAGCTTGGAAAACTTGTAATTTCTAATGTAAACCTTGCAGTTGGTTCTGAAACCTTAAAAGATGACGAATGGGAAATTACAGGATATTCAAATAATGTTGAAGCTTCCAAATATGACAAAAATGGTGACATTACAACCTACGGATATGTCGAAATTAAAGTAAAAGGTGATTCTTCCTACGCAGGTCAGACTTATAAAGTTCCATTTGAAATTAAGCCATTAATTGTATCTGCTGATTCTGTGACTGTACCAAAAACAGTTACATACAATAAAGGAAATGGTCCGGCAAGTGATTACAAAGTTCAGTTAGTTGTAACAGCAAAAGATAGAACCGGAAAAATCGTTAAAGGCTTAAGTGCGGATGATTATTCTATAAAATATGAATATGAAGATGGTTATAGCGATGTTCCTAAAAACAACGTCGGTCAGAACGAACTTCATGATTTTATTAAAGCTACTATTACTATTAAAAATCCTAACTTTGCCGGTGATAAGGGTGCTAATACAGTAGTTGAAATGCCTCAAACAACTAGCGCTGATAAATGGACAGAGATTGTTGAAAAAGCAGTTACAAATGATATGATCAAGATCAATCCATCCAGCTATGTATATACCGGCGGTAATATCACCCCTACATATACAGTACTCGATGGAGCAATTGCTCTGTATGATAAAGCTGATTATGGTGATAAAGGTGAATACGAGCAGGTAAGCATCACAAATAATAAAGAAGTCGGAACTGGTACAGTAACTGTAAAAGGTGTTACAGGAAAATATTCCGGAACTGCATCTGCTAACTTTACAATCACACCTGCAAATACATCTGATGTAAAAGTTACATTTTATAAAGATGATGAATGCCAGTACACTGGAAGACAGGTTAGACCGCGTACATTCAAAGCTACATTAAATGGCAATGATGTCACCAACCAGTTTGAGATTGTAAGCTACGGTGAAAATGTTTCCGGAAAAGGAACTGTTGTATTAAAACCGGTTGATGGAAATAAGAATTTCACAGGTTCCAACATTACAGTAGACTTTAACATCATCAAAGAATATGTAAACGCAGACTTAAATGTATTTAATTCCAATGGTGTAAATGTTACTGTAGCTAATTCAGTATCTAATGTAAAGGGCTATAAAGTAACTGATGAAAAAGCAATAAACTATTCCGGAGATTCCTTTGACTTTGATGGAACCGCTAAGACATTTGCAAGTGAAGTACTGAAAAATATTTCCAAGACAGATGCCAATGGTAGCACAACAGCAGTTTCAAAAGCAAAAGAGTCTGATTTCGAAATTAAATATGTAGATAATATTTCTGGTAAAAATACAGGAATGAAAGACAGCAGTAATAATAGTTATAATATTGCATATGTATATGTTGTTGCAAAAGATGGTACTGGTTATACAGGAACAAAGTCTTTCACAACAGCTGATGGAACAACCATTAAAGGTGTTGTTGATTATGTAGCATTTGCCATTAAGAATGTAAAATTCGTAAAGCAGAACGTCTATGTTCAGAATGCAACTTATGCAGGAGGACTTCCGGTTAAGCCAAGCGTACTCGTTCAGATTAACGGAAATACTCTTGTTGAAGGTAAAGATTATACCCTTACCTTAAAGGCAAATGGTCATAATGATCCAAGTGGTGTTAATTTTGTAAATGTTACAGACGGTAAAGTTTACAAAGTAGAAGTTACCGGTATCAATGGATATACTGGTTCTTCAGAAACTGATCTCGCATGGGGCATTGACAAGAAAGATATCAAAGACTGCGATGTTAAGGTTACAAATGGTGTCGTAACTGTCATGAACGGATATATTCCTGTTCCAACCACAGAATATACATCTAAGAACAACGGAGACGGAACCTACACAGTAACAGCTAACAGCACTTCTAAAAACTACACAGGTTCTAAGTCTGTTAAAGCTGATGGAAAAGCCGCAGACGAAAAACCAGATGCTCCAATGATCAGCAGCGTTAAAGTTGTTGGAAACAAAGCAACAGCAATCCTTTCCGGTGATTCCGAAGGTGCTGCAGGTTATGACTATGTAATCTCTACAGATCGTGACTGCATCACAAACAAAGACTACGATTCCGTAAACAAGAACCAGGTTCAGACTTCTACTACATTCAAATATGTACAGCAGGGAACCTACTATGCATACTGCCACGCTT
>OCPU01001930.1_pt1 | contig 14370 bp, 10 predicted proteins | sample 1538661 | NCBI WGS metagenome assembly OCPU01 (sample SAMN04571716, study PRJEB22368) | human gut metagenome | biome: human gut; material: stool | host: Homo sapiens | place: Luxembourg | collected 2012-10-19
GAACGCGGCCTGCCCGTCACCTGCGCTCCCGGCCCGTCCGCCGTACTGGACGCGCTGTGCCTGTCAGGCCTGCCGACCGACCGATTCTGCTACGAAGGGTTCCTGCCCCGCAAGCATTCCGAACGCGTGCAATACTTGCGCACGTTGCGTTCGGAGCGCCGCACCATTGTGTTTTACGAGACTTTGCATCGCATCGACGATGCCATGGCCGACCTGCTTGACGTGTTCGGTCCGAACCGCAAGATGGCGCTTTGCCGTGAACTTACCAAGGATTTCGAGCAGATTCGCCGCGGAACCATCGCGCAGATTCGCCAAAGCGTGATCGACGAACCTCCGCGCGGTGAAATGGTGTTGGTCGTCGCCGGCGCTTCCGAAGAGGAGGCCGATGCCGCGGCCCCCACGTCGCTGAGCATAGAAGACTTGGCGGTGCTGTCGATCGACCGTGCGCGGGAAGACAATCTGCGCATCAAAGACGCGATTTCGCAAGTCGTTGCCGAGCACCCCCTTGCGGATGGCTCGCTTGCCAATCGCAAGCAGGTCTACAACACGGTTCTTGCCATGAAAGAGTAAGCCTTTCGCATTGTCTGCCGTTTGACGATCGCTTGCCGCGCGATTGCCCGCTGCGTACTTGCGATTGCGTTGTTGCGTTGTAGGCACTTGTGATTGCGCTACCTTAGCCAGCATGCTCAATCGCATCGTTTAATGTGTGCGATTCCAACGATTCCAGCAGTATTTGCAGGGAACGTGCCACATCCGGTCCGTCGACTTGCGCAAGATATTCCAGCATCGCAGGTGTTGCGGAAGGATTGGCAATCAGCCATTTGCGCAGTCGAGGCGCATATTCCGCGATATGCCAGAGCACGTCTTGTGGGGTGCCGGGACTGCACGCCACCAGCGGCGTCAACGGAATCGGGGGAGATGGCGGGTCGACCAGCGGTTTTGGCCGTGGCTTGGGCTGGTATGGCGGTGCTTTGCGTCTGCCGTGCGCCTTGTGCCTGCTATGCGCCGCGCACATATTCAGCGTCCTTACGGTCCTTACGGTCTTCGTAATTCTTACGGTTCCCGTGTTCGTAACCTCTGCCGTCAATCGCAAGAATGTAATTCCGTGCCTGCGGAGCGTTGCGAATATGCTTCGTATCTTCCATGATTTGCATGCAATCGTTGGGACGGAAATGAAATTCCTGCATAAGCATGCAGATGATTTCGGAAACCTTCGATTCCGTTTCGGGGGCACAGTTCAGCGCCAGATCACATGCGGTGCGAACGGGTGTGGTCACGGTGATCGGGCCGACCTTAATGGTGTGCTCGGATGGTGCGATGCGGTTGAAGACGTTGATTTTTCGCCCGTATCGCAGTGTTCTGTAGTGGGCTTTCGCGATGATGTCGATGGAGTCGGGGAACGCGCCTCCCAGCCAGACCCATGCGGCGGTGCGCGCACATGCCACGGAACGGCTTGGCAGTAGCGTCGCGATGATGCATGCTCGCCCGTACAAAGTGTCCGAATCATGGCTTGAGTAGGCGTTCGCGCTGTCGAGCTTGCATAGCGCGCCGGATGAGGCCAACAGGTTCAGGCACATCGGTCCCGGAAGGTCGTCGTTGCCCAGAAGGGGTGGTGAAGTGTCCATGCCGGTACAGTAGCGGATTAGATTCCTCCCTTGCCACTTTCCCCGAAAATCTGTGGATATGTGGAAAAGTGATTGTTGTGCAATGCAACAATGTGAATAAATCGGCAGATATTCAAACAATCGAAATCAACGATCGCATGCCAGTCATCCAATAAAAATCCGACTACTGAAATCGGTTGAAAATGCGGGATATGGCGGTTTGTATAATCAGACACCATGAGTCATATTTTGGTGAATGTTGCTTGGCCGTATGCTAACGGCCCCCGTCATATCGGTCACGTCGCCGGCTTCGGCGTGCCCTCCGACGTGTACGCGCGCTACGAGCGCATGAAGGGCAATGACGTGCTGATGGTGTCTGGCACCGACGAGCACGGCACCCCGATTCTGGTGGAAGCCGACAAGGAAGGCGTCAGCGCCCAGGAGCTCGCCAACCGTTACAACCGCGTGATCGCCAAGGACCTGTGCGATCTTGGCCTGAGCTACGACCTGTTCACGCGCACCACCACCGGCAACCATGAGCAGGTGGTGCAGGAACTGTTCAAGCAGTGCCTCGCCAACGGCTACATCTACAAGGGTACCCAGAAGGTTGCCATCTCGCCGTCCACCGGCCGCACCCTGCCTGACCGTTACATCGAAGGCACCTGCCCGATCTGCGGTACCGACGGCGCCCGCGGCGACCAGTGCGACGCCTGCGGCAACGAACTCGACCCGGACGAGCTTCTCAACCCCGTTTCCAAAATCAACGGCGAAACTCCGCGTTTTGAGGAAACCGAACACTTCTTCCTCGACCTGCCGGCGCTCGCCGAAGCCAATCTCGCATGGCTGAAGACCCGCGAAGGCTGGCGCACCAACGTCATCAACTTCTCCATCGGCTTGTTCAAGGAAGTCAAGCCGCGTGCCATCACGCGCGATATCGACTGGGGCATTCCCGTTCCGGTTGCCGGCTGGATCGACAATCCGAACAAGAAGCTGTACGTGTGGTTCGACGCCGTGATCGGCTACCTGTCGGCATCCATCGAATGGGCTCGCCGCAAGGGCGATCCGGAGGCGTGGCGTGCATGGTGGAACGATCCAGCAACACCGGGCTACTACTTCATGGGCAAAGACAACATCACGTTCCACTCCCAGATCTGGCCGTCCGAAATGCTCGGCTATAACGGTCAGGGATCCAAGGGCGGCGAAACGGGCAAGCTTGGTCCGCTGAACATGCCGGAGCAGGTTGTGGCTTCCGAGTTCATGACCATGGAAGGCAAGAAGTTCTCGTCTTCCCGCGGCATTGTCATTTATGTGAAGGATATTCTCGCCCGCTATCCTGTGGACGCCGTGCGCTACTACATTTCCGTGGCTGGTCCGGAAAGCTCCGATTCCGACTTTACGTGGGCTGAGTTCGTGCGCCACAACAACGAGGAGCTTGCCGCTTCCTGGGGCAACCTCGTCAACCGTGTGGCCAACCTGATGAATAAGAACTTCGGTGAGATTCCGGCGCTCGACGAGAACGAAATGACCGATGAGGATCGCGCTCTGCTGAGCGAAACCAAGGCCGCGTTCGACACTGTCGGTTCGCTGATCGAGAACCATCGTCAGAAGAACGCGTTGAGCGAAGCCATGCGCGTGGTCGGCGACATCAACAAGTACATTTCCGCCACTGAACCGTGGAAGATCAAGGACAATCCGGCTCGCCTCGGCACCGTGCTGCACGTTGCCGCTCAGGCTGTGTCTGACGCGAACCACCTGCTGGCCCCGTTCCTGCCGCATTCCGCGCAGAAGGTGTGGGAGGCTCTTGGTGGCACGGGCACGTTCTCACCGCTGCCGCGTTTGGAAGAGGTTGAGGATCTCGACAAGCCGGGCTTCATGTACCCGATCATCACCGGCGACTACAAGCTGGGTGAAACTGTGCATCCGTGGGCTTCCGAGCCGATCGTGGCTGGCGCTCCGGTGCCGAAGCCGCATCCGATTTTCGCGAAGATCCCGCCGGAGGCCGTTGAAGAGGAGCTTGCCCGCTTCGATTCCGAACTGAAGGCTCGTCGTGAGGCTGAAGCGGCTCGTCTTGCCGCTGAAAAGGCCAAGCTGGAAGGCTGATTCAGCTGATATATTTCAGATGATTTGCTTGATTGCCGGTGCGGGAACTTACGAAGTTCTTGCACCGGCTTTTTTATATCTGACGGTGCAATCCAGATTGCATCGATTTTGAATCCGTGAATCGTTATTTCTCTTTGCCATTCCTCTCGTTACAATGAGGAAGTTGAGGGAAATGCGATGCTGCAGGGAGGACTCTTATGTTGGACGTCAAGCGAGTGCTGAAAGCCGCGCCTACGAAAATGCGTTCTCAGGAGCCGCTGCAGCAGTTGTGGACGCCGTGGGGTGAGCAGATCGCCAGCGAATGGCTGTCTTCCAACGCGGCACACAAAGCGTTCTGCCCTACGAAAGATGGCGAACGCAAACTGAAAAACGGCCGCACGCCAATCCTGAACGAACATCCGCGCCCAACCATGGTGCGCAGCAATCACATTATGCTCAACGGATTCTGGGATTACGCGATCGTATCCATTCCTGAAAGCGACAATGGCTCGAAATGGCGCAAATCCACGACTGTACTCACCCGTGACGAAGCGGTGCAGGCAGTAAAGGAAGCGGCCATTCCTGAAACCTTCGATGGAAAAATCCTCGTGCCCTTTTCACCGGAATCTGCGCTTTCCGGCGTACATCAAACGATTTATCCCGACAATATGATCTGGTATTGCACGATTGTGCACCCTGTCACGCTTGGGGGAGAAGAAGCGGTTCGGCAGATCGGGGATGCAAATCGTTTGATTCTGCATTTCGAAGCGGTTGATTACGTGTGTGCCTGCTTTATCAACGGGCAGTTTGCAGGGGTGCATGTCGGGGGCTATCTGCCGTTCGATGTTGATATTTCGGCATTCGTCGATCCCGATGATGATTTCGAGATTGCGTTGTGCGTGTATGATCCGAACGATTCGGGCACGCAGATGCGCGGCAAGCAGAAGATCGAGCGCGAGGGTATTTGGTACACCGCACAAAGCGGCATTTGGCAGAGCGTGTGGATGGAGATCGTGCCGGAGGCGTACATGCAGACGCTCACGCTGAAGGGCTCTGCGGACGGCAGACTGTTCATTCGCGCGGAAATCGGCGGAGACAAGCCGAACGCCAAACTGCGTATCGTCGTAACGGATCCTGCGGATGGCGCGATTGTTGCGGACGAGCGGTTTGCGGCCGGCATGCGCAAGGTGCGTACGGAAATCGCAACGCGGGCTGAGCGCTTATGGTCGCCTGAAGATCCGTATTTGTATGACGTGACGGCGACGTTGGAATTTGGCGCTGCAAAATCGCAAGAAAAGCAGGATATTGTGCGCTCGTATTGCGCATTCCGCACGGTTGAAATCAAGCCTGATTTGAAGGGTGTTGCGCGATTCCATCTCAACGGCAAACCGCTGTTCCTCAAGGGTGTGCTCGATCAGGGGTATTGGCCGGACGGCTTGATGACTGCGCCGAGCGACGAAGCACTGATTCACGACATAATCGCCATGAAGGAATCCGGTTTTAATATGCTGCGTAAGCATATCAAAATTGAGACTGCACGCTGGTACTACCATTGCGACCGCCTCGGCATGCTCGTATGGCAGGACGCGGTGTCGGGCGGCGGCGAATATAACGCGTGGACCACGAATCGCAAGCCGACACTCGTGCGCGCCACGTGGAACAAGTACCGCGACGACACGGCGAAGCATTTCGCGGCGCTTGGTGCAGACGATTCGACGTACCGCCGTGACTGGTCGCGCACCTGCGATGCCATGGTGCACATGCTTGCCGGCCACCCGTCGATTGCTGCGTGGGTGCTTTTCAACGAGGGTTGGGGACAGTTCAACGCATGTGATGCGGCGGAACGCATTCACGCGCTTGACCCGACGCGCCCGATTGACGCTACAAGCGGTTGGTACGATCAGCGTTGCGGCGACTTCCATAGTGTGCACAACTACTTCCGTCCGCTGGAAATCTACCCTGATAAGGGGCCGTTGCGCGGGTATGTGGCCGAATATGAGAAGAGGCACAAGAGGCGTCGTCGTGCCGCGCATTATGCGGTGTTGCCGGTGGCGCAGCATGGCGTTCGTGCGTTCATGATTTCGGAATTCGGGGGATTGGCGCAGTTAGTTGCTGATCATGCCGCGGTTTCGCGAGCCTACGGTTATGGCGAATACGATTCGATTGAGGATTGGCGCGCTGCCGTCCGTTCCGTGCTTGCTTCGGCGGAATCGCTGGAATCACGCGGATTGGCGGGCTATGTGTACACGCAGGTTTCCGACGTCGAAGAAGAGCTCAACGGCCTCCTGACCTACGATCGCCGTCTCAACAAATTCGTGCAATGATTCGCCAAGATTGAGCGTGCGGTCATGGAGGCCATGGCGGTCATGGAAGTGTTCTGCTTCTTGCGTTTCGGCGGAGCGTTCGGTACGTTGGGAACGGCGGTCGTTATGACTGCGCTATGCAAAGCGATTCAGGGCGGGGCGTGGTAAGGCTGGGTTGATTTGCATGAAGGTGATCATTTTCGTGCTTGGACGGGCCGCCTGATCGCGCTCGTCAACGAATATGCGTCGGTGGATGGCTCGGAAGCCGACGTGTTCCGCACCATCGTGCATCTCGAGCGTCGCTTCTTTGAGGATTCCTACCCGCAGCAGTGAGCGGTGGCCGGGGCTATGCGTCGCCGATGAGGGAGCCGCGTTCGTGGATTGTCGGAACTAGTGTGCGGATTACGATGGTGGCCTGGCCTCGTAATGTGAGATCCTCGCCTTGCCTGCAACGGTGAATTTGCGGCGCTTTCTGATAATCCGTGGTCATGGTGCGCCTGATTTCATCTTCCATTGCGTCGATGAATTGAGCATTGACGATTTCCGGTGCTCCGTATATCGAAATGTCACGCAGATCCAGCAGCCCGGCCGGTATGGCCATGACGCGACCGAGCAGAGCGCCCGCTTCGGCGAGAATGCGCGTACGTGAGGCGGGATCCTGCGCGATGCGTTCTTGCAATCTGTCGTCGGAAACCAACGATTCAAGGCAGCCTCGTTTGCCGCATTCGCAGGTCGGTCCATTTGGGTCGACCACCACATGCGCGATTTCGCCGGCCGTGGAGGAGCTTCCTTCGATGATGACGTCGTTGAGGCATAGTGCGGCGCCGACGCCTCGTCCGATGGAGATGAGCATGGAATTGGGGGAGCAGTCGCCGAAGAATCGTTCCGCCACAAGCGCGGCGTTGGTGTCGTTGCCTACCAGTGTGGGCACTCCGGTGGCGTTTTCTACCTCGGCTTTCAGCGGCAGTTCGTTCCACTCTAAGTGCACGGATTTGCGCACTACGCCGTCGGGTTCCACAATGCCAGTCACGGCGATGCCGATGCCGAGAATCGGCAGTGGCGTTGAGGCGATGAGCTGTTTGCACAGGCTGATTACATCATCGACGCTGCAACCGTTGTCTGCAGGAAGTTCGGTGCGGTCCACGATTCTGCCGGAAAGATCCGCCAGCGCTCCTTTGGCGAGTTTCGGATTCGACAGGTCGATGGAAACGATTCGCCAGAAATCAGTGTCGATGGCGAGTACTTGCGAACGTTTGCCACGCCCCTCGCGATTGTCTGGTCCGAGTTCGCGCAGAATGCGATTGTCGACCATTTCGCCGGTCACTTCGCTGGTGGTGAAGCGTGAAAGTCCGATGAGTTTGCCGATGTTGGCTCGTGATATTTGCGTTGCGGGGAATAGTTGCTTGAATGCGGCGGTGATATTGCTGATTCGAATATCGGAAGGTGATGCCTTTGTCTGAGTGCCGCTCACGGTGTCCTCGCTTTCCTGTGTGGGGCTGGTACATATTGTAGTTTGCCGCGATGCAAGCGTGTCATGTAATTTTTATTGTTAATAAAGATTACTAAACAGGAGTGCGTGGTAGTTTTCGAGATCTTGCGCGCTCTGGATTTCGACAGTTCTCAGTGAAAGATTAGTTCACCTCCTTGGGATGTCGTCGAACATATACAGTCTCACCGCCGTTTCTGTCTGAGTGCCCGTGCCAGCACTTTAAACTGTGCCGCCATAAAGTTTCCTGTTTTTACGCATAACGAGACCGCACCTTCGGCCATATGGATCTGAATTACTTCAGCTTTGCAGCCGAAGTGCGTCTCACGATGGGGAACAACTATCGTGATTTGTGAGGAAGGTCCGCCAGATCATGTATATGCGTATGGCCCATACTTGTAGTATGGGCCATACTTTTCGTTCCATGGCTGTGGTGTAGAAATTGATTATTCCTTGACCGCGCCTGCGGAGAGGCCGGACTGCCAGTACTTCTGCAGGCACAGGAACGCGATGACCAGCGGGATGATCGTGATCAACGAGCCCGTGATCACCAGGTTCTGGATCGCCTGGCCGCCAGCGGTGCTCGCCTGGTCCTTCCACTGGTTCAGACCGATCGTCAACGGATACCAGTTCGAATCCTTCAGCATGATCAACGGCAGGAAGTAGTTGTTCCACGTCGCCACGATCGTGAACAGGGCCGTCGTCACGATGCCCGGAGCCAACAGCGGCAGGGACACCTGGAAGAACGTGCGGAACTCCGAAGCCCCATCGACCCGTGCGGCCTCGAGCAATTCCGTCGGAACCGCCTGCTCGGAGAAGATCCACATCAGATACAAGCCGAACGGGCTGATCAACGATGGAATGATCATGGCCCACGGCGTGTTCGTCAGGCTGAGCTTGGCGAACAGCAGGAACTGCGGGACCGCCAACGCGATGCCCGGCACGCTGATCGCGCCGATGATGACCGCGAACACGGCCTTGCGGCCCGGGAAACGAAACTTCGCCAGCGCGTAGCCGCCCATGATGGCCAGCAGCGTCGCGCCGCCCGCGCCCACGACCACGTACAGGAGCGTGTTGAGCAGCCAACGCCCGAAGATGCCGTCCTGGTACGTGAACACGGTCACGATGTTGTCCCACAGGGCGAACGTGTGGCCGAAGCCCAGGCCGAACGTCGAAGTGAAGTCGGCCTGCGTCTTGGTCGCGTTGACCAGCAGGTACACGAACGGGAACAGGCAGTACACCGCGAAGACCGCGCATACCAAGGTCAGCAGCTTGCTGCGCCTCGGGTTCGACACGTTCGCGAAACCGGACTTCGCCGCGCGTTTGCGCTCCGCCTTCTCATCCATTTCCACGCGCTTCAGGCGCGCCCTCTCGGCCTTCTTCGCGGCCCGTTCCTGCTCTTTAAGCCCTTGGGGAGTCATATACCCCGTCGACATCGCAGCATCGCTCATGATTGTTACGCTCCTTGAAAAATCCATGTCCCATGCGGATGACGCACGCCCCAAGGCGTTACTTCATCTGCTCCTTCATGCTGTTGAGCTGCACCGCGTACGCGATCGCCATCGTGATCACGGCCATCGTGATCGCCAGGGCAGCGGCGTAGTTCGACTGGCTGCCCGCGAAGGACAGGTTGTACGCGTACATGTTCGGCGTGTAATACGTGGTGATCGAGTTGCCCGGCACCATGTTCTGCAGGATGCTCGGCTCGTTGAACAGCTGGAACGAGCCGATGATCGAGAAGATCACCGTGATCGCGAGCGATCCCTTCAATTCGGGCAGCTTGATGGACCTGATGATCTGCCATTCGCTCGCGCCGTCAATGCTGGCGGCCTCGTACAGCGAGTGCGGGATCGTGGACAGCGAGCTGTAGAAGATCAACATGTTGTAGCCGGTGAACTCCCAGGTCACGATGTTGCCGATCGCGGCGAGCAGCACGTTCGGGCTCAGCACGTCGAGGTTCGTGCCCAGCCAGTCGTTCAGGGAGCCGACCAGACCGTATTTCGCGCCGTACATGAAGCCCCACACCAAGGTCGACACCACGGCCGGCACCGCGTACGGCAGGAACGTGGTGATGCGGAAGAACTTCGCGCCGTGCAGCTTCATGGAATCCAAGGCCAAAGCCATCGCCGCCGACAGGAACAGCATGATGGGAACCTGCACCATGGTGAACAGGGCCACGCGCCATACCGAACCCCAGAACTGCGGATCATGGAACAGACGAATGTAATTGCTGATTCCCACGAACTTCGTGCCGCCGATCATCTGCTTCTGGAAGAAGCTGATGTAGACCGCGTACAGGATCGGGATCACGAACACGAACACGAACACCAACGCGAACGGCCACATAAACTTCCAACCACGCCAATCCGCCTTGTGTTTATTGACACGCACGGTTGCCGAATGCAGTGGCATATTGGCAACAACTTCCGTTGCTGACATCATTCTCTCCTTCGAGACATTTTTGATTGTTTTTGATTGCCGCGCAAAGATTTCCGAGTGTGAAACAGGTGTGGATGGGAAAGCATCCCTTTCGCGCCTGTACTTTCACTCCACGGTGGAGCCTTGATGAATCGCACCCCGATCGTTGGACTGAAGAAATTCAGATTTCGATGATCGGGCGGTACGGTTCATGCCTTCGAGGACACCCGATGGTATTCTTTTTCCTTTCTTTCCATTGAACGGCAGTGGCATGATCCTTGCTTTTGGCGCCCTTGCTTGTAGTCTGCATCTTAAAACCGAAGGATTATGACTGACAAATAATTTCGATGATTTCGACGATTTCAATAATCAAGGCACTCACCAGAACAGGCACGCGTGACTGTATCGTGTGAGGGCCTACGAAGTTGATGGTTCAGCGCATGATAGCTGAACCGCCGGGGTTGCAATTTGGCACATATTCCAGGCAATTTGTTGATGGAAATATATAGCAGAGCTGTTATTGGCGACATCGCTGTTGATTTACGTTATAGGTTTAATGGGCCGGGAGTCATTGCATATCTCCGTAACCTGTGCCCCTCCATGGGTTTTGTATGCGCCGCTTGAGGGGCCATTGTCGGTGGCGGTGCGGCTGCTACCGTTGGTCTCAGTGGAGCATTCGCTAATGTGACTTTCTCGTTCTTTAGACAATGAATCATCAATTGTGTTGGCCGTTGCGTGATGCAGCCGCGCGTGTCTGTTATGGTGAGTGCCTTGATTATTGAAATCGTCGAAATCATCGAAATTATTTGTCAGTCATAATCCTTCGGTTTTAAGATGCAGACTACAAGCAAGGGCGCCAAAAGCAAGGATCATGCCACTGCTGCTCAATAGAAAGAAAGGGAAACAATGAGGTTCTCGTTAGGAAAAATAATTGCTCTCTGCGGTGCTGCGGCGATGGTTGTTCCATTGGCAGCGTGTGGAACAACTCAGTCGGAAACTTCCGATGGGAGCGGTAAGACGGTTGTTAATGTTTGGGCTTGGGATAACAATCTTAAAGCTAATGCTAAGGTTTTCATGAAGAAAAACCCTAACATTGTCATCAAATTTACCAATGCCGGTAGTGGTAAAGATGAATACAAAGCTCTGAATAATGCTTTGGAAGCTGGCAGTGGAATTCCGGATATAGCCATGATTGAATATTATGCGATTCCTGAGTATGTAATTAAGGGCTCTCTTAAAAATCTGAATGACTATGGGACTGCCAAATATAAGGATTTCTACACCCCAGGTACTTGGAATGCAGTGAATTTCAATGGCGGTATGTATGGTATGCCAGTCGACTCTGGACCAATGGCTTTTTACTATGACAAAGAGGTATTTGACAAAGCTGGCATTTCTGAGCCGCCAAGTACTTGGGATGAGTTCTACCAAGATGCAAAGAAGATTAAGCAGATTGGTTCATATATTACTAATGATCCAGGGAACGCCGGATTCTTCAATGCAATGGTCTGGCAAGCAGGTGGACACCCATATTCCACATCTAAAGACGGCACCAAGGTTACCGTCAAACTCACTACTGATAAAGGAGTGCAGAAATTCTGTGACTTCTGGCAAAAGATGATTGATGAAGGACTAATCGAAACGAAGACAAAAGATAGTTCTGATGATTGGTATCGTTCAGTTGGTTCCGGAGAATTTGCGAGCGTGATATCTGCTGCATGGGCTCCCGGCATGTTTTTAAACAATGCTTCGGAGGGTGCTGGAAAGTGGCGAATTGCTCAAATGCCAACGTGGAACGCCGGCGAGAAGGTAAGTTCTGAGTACGGCGGCTCCTCCCTTGCCCTGATGTCGTCATCCAAGAATGCGGATGCTGCGTACAAGTTTATGGAATTTGCCAGCACTAATTCTGATGCCATCATGTCCCGTGTGGACCAAGGCGGTTTTCCTGCTGATTTGAAGACCATGTCTAACGATAAATTCCTTAGCCAGACTACTATGGTGAACTCCGATGGAGACACGGTGGATTATTTTGGCGGTGAGAAGTTCAATGCTGAATTCGCCGAGGCTGCGAAGCGTGTCACATCTAAGTTCGAATTTCTGCCCTATGACGTTTATGCGCGAAGCGTTTTCACCGACACTGTCGGGGCGGCTTACACGGGACAGACCACAATGAAGGAAGGTGTGAAGGCTTGGCAGGACAAGCTCGTTGAGCAAGGAAAGAGCCAAGGCTTTACTGTGAACGAATAAGGATAACAATGGCTGGAATCAAGGACGTGGCGGCTCTCGCAGGAGTTTCCATAAGCACGGTTTCCTATGTGATGACAGGGAAACGTCCCATAGGGGCAAATACCCGTCGGAGGGTATTGCAAGCTGCGCGGGAACTTGGTTACTTGGCGAAAAACGGTGGTCCAGCTCCGTTGAGTGGTGAGACTCATTTCGTCGCGCTGAGTTCGCCCGTCCATGATTCCACCAGCTATACCAACTATTGTGCTTATTTTCTAAATTTTCTCAAAGCGGCCAGGCAGCTTGGCTATGAAACGTTGCTGTTGACTGAGGAAACAGGAGATGAGCAGCTTCGCTCTATCATCGATACTGGGATGGTGGATGGTGTCGCTCTTATGGATGTGACTATGAATGATCCCCGAATTGAATTAGCTCAGCTTTCAAGTATTCCGCTCATTTCTATTGGACATCCTATGAATGAAATAAATGTGCCATGCATTGATACCGATTTTATTGAAATGGGTGAAATGATCATGCAAACGCTTTATCGTAATGGGCACAGCAGAATTCTGTTTGCAGGGGGAAGGAGATTGATTACGAACGAAATGGAGGTGCAAATTACCTCATTCGACTCAGGACATCAATGCATGATGCTGCTGCGCGATACAAGATTCATATAGATGAAGAGTTTACCGACGAGGATGATTTCGATGCTGCCGAAAACCTACTTGAGAGGTTCATCTCGAGTGAGAACACAGCAATTGTGACTCAAGGCGGCCCATTGTTCCTTAATAATCTTGTTGCTGCGACGCGGCAGCGTGGAATGAAGATTCCTCAAGATCTTTCGCTGATTTCAGCGGGAACATATACAGATTCCATAGGCAAGCGTCTGAGGATAGATGAATTTCCCTTAATGCCAGCAGAGTTGTGTCAACTGGGCATGAGCATGCTTGTTCGGCTCATGGATGGAACTCTAAAGGGAAAGGAAAAAGCAACATTGATTCATCCCGTATATAGGCAACGTGGATCCATAGCATCGCGTTGATGAAGAACTTGATTTAATAAGGAAACAAGATATGACTGATTTCAATCGTTCCGTCCTTCCCGACGCCGTGCGTTCCAACGGCGCGACCCCGAATCCGTGGTGGGCTAACGCGGTGGTCTACCAGATCTATCCCCGTTCCTTCCAGGATTCCAATGGCGACGGCATCGGCGATCTGAAGGGCATCACCAGCCGGCTCGACTATCTCGCAGATCTCGGCGTGGACGTGCTATGGCTGTCCCCGGTCTTCAAGTCCCCGCAGGACGACAACGGCTACGACATCTCCGACTACCAGGACATCGACCCGCTGTTCGGCACGTTGGAGGACATGGACGAGCTGCTCGCCGAGGCGCACAGGCGCGGTCTGAAGATCGTGATGGATCTGGTGGTCAACCACACGTCCGACGAGCATGCCTGGTTCCAGGCCTCCCGGGACAAGGACGATCCGCATGCCGACTGGTATTGGTGGCGTCCGGCCAGGCCGGGCCACGAGCCGGGCACCCCGGGCGCCGAGCCGAACCGGTGGGGTTCGTATTTCGGCGGTTCCGCTTGGCAGTACGATCCGAAGCGCGGCGAATACTACCTCCACCAGTATTCCAGGAAGCAGCCGGATCTGAATTGGGAGAATCCGGAGGTGCGCAAGGCCGTGTACAGGATGATGAACTGGTGGATGGACCGTGGCATCGACGGCTTCCGCATGGACGTGATCACCTTGATCTCGAAACATCTCGATAGCCACGGACGGCTGCCTGGAGAGGTCGACTCGGAACTGTCCGAAGGAGAGATAGGCGAAGAGGGATACACGAACGCGAGCCCGTTCTGTTCCGATGGTCCGCGGCTCGACGAGTTCCTCGCCGAAATGCGCCGCGAAGTGTTCGAGGGCCGTGAGGGCTACATGAACGTCGGCGAGGCGCCGGGCATCACTCCGGAACGCAACGAGTTCATCACCAATCCGGCCCACAAGGAACTCGACATGCTGTTCCTGTTCGACCACGTCAGTATCGATCAATCCCCCGAATCAAAATGGGATACACACGCTTTTGTTCCTAAAAAACTTCAAGATAGAATGAGCAGACAGCAGGAGGCCGTGAGGAACGCCGGCTGGGCCAGCCTGTTCTTCTGCAACCACGACCAGCCGCGCGTCGTGTCCCGTTGGGGTAACGACTCTGACCGTGAGTCGCGCGAGTTGAGCGCCAAGGCGTTCGGCATGCTGCT
>OCPU01001935.1_pt1 | contig 14351 bp, 9 predicted proteins | sample 1538661 | NCBI WGS metagenome assembly OCPU01 (sample SAMN04571716, study PRJEB22368) | human gut metagenome | biome: human gut; material: stool | host: Homo sapiens | place: Luxembourg | collected 2012-10-19
TTGTAGCATACCGCTGGAGAGCGGTCTATAAATACTACTCTTTTATAATACGAGGTATAAAACGTGGACGTTAACAAACAGAGCCAACAGGCCGGTGAGGGAAGTCAGCTAGTTCAGGCTGGTACAATTGTTATCAATCAGGGTGTATCAGAAGAAAGAGTTAGAACGGTTTTTAATGAAATGGTTCCAAGAGCATTGGAGGAGTATACAAAAGAAGCATACGCAAAAGCCAATGAGAGAATTACAAACTGGGAAAATTCTGTATTGCCCCGTGTTAATGAAGTTAAGGGGATGCTTGAAGCTTTTGCAGATCCGGCATTTCAGCAGGTCCTTAGAAAAGCTCAACAGTCGGCGGCGGTGACTGATGAAAAAGCTGACTATGATTTGTTAACAGAACTATTAGTTTGCCATGTCGAGAAAGGGGACAGTAGAAAGAATTATGTGGGAATAAATAAGGCAGTTGAAATTGTTGGACAAATTGACAATGATGCTTTATGCGGATTGACAGTAGCACATGTGTTAGAAAGATTTGCACCGATTACAGGTGATGTTACGCACGGATTAGAAGTGTTGGAAGAAGTGTACCGAAAACTTGTATATCAAGATTTGCCCAAAGGGGAGGATTGGTTAGATCATCTCGATACATTGGGTGCAATAAGAATGTCTTCAGTGGGAGGTTTTAATAAGTTTGTTGACTATTATCCCAAGGTGTTAAACGGATATGCATGTATAGGAATAAAAAAGGAATCCGAAGAATATCACAAAGCGTCAGAGCTATTGCAAGAAATATCATTGAATGCAGAAACCTGTTTGAAACCTAATGAATTTTTGGACGGTTTTGTTAGAATTGATATAAGAAGTTTTGACCAAATTGAAACCCTGTGGGTTATACATCAAGGAATAGGAAAGCCGATAACTTCAAAAGAAAAACAAGTATTTGAAGCAGTTTGGAAACTATATGAAACAGATGCTAATAAACAGAAACAAGTCAATGAAGCATTTGTGAAGAAGTGGGATTCGTACCCAGTTCTAAAAGAAATACATGGATGGTGGGATGAAATTCCAACGAGTTTCTCAATAACGAAAGTTGGCGAAATTTTGGCACATACAAATGCTAAAAGATGTGATTCTACAATCCCCGATATGATATAGGGCGAGGTGATCCTATGAGCCGCGAATACTCCGAAAATGTCCTTGTCCAGAACAGCGCAGGCAATTTGTTGCAAAATGTTCTGGGCTGGGAGGTCGTGCTGGCTTACAACTCCGAAAAGCTGGGGCCGGACGGGACGTTGGGCCGCACCAGCTATGGGGAAGTGCTGCTGACCCGGTATTTTCGGCAGGCGCTTTTGCGGCTGAACCCGTGGCTCACCCCGAACCAGCTGGACGAGGTGCAGAAGAAATTCACGGCGCACGTTTCCACCGCATCCCTGATGCAGATCAACGAGGAAAAGTATTTTCTGCTGCGGGATGGCATCCCGGTGACGATCAAGCGGCCGGATGGCCGCACCGAAACGCGGAGTGCGGCGGTGATCGACTTCAAAAACCCGGAAAACAATCATTTCCTCGCCGTAAAAGAAATGAAGATCCACTCGCAACTGTACCGCCGCCGGACAGACATTGTGGGCTTTGTCAATGGCATTCCGCTGTTGTTCATCGAGCTGAAAAAGCCCACCGTGGATGTGCAGAACGCCTACATAGACAATTATCGGGATTACCTCGATACCATTCCGCAGCTGTTCTATTACAATGCCTTCCTTATGCTGTCCAATGGATTGGAAGCCAAGGTGGGCACGCTGGGCAGCAAGTACGAGTTTTTCCACGAGTGGAAGCGTCTGAAGGAAAGCGATGTAGGCAGCGTGGAACTGGAAACCATGCTGCGGGGCATCTGCGAGAAAAAGACCTTCCTCGATCTGCTGGAAAACTTCATCCTTTACGACCATTCCGGTGGGCGCACCACCAAGATTCTGGCGCGCAACCACCAGTATCTCGGCGTCAACGAGGCCGTCAGTGCTTACGAGAACCGCAAGTTAAAAGACGGCAGGCTGGGTGTGTTCTGGCACACGCAGGGGTCAGGCAAAAGCTACTCCATGGTCTTTCTGGCGCAGAAGATCCGGCGCAAGTTTGCAGGCTCGCCCACTATTGTGGTACTGACCGACCGTGACGAGCTGAACCGGCAGATCAGCGATACCTTTGAAAACTGCGGTCTGCTGGGCAAAACCAAGGCTTCACAGTTCATTGCATCCAGCGGTACAGACCTTGTAAAAAAGCTGCAGGGCAACCCCAGCTTTGTGTTTACCCTGATCCAGAAGTTCAACCTGCCCAAGGAGCCGCCCATCTACCCGGATCACGACATTCTGATTTTGTCGGATGAAGCCCATCGCAGCCAGTACGGCATTTTTGCAGACAACATGATGCACCTGCTGCCCACGGCGTCCCGCATCGGCTTTACCGGTACGCCGCTGCTGGCGGATGACCATATTACCGAGCGCACCTTTGGCGGGTATCTGTCGGTGTATGATTTCAAGCGGGCGGTGGAGGACGGCGCAACGGTACCGCTGTACTATGAGAACCGCGCGGATAAGATCGCCCAGTTGGACAAGCCGGAGATCACCGGGCGGATCCTGGATGCCATTGAAGCTGCCGACCTTGATCCCTCGCAGGAGGAAAAGCTGGAACGCGAGTTTGCAAAGGAGATCCATATTCTCACCGCAGATGAACGGCTGCGTTCCATTGCAAAGGACTTTGTGGAGCATTACTCTGACCTTTGGACCAGCGGCAAGGCGATGTTTGTCTGCCTGAACAAGGTCACCTGTGTGCGGATGTACAACTATGTGCAGGAATACTGGCGGGCAAAGATCAGGGAGCTGGAAGCCCGGCAGGGCACAGCGACCCAGCAGGAAGCACAGGAGCTTGCCCGTAAACTGGCATGGATGAAAGAAACCGAAATGGCAGTGGTGATCAGTCAGGAGCAGAACGAGGTGCAGACCTTCAAAAAGTGGGGGCTGGATATTCTGCCGCACCGTGCCAAAATGGAAAAGCGGGAGCTGGATAAAGAATTCAAGGACAGCAAGAATCCGTTCCGGGTGGTGTTCGTCTGTGCCATGTGGCTGACGGGCTTTGATGTAAAGTGTCTGTCCTGTCTGTATCTGGACAAGCCGTTGAAAGCCCATACCCTGATGCAGACGATTGCTCGTGCAAACCGTGTTTCGGAGGGCAAGAGCAACGGCCTGATCGTGGACTATATTGGTATCGTAAAGGCACTGCGCAAGGCTCTGGCAGATTATACGGTCAGCAAGAACAGCCCGGCGGGCATTGACCCAACGGTGGACAAAACGGAGCTGATTCAGCGCATCCGCACGGTCATCGGAAAAACGGACGGCTTTCTGGCAGAACACGGGTTCCGGCTGCAGGAACTGGTGGATGCACAGGACTTTGAAAAGATGAGCCTTGTACAGGATGCAGTCAACGCGATGTGCGAGACGTTGGAAACCAAGAAAACCTTCCAGACCTATGCGTCTGAACTGGCGCGGCTGTTCCGCTATGTGGACCGTGACGATGTGGACGATGCCGTGCGCGCCCGGAAAAACGCAATTCTCGCCATCTACGAGGGCTTGCAGCAGAAGCGGAAACACGCGGACAATACCGACCTGATGGTGCAGATTAACAGCATTGTCAACGAGTACATCCATGTGGAAAAGCCGGATCAGGAGGCTGTACCTTCCCGGCAGTTTGACATCAGCAAAATTGATTTTGACCTGCTGAGCCGGGAGTTCGCCCATACCCGGCGGAAGAACCTTTTGCTGCGCGATCTGGATGAACTGGTGAATCAGCAATTGGCGAAAATGCTGTTTGCAAACCCGCGGCGCATTGATTATTATGACCGCTATCAGGAGATCATCGATGCCTACAATGCGGAGCAGAACCGGGCAACCATTGAGAAAACCTTCATGGATCTGATGGAGCTTGCAAGTTCACTGGACACGGAGCAGCAGCGCTATGTGCGTGAGGGCTTTTCCAGTGACGAGGAGCTTTCGGTGTACGATTTGCTATTTTCGGAGAACCTCACGAAGCAGGAAATTGAAACGATCAAGAAGGTGTCTGTGGACTTGTTGACAAAAATCAAACAGCAGATCGCTGAACTTGACCATTGGACGGACAAGCAGGAAACTAAGGCGATTGTGGATAACCTGATTCGCAATACCCTTTGGCAAGAACTTCCCAATAGCTATGATGTAAGCGATATCCAGACCTACCAGAAGAAAATCTACGAGTATGTATATATGCGCTACCCGGAAGTAGCATAACGCAAAAATCACCCCAGAGAGAACGCACAAGAGGCTATTCTCTCTGGGGTGATTGCGTATCAAATCATCTGAAAATGCTTCAATGCCTCCACGATTGCATCCTCTTTTTCCTTCGGACACTTAGGAGGAGAAAGTTTGAAAAAACAGACGGGCGGGTGTGAAAGCGGGTAAATCGACATGGAAAAGATCAAAGCGGATGCTTCCCGAAAAACTGCTGGGCAATTCCATCCAGCTGTGCGGTGATTTGCCGAAAATCCTGATTGAGATCCAAGGTGCGTGCACCGATCTGATTGCCGCCTAAGTTGAAGAGACAATTCGGCGTGATGGCTTCCTGCGTTTTGGCGTAGACTAGCAGCCCGGAAACGTTTCCAGTATGGGCAGCATCCTGATTTTTAACGTAGGTGTAGATCTGGTAGAGGTTGGCAGAATGCAGGGTCTCTTTATTAAACTGCTGCTGCAATGTCTGGCTGTAATACTTGGCATCCAGAATGAGAACTTTTTCGCGAAAACGCAGAAAAATATCGGTTTGCATGGCAGGGAGAAACCGCAGCATGGCAGCATCGTGCTCTCCCACAAGATCCCATTTGACCTGCGCAGCCTTGACCTCAGTAAGGTAGGGATGATTTTGTCGGTAATACTCCAGAATAAAGCGTTCGTACAGCTTTGCCATGCGTTCATCCGAAAATGCTGTCATTTTATAGCTGCCGTTTTCGGTGGTCTGCAGCATATCGTGCAGCACGAAATAGCAGAGATTCAACAGCATCTCGTAATTCTGGTTGCTCCGCTGATAATGTAACTGCTTCCATGGGATTTGAGAGGGAAGCAGTGCAGAAACCGTGTCCAGAAACAGAAGCGCTTTCTTCAATTCCACTTTGCGCTCAGTAGAAACATTCTTATCCCGAAGCAGCACCTGCAGGGTGGTTTTCAGAATCTGGTTATACAGGTTATCCTCGGAAAGCTCGTCAAAGGTACAGGCGACCTGTGGCTTGTGCTGGATACGGGTCTTAATGGTCTGCGGAAGATCCAGCTTTCCCCGCAAAACTGACCGGGTCTCGCTTCGGGAAACATATTCTCGATAGAGCCCCTGCTTCAGCTGCCGGGAAACACCCTTTGCAAGGATGGCAGCAAACAAATCGTCGATACGCTCAAACTTTTCCGAGGCGATGCACTGATAATCCTGCTGCTGCAGCACCTGATAGGCGTAGGAGAGCATGTAGTAGATGTTTTGGATAAAGATCCCTTTGTCAGTCGTCATTGAAAACACCACGCAGATTCTTTTCCCAACGGTGCAGTTTGTCGGGCGCGTCGAACCAGTATTCTGCCAGCGTAGGCAGAAGGTCAAACTCCACCACAGAGCGCATCCAGTCAGTGGTGCAGGCGGCAGGGTCGGCCAGACAAAAGTAACTGTGACCAACACGAAATCCGGGGCCGAGGGAGGCATCTGTGGTAATTTCCCGGTTCAATGCCTTGATCTGTTCCACCAGAGCATTGAAGGTTTCATTGTCAAGCGCAGATTGATATTTCTGGAATCCATCGGAGGTGAACGCCGGTTCGATCTCGAAGAAACTGAAGCGTCTGCGCAGCGCATAGTCGATCATGGCCAGGCTGCGGTCGGCAGTATTCATCATACCGATAATGTACAAATTTTCCGGGACATAGAAGGGCATCCCGTTATAGGCCAGTGTGATCTTTTCGCCCCGATGGTCGCTTTCAATCAGCATCATCAGCTCGCCGAAGATCTTGCTCAGGTTGCCCCGGTTGATCTCATCGATCAGGAAAAAGTATTCTCGGTCGGGGTCGTTGGAAGCCTTCTGGCAGAAGCGGTAAAATACACCCTCTGTCAGCTTGAAGCCGGAGCCGTCCGGCCGGTAGCCCAGCATGAAATCCTCGTAGGAGTAATTCTGGTGGAACTGAACAAACTCAACCCGGGAGGAATCAGCTTGACCCATTATAGAGTACGCCAGCCGTTTGGCAGCATAGGTCTTTCCAACGCCGGGTGCACCCTGCAGAATGATATTTTTCTTGTGGCGTAGCAAAGAAACCAACACTTCATAGCGTTGCTCACTCAGAAAAACATCGTGCAGAAAATCAGCTCTGGTGTAGCTGTCGGCAGATGCCTGCCGGACGGGAGCAGGGTTTTCATCCCGGATCAGATCCAGAATAAAGTTGTACTCACCCTCCGAGAGCTTGAACAGGCTTCCGTTCGGCTGTACGAAGAACTCCATTTTCTCCAGCTCAGGGAAAGCCTTCAGTACAGCATAGTCAATGGGGGAAGTCAGGCTCTCGGTCTTTTCAAAATAAATCTCTTTGCCGTTGCTTTCCTGTGTGATCTTGGCCAGAGCTACCACTCGCTTTACCGGATTGGCCTCATAGCCGATCACAAGATCCCCGGCTTTTGCATCGAGGAAATTCTGGAAAATCCTGCGCTTGTTCCCGTTGTCATTGTACAGCGTATAGGTCTGCTCTTCGCCGACCCGCAGACTGGAATAACTCCAGATCTTAGGATTGGCAGTCAGCCACCAGTAGTGGCGTGAAGGTACTTCACAGGCGGCAGCGGCAGCCGGTACTTTCGAGAGGTCGGCTTTTTTCAGAGCCTGTAAAAGCTCATCTCGCAAGCGCCAGATGTAAGTGCCATCCGCCTTTGTGCTGGCATTTTTGCCCACATATAAAATGGGCCACCAACGCATATTTTCGCTGTCACGGGGCATGCAGCGGCAGCCAGTCTTTTCTGCCACCCGCTGTGCAAGATGGTAGGAGTTGGAGATGTAGAAGTTGCTGGTTTCACCGTATTTAATGGCAAGCTGTTTGCAGGTGGCCTGCCCGCCGTAATCCAGCATACATTTCATCACCCGCAAAGCCTCCGGGGTAAAAACCGAGGTGTCTTGCAGCAAAGCACTCCACTGTGTGGTTGTAATGCCCGGATCATACTCACTTTCAGCAGGAAACCATCCAACCTGCATCTGTGCTGTCTTTTGTTCGGCAAGGTAGAAACGGCTCAGATAAAAGCCCAGATCAATGGCAGCGATATTCCAGTGTGTGTCTGGCCAGTATTTTCCGGCAGGGGCTGCTTCGATGGCACTGCGGATCATCTGGGTGATGGCAGCATTTTGGCTCAGTGCCACCCGCAGCTCATCATAAAGGCGGTAGCTGTTTAGCAGCGATTCTACGGAACCATCCCGCTTGGGCGGAGCATCGAAGTTCAGCGCATCCGAGATGTCACGGGCAACGGAATAGCGGTAGATATAATATTGATCCGGATACCGGAGCCACAGATAGACGCTGATGGCACTGGTGTTCTGGTAGTGGTTATTCCAACTGCCGTCGTTGTATTTTGTGCGTATTTCTTCGGTGGCAGCCTGAAATGCAATAATGCGCTGGGAAAGTTCGGTGGATTCATCAAACAAGCTGCGGAACATTGCGCGTGTTGCTTCACAGTCCGCTGCTGCGAAATTCAGGATCATCGCACGGGGATAGGCATAGCCGGTATCCAGAAGCGAAAAGACCTTTGCAGTGGCTTCCTTAAACATTTCACCAAAATCTGCCGCGTCAATATTCCAATGGTCGTGGAAATGCTGCGCGGCTTCCCATTTGAAATCTTCAACATGAGGCCAATGCTTCGGGAAATAGGTCTGGTATCCGCCCAAAACAGGCTCCAGTTTTGCAAGATCGATCATGACGGCTCCCTCCGAAATCAAAAAGTCTTTAAGATATTGTACCACGATAAAAATAGAAACACCATATTCCAACAAAAGAAAATGCCCGCCTGAAAATCAGACGGACATACTGTAAATCAAATCATCTGAAAATGCTTTAATGCTTCCACAATCGCATCCTCTTTTTCCTTCGGACACTTAGGTTGCTTTGCATTCTCGTTTTTCGCTTTATGGTAATTCTCACGCTCGATGATGCCGTACTTCTGCTTCACCTGTGCGATATAGAGGTTGGAAACCCTCAACTGATGATGTTCCCATACATGCTCCCGAATCTCATTGTAAGTTGCCTTGCTTTCCGCAGCGGTCACATCCAACTCGTCCATGCTGACGTCCACTTCGATGTGCCGCTCGACATTGAGTTTGGTCAAAAGGAGAACCGCTTCGACGTGCTTCGTCCTTGGAAACAGATCCACAGGCTGCACTTTCTCTGCGTGATACCCATTTTGTTCCAACCATGCGGCGTCCCGGGCGGCGGTGGCGGGGTTGCAGCTGACGTAGACCACCCGGCGGGGGGCCATGCGTACCACGGCAGAAAGGGTGGCCTCGTCGCAACCTTTGCGGGGAGGGTCCAGCATCACGACATCCGGGTGCAGGCCCTCGGCGGCCAACTGTGCGGCCGCCTGCCCGGCATCAGCGCAGAAGAAACGGCTCTTGGCGGAAACCGCTGCACCCATGCGGGCGGCATTGGCCTTGGCGCTTTCGATGGCTTCGGGTACGATCTCTACGCCCACCAGCTCACGGCAGTGGTCTGCCATGGAAAGGCCGATGGTGCCCATGCCGCAGTAGAGATCCAGCAAAAGGTCATCCGATGTCAGCTGGGCGTATTCGGCAGCGATGCCGTAGAGCTGCTCAGCGGCAAGCGTGTTTACCTGATAAAACGAAAGCGGGCCAAGCTGCACCGGGACGCCGCAGAGGGTGTCTTCAATATACCCCTGTCCATACAGGGTGTGAGTCTCGGAGCCAAGGATGACATTGGTGTTTTTTGCGTTGACATTCAGCAGGATGGTGACAATGTCCGGAAACGCCTCCTTCAGCCGGGTGCACAGCTCGTCGGCAGAAGGAAGCTTGGCACGAGTGCATACCAGACACACCATGATCTGACCGCTATGTGCACCACGCCGCAGGAAGATATGCCGTACAAGGCCCTTGCCGGTCTCCTCATTGTAGGGGTGGATGCCTTTTTCTGCAAAGAATGCGCACAGGGTGTTGCCGATCTCATTCAGTACGCCGGGCTGCAGACGGCAGTCCGGACAGGGAACGATACGGTGGGTACGCCCGGCATAAAAACCAATGCAGGGGCGGCCGGCTTTGTCTGTTCCGACCGGAAACTGGACTTTATTGCGGTATCGGTCGATCTCCGGGGAGCCTACGATGGGAAGAACCGGAACATCCAGCCCGCCGATGTGTGCAAAGGCGTCTGCAACATTCTCCTGCTTGGCGCGGAGCTCGGCGGCATAGTCCAGATGCCGCAGGCTGCAGCCGCCGCAGGGACCGGCCACAGCACAGTCCACCGGGATGCGATCCGGCGAGGGCGTGAGCACCTCGTCCAGAATGCCGAAAGCGTAGCGCTTGCAGTCCTTGACGATGCGTACCCGGGCTTCATCGCCGGGCGCTGCACCGGGAATGAACACGGTCTCACCCTCCGGGCTGTGGGCGACACCGCTGCCATCGCTGGACAGGCGCTCCACCTGCAGAGTGAGAACTTGATTTTTCTGTAAGGGCATGAAGGGTCTCCTTTACTGGTGGTCGGTGCCGTCGGCAGGGGCATCTGCCTGTGCCGCAAAATACTTGCTGGGCGGCACGCCCTTGGCACGCTTGAATACCCGCGAAAAATAGAACTGGTCGAAGAAGCCTACCGAAACAGCGACCTCTGCAATGGACAGATTGCCTGCACGCAGCAGCTTGCAGGCTTCGTTGATACGGTACTCGGTAAGGTAATCGATGGGGCTCTTGCCTACATTCAACATGAACACACGATAAAGGTGGCTGCGGGATACGCCTACACTTTTTGCCACATCGTCGATGGAGATATCGTGAGAATAATTGAATTGGATATACTTGATTGCATTGAGCACATACTGACTGGAAGAAGAAGCCGTGTGAGGCTTGCCGACGCTGGTCTCCTTCATCAGGGAAGCGATGAACAGGTACAGATATCCCACCATGGCGGCTTCGTCCTGCGGCTGCAGCCCACGAGAGGAATAAATGTTGGCCAGTGCGGTACGCATTCCCTCCGGATCCTGCGTGTGATGCACAGGCGAGTCATCCGTAAAAGGCAGCTGTGCAGTCAGCTTATGGGCACATGCGCCATTAAAACCGACCCAACTGTACTCCCACGGCTGCTGCTCATCGGCTGTGTAACGGATGAGCTGGCTGGGCCGTGCAAAGAACAGATCCCCCGGACTCACTTCCCATGTGCGGCCACCCACCTCGAATACACCCTTGCCGGAAAGCACCAGATGGATCAGGTAATGATCCCGGATGCCGGGGCCCCAGGTCTGCCCCGGAGCACAGCGTTCGATACCGCAGTTGAAAATGGACAGCTCAATATTGTTGGTATAATTTTGCTTGAAGGATTGCTTGTATACGTCCGCCATAGCCGCGTTTCCTCCACTTTGTCATATTGCAGGCAGCTTTCTGCCCGACACTGAGATAAGTATACCACACATCTGCCTGCAAGTTCAACAAAAGTACATCTTATTCTTTGAGCTGGACGCCAAAATTCGTGCTTTTTCTGCGATGGAAATTGAAAAAAGGTGCTGGATGCATTACAATAGGCATAACAAACCCGTCTATCTCAAGACAGCATTCTGAGGGAGGAATCGTCATGGCGACCAGCACACAGCTTCGGCAGCGGATCGCGACAGGGGAGTGGGACCCAAAGCTCCGGGCATTGTACGGAAATACGGAACAGGAGCTTTGCCGCCAGCGTGCAAGGTACTGCGCCGCACTGGAGCAGTTTGAGCTGTATTTCGGCCCGGGCAGGCAGGTGCAGGTCTATTCAGCACCGGGCCGTGCAGAGCTGGGCGGCAACCATACCGACCACCAGCACGGTTACGGCCTTGCGGCGGCGGTGACACTGGACCTTGTGGCGGTTGCAGCCCGCAATACGGATGGCTATGTCCGGGTAAAGTCCCGTGGGTTCAACAAATTGGATGTCATTGATCTGACTGTAGCAGGCCCGCAGGAAGGGGAGGGGACCCACTCCGCCAGCCTGATCCGCGGCATTGCGGAGGGGTTCCGGGCCGTTGGAAAAAGGGTGGGCGGCTTTGATGCCTATACTGCCAGCGATGTGCTGCGCGGGTCCGGACTTTCCAGCTCTGCGGCCTTTGAAATGGGAATGGCGGTCATCTGGAACGGGGAGTACGATTGCGGCCTTGCCCCTACGGAGCTGGCGAAGATCTGCCAGTACGCAGAAAACACCTACTTTGGCAAGCCGAGCGGACTTCTGGATCAGCTGACCAGTGCGGTGGGCGGCATCATCTTTGCAGACTTTGCAGATCCGGCATCGCCGCAGATCGAAAAGATCCATACGGACGGCCTGCTGCCGCCGGGCATGAGCCTGTGCGTTACGGATACGCGCGGCAGTCACAGTGAACTGACAAGCGAGTTTGCAGCCATCCGGAAAGAGATGGAGCAGGTGGCCGGGACATTGGGCAAAAAGGTTCTGGGACAGGTGACGGAAAGCGAATTCTGGGCGGCGCTGCCTGAGCTGCGCAGCAAATGCGGCGACAGGGCTGTGCTGCGAGCCATTCACTATTTTGAAGAAAATACCCGTACGCTTGCACAGCGGGACGCGCTGCAGGCGGGAAAGTTTGCAGCTTTTGCTGCGCTGGTTCTGGAAAGCGGCCGGGCCTCTTTTGCATTATGTCAGAACGTCTATTGCAGCACGGATGTGCGGCATCAGGGGCTCTCCGTGGCGCTGGCGCTGAGCCAGTGCATCCTGCAGGGCAGCGGTGCCTGGCGGATGCAGGGCGGCGGCTTTGCAGGAACCATTCAGGCCTATGTGCCCAAGGAACTGCTGGAACGCTATCATAGCGAGATCGAGCGGGTGTTCGGCGCAGGCAGCTGCTATGTGCTGCGCCTGCGGGAACAAGGTGCTGTGCGGGTAGGCTGAAACAGCAAAAAGAAAAGCATCTGCGGTGTGATATGTACCGCAGATGCTTTTTTATACGTAAGAATGTAAACTGGATGAAATCAGCAGCCAGACAGGAAGCCGTTTGTCGGATTCTGTGCCTGCTGTTTCCGCTGCTGCTGATCCGAGAGATACTCCACCATTTCCTTTTCCTCACGAGAAAAATGGAACAGGTTGGAGAGCGTGTCATAAGCGCCGACCACAAAATTGAAGCCGGTCTTTACCACATTGAACAACAGAAGAGGAACAAAGGTGAAGGAGAACGAGATCAACCCGCCGCCAAAGAAGATGTCATCCAGACGCAGATTGCTGAAGAAAAGGTCCAGCGCATCGCCCAACGGCCCGCCGCCGGAAATGGAGTACAGCTCCTCTTCCGGGACAGATGCGTAAGAATGAGGCATCTGAAGGTTTTTCATGGATGAAACTCCTTTCCGACAAATAGATCTGCTTCCTCAGGGTCAAACGCAGGGATCAGGCGGCTGCCGTATCAGAAGCCTGTCCTTTGTTGAAAATCGGCATGGGTTTTATAAGGTCGTTGTAGATGTTTTTGACCGAACGGATAATGCTTACGACCTGACCGTATGCATAGTAACCTGCCAGAGTACCAATACCAAACAGAGCAAGCTTGCTCCAGCCGTTCAGCTTATCCCAGGTGTGATAGAAGGTGCCAGCCGGGGACAGACCATTGTTGGCTCCGCTGACAATAGTATTTTTGAAATAACTGAGGGAATAGCTGCCGCCCAGAAGGAGCGCATTGACAAGAGCGCTTTGGCAGAAGATGACAAACTGATCGGTATTGAAGGTGATGTCGTAGCCAAATACATTGCCAAGAAGAATCTCCTTGCCGCCGTCCAGATAGGTCATTTCTTCTTCAGAAATAACGGCGTAGGAAGCCGGTAAAAGCATGGTGGTCTGATAGAGATGGTCCATGATGGGAAAACTCCTTTCCATAGTGGAATCTGCATAAAGGCAGATAATATACTACCTGAATTGTAGCATAACTGTGTCAAAATAACAAGAGCAGAGCTGCGTAAAATCATGATACATTTGTGAACAAATTGTTACAGATAAGCGGCAAAATGACGAATGTCAGTGTAAAACCGTGCGGCGTGACCCAATTCCGGTTCCGAAAAAATGTTCCGGCGCAATAATAAAAAGCATCTGCACGGACCCGTGCAGATGCTTTGAAAAGAATGCAAAATTTTACGCAACCCGCTCATACAGTGCGGTCAGACCGGCAATGTGAGCAGAAAGACCTTCCGGCAGGGGAGTGGAGAGCCGCCACTGCCAGTTGGTACCCTGCGTGCTGGGGGTGTTGATGCGGGCTTCGCTGCCCAGATGCAGCCAGTCTGCCAGCGGGATGATGGCCATATCCGAAACACTGGCAAGGCAGGCACAGATCATGGCTTCGGTCAGTTCCTCAGGCTTGCAGCGCAGATAGCGGCAGGCATAAGCAACGTCCTCTGCACTGGCGTTGATGCGCCAGCCTTCTGTCGTCACATTATCGTGCGTGCCGGTGTACACCACGCTGTTGCGGTGGTAGGTGTGGGGCAGATAGTTGCCGGACTCGCGGCTGTCGAAGGCGAACTGCATGATCTTCATGCCCGGGTAGCCGCTGGCAGAAAGCATGGCCTTGACCTCCGGGGTCAGGTAGCCAAGATCCTCGGCAATGATGCTGCCCTCGCCCAGTGCTTCGTGCATGGCATGGATGAAGTCCCGGTCGGGGCCCTTTTCCCAGTGGCCGTTCGCTGCCGTTTTGTCCCCGGCGGGGATGCAGTAGTAGCTCTCAAAGCCCCGGAAATGGTCGATGCGCACCACATCGTAAATGGACGTAGCATATTTCATGCGCTGCTTCCACCATGCAAAGCCGGTGGCCTTGTGAACGGGCCAGTCGTACAACGGGTTGCCCCACAGCTGTCCGTCTGCCGCAAAGGCGTCCGGAGGGCATCCGGCCACCTGCGTCAGGTGCATGGTGCCGTCGGTCTGGAACAGCTCCGGGTGGGTCCACAGGTCGCTGGAATCCGGGCTGACGTAGATGGGAATATCGCCCACCAGCCGGATGCCCTTCGCGTTTGCGTAGGCCTTGAGGGCGCTCCACTGGGTGTAGAAGAAGAACTGCACAGCCTTGTAGTAGTCGATACTCCCGGCAAGCTCTGCCTTGGCTGCGGCAATGGCTTCCGGCTCGCGGCAGCGCAGCGC
>OCPU01001958.1_pt1 | contig 14150 bp, 10 predicted proteins | sample 1538661 | NCBI WGS metagenome assembly OCPU01 (sample SAMN04571716, study PRJEB22368) | human gut metagenome | biome: human gut; material: stool | host: Homo sapiens | place: Luxembourg | collected 2012-10-19
GGGGTGGGACCCTGTTGCCGCAGGCAATAGGGCGGGCGATGGAATGGCCCGTTTCGTGTCCGAGGAGAAAGCTGCCAGACGGGCTGCCCTCCGTTACTTTCCCACGCAGAACCGCTCAAACACTTCATTGATGACATTCTCCGACGCATTTTCGCCGGTGAGGTCACAGAGGGCATCCAGCCCATCGTCCACACAGACCGATACGGCATCCAGCCCGAACCCGCCGCTGACCGCATCCAGCGCACCGGCCACTGCATCCCGCGCACGGGTGGCGGCGGCAAGCTGGCGCTGGCCCGAAAGGCTGGCAGCGTGGGGGTCGATGTTGTTGGTGCCCAGCAGGCGGGCAACGGCAGCAGCGATCACCCTGCGGCTCCCCTCTTCCTGGCAGCAGACCGGGATCACCATGGCAAAATCGCCTGCAATGATCTCTGCGTCAAACTGAGTGGGCTTGTCCTCTTTGTTGACCAGTGCAATGGCCGGACGACCGGCGCACCGCTGCGCCAGCGCAAGATCCTCCCGGGTCAGGGGCTCAGAGCCATCGAACACCGCCAGGATCAGCCCCGCCTCGTCCAGCTTTTTCCAGCTGCGGCGGATGCCTTCGGCCTCGATCGCATCCTCAGTCTCCCGCAGACCGGCTGTGTCGAACAGGTTCAGCCGGATGTCCCCCAGACGGACGGCCTGCTCCACCACATCCCGGGTGGTGCCCGCCACGGGGGTGACGATGGCCCGGTCGAACCCGGCCAGCAGATTGAGCAGGGTGGACTTGCCCGCATTGGGCCGCCCCACGATGGCACAGTCCACACCCTCCCGCAGGACAGCACCGGCATCATAATTCCGGATGAGGGTGTCCAGCTCTTCCTTCACGGCAGTCAGGGTGGATACCAGCTGGGCATCCTCCAGCGCGGGAACGTCCTCTTCAGGGAAATCCACCCAGGCAGTCAGATGGGCCTGCAGGGCGGTCAGGGCATCCTTTTCAGCCCCGATCTTCTTCGCCAGCGCGCCGTTCAGGGAGGCATTGGCCAGCGCCGCACCCTGTCTGCCATCGGCAGAGATCAGGTCCATAACGGCCTCGGCCTGGGTCAGCCCCAGCTTGCCGTTGAGGAAGGCGCGGTGGGTGTACTCGCCGGGGGCGGCGGGGGCGGCACCGGCTGCGATGCAGCTTTCCACCAGCCGCCGGGCCACCGCACTGCCGCCGTGGCAGGAAAGCTCCACCACATCCTCGCCGGTGTAGCTGTGGGGAGCCCGGAAGAAGAGTGCCACGCCCTCGTCAAAGGCTTCCTCCCCTTCCATGAAATGCCCAAACAGGGCGGTGTAGCCCTTGGCATCTTCTACCCGCTTTGCCGGGTTGGCCGGGTGGAACACCTTTGCCGCCACGGCATAGCTCTCCGGGCCGGAAAGACGCACCACGGCAATGCCGCCTGCGCCGGGCGCGGTTGCAATGGCCGCGATCGTTGAATGTTCCATGTTGGTGCTCTCCCTCCGCTCTCAAATCAGAATTATTGTATCACGAAGCGACGAAAAAGGAAAGAGACAAAAAGCCCCCTTCCAGTTTTCCACCGGAAGGGGGCAGTATTGTGCAAAACTCAGCGGAGTTTACAGCTCGATCTTGCCAAAGCTGAAATCGGCAAAATCATCCACGCGCTCGGTGCGCTTGGGTGCCACGGGTGCAGCAGTCTCTGCGTCACGGGGAGCATAGGTGCGCTCGGGCACACTGGAAGGACGGGGACCGCGGCTGCCTGCGGGACGGCCATTGCGGGGACCGCCATTCCGGGAGCTGCTGCCGCGTCCGCCGCGGAAGCCGCCATTGCGGTTGCCGCCGGGGCGGCGGCCATTGCCCCGCGGGCGGCGCTCGCCGTAGGTGTTGTCGGTCTGGGCATCGGGAGCAGTGGAGTAGATGACCACACGGCGGTCACGGCCTTCCCCCTTGCTCTCGCTGCGCACACCCTCCATCTTGCCGATGGCAGAGTGGATGATGCGGCGCTCGTAGGGGTTCATGGGCTCCATGGCAAAGCTGCGGCCGGTCTTGCGCACCTTGTTGCCAATGCGCTGTGCTAGCACGGTCAGGTCATTCTCACGCTTGTCACGGTAGCCGGCCACATCCAGGCCCAGCTTGATGTAATCGCCTTCCAGACGGTTGGCCACCAGGCTTGCCAGATAGGACAGGCTCTCCATGGTCTCGCCGCGGCGGCCGATCAGGGCACCCAGCTTCTCGCCATCCAGACGGATGATGGTGGCCTCGCCCTTCTGCACGGCGCTGAAGGTGACATTCTCCACGCCCATCAGGGCAATGACTTCCTTCAGGTAGTCCACAGCGGCCTTGACCTTGGCGTTCTCTTCGATGTTGATGGGAACTTCCGGCTCCTCACCCTCTGCGGCGGGGTCAGCAGTCTCCTCAGCAGGAGCGGCCTCCTCTGCCACAGGGGCAGCGGCAGGCTCCTCGGCCTTGGGTTCCTCAGCGGGAGTTTCCTCCACAACAGGCTTCACCTCAGGCTCCACCTTCTCCTCCACCACGGGAGCGGCCGGGGCATCGGGCTCTTCCACGCTCACACGCACCTTGGCGGGGGTGGTCTTCAGGCCCAGAAAACCGGTTTTCTGGGGCATTTCGAGCACTTCATAGCTCACATTCAGGTCGTCGGCCTGCACGCCCAGCAGGGCGCAGGCTTTTGCGCGGGCTTCATCGACCGTCTTGCCGGTCGCTTCCTGAGTACGGATCATAACCGTCAATCCTCCTTCTTGTTTTCCAGCTCACTCAGCGGAACGGTGCGCTCGTCCTTATAGCGCTCCTCATCCAGCTTGCGGGCATACTCCAGGCGGCGCTTGTTCATTTCGCTGGCGGAGATATTCTTCTCTACGACCTCGCCGGTCTTTTCATCCGTGACCTTGATGGTGGTGCTCTTTACACCACGCTTCTGCTCCTTCTTGCGGGCAGCCATCTCGGCGGCGACCTCTGCCTTCATCTTCTCAGGGTCGTAGATCTTCTTCATCAACAGGCTCTGCACGGTCATCAGAATGTTGGAAACAACGTAGTACAGAGAGAAAGCGCTGGGCACGGTGAAGCAGAAGAAGACGTACATCAGCGGCATCATATACATGGTCAGCTTCATGCTGCCCTGCATCTCCTGGCCGCTGGCCTTCATGCTGATGTGGGTGGACAGGAACATGGTCACGATCGCCAGGACCGGGAGGATCAGCAGGGGCAGGTTCTCTGCAGCCAGGCTGTACTGGGGCACACGGGTCAGGTCGATGCCAAAGAAATCCATGTGCTGGCCGAACTCGGTGATGGTAGCCACCTGATCCGGGGTGAAGCAGGAGGAGACGGTACTCTCGCCTGCAATGACCTGTGCAATGATGTTGGTGTCGCGGGTCACGGTGGTAAAGCTGATGCCCATGGCAGTCAGGGCCTCACCTGCGGCGGTCAGGGCATCGGCACCAATGTGGAAGATGCGCTGCAGCGGGCGGTACACCACCTCGATAACGCCGAACATGACCAGGAAGTTGACCAGCATGGGCATACAGCCTGCGGTGGGCTTGTAGCCCTGCTCCTGCAGCTTCATCAGCTCTTCCTGCTGCTTTTCGGGCTTGTCGCGGTACTTCTTCTGGATCTCGGCCACCATGGGCTGGAAAGCGCTCATGCGGGCCATACTCTTCTGCTGGTTGAGCTGGAGGGGGATCTTGATCACGGTGATGAGCAGGGTGAACAGGATGATGTCCCAGCCGTAGTTGGGGATCAGCTTGTAGATCCACTCCATTACATAGCCCAAGGGCCAGCCCAGGATGTACAAAGGATTCATAGTTTCGTCCATTCTGCCCCGCCTGTGGTGCGGGACGTTTAGATTTTTATGAGAAGGACACCCCGCCCACAGTGCGGAGCGTCACAAGAAGCAAAAGAACGGATTAAACCTCTCAGTCAACGCCTGCGGCGTTGCCAGCTCCCCTAATAGGGGAGCCCTTGGCAAAACCGTCAACTGGATCGGGCTGCCAAAGCCTCCCCTACCAGGGGAGGTGGCATTGCGAAGCAATGACGGAGAGGTTGTACAAAGGAGCCGTGTATCATAAGCACGCTGCTTAACCGTGCCGCCCCCGGAACAGCTTTGCCGGAGATAGCTTTCTCTCCTTGCTCACCCAGCGGCCTTTGGGCGGCACCGGGTCAAAGCCCCACCGGCCAAGCGGGTTGCACCGGGCGATGCGCCAGGCGGTAAGCAGCAAGCCCTTGATGCAGCCATGGGTCTGGATGGCTTCTATGCCATACTGGCTGCAGGTGGGGGTAAAGCGGCAGTTGCGGCCCAGCCCCGGGCTGACAAAGCGCTGGTAGAACCGGATGGGCGCACAGAGCGCGTTCCGGCAGACGCGGGAGACAGGATTCACTGTTTTGCGGCCCGGTCTGCGGGCGGGACCGTGGCAGGGGGCTTTGCGCCAGGCTGCTTTGCCTTGTCGGGCAGGCCAGCCTGGGCAAAGAGCCTGGCCACCACTTCGCTGAGCTGCCAGCTCTTCAGGCGGGGGGTCATGCCCCGGGCCACGAACACCAGATCATAGCCGCCGATGTTCTGATCCAGATGCTCATCAATGGCAGCCTTCATCACGCGGCGGGCGCGGTTGCGTTGGACGGCATGGCCGATCTTTTTGGTGGCTGTCAGGCCCACGCGGGTCTTTTTGCCGCGGGTCTTGAGCACATACAGCACCAGCGCCGGGTTCACATAGGACTTGCCGCGGGCATACACGCGGCCAAACTCGCTGTTGCGGCGGATGGGACGATAGCGCACTGCTCCGTCGCCTCCTTTTCGGTTAAAAAATCGCAGAACTTCCCTAAAGGCAAAGTTCAAAATTCAGTATAGCAAAAAAACGCCGACATGAAAAGGCTGTCCGGGCGTTTTTTGTGCCAAATCTTTTGCCAAATTTTTAGTCATTCCGCGCGCAGAACGTCCAAAATAAGAAAAAGACCGCCAATTCTGGATCAGCAGTCTTTTGTGCGCATGTTCAATTCTGCGCCGGATCCCTGGCAAAGCGGGATCAGACGGTCAGGCTCTTGCGGCCCTTAGCACGGCGAGCATTGATGACCTTGCGGCCGTTCTTGGTGCTCATGCGGGTCAGAAAGCCATGAACTTCCTTGCGATGACGCTTCTTGGGCTGAAAAGTTCTCTTCATGGTTGTATCCTCCGTAAAAACTCGTCCCCGGTAATGGGGTATTTCTGGTCCCAAATTGGGGACAGGCTTGCAATTCAACAGTATATCGCACACTATCCCCTTCTGTCAAGCATTTTTTTCACTTTCCAGCAAACTTTTTTCAAATTTCTTTGTGAAAAAGCTTTCAACTTTTTCACCGGTTCTCCGTGGAAAACTTTTCTTCCACCATATCTTGTGGCCAAAAACCGCCTTGAACACAAGAGCCGCGAGGGCACGATAGAGCGTCTTTTCTTATGTATTATAAATTACATTATAGAATATAGACGCAGGGAGATTTTTGTGGTATACTAACGGGGTATCAGCAGCATTGTTGAAAACTTCGACCAATTCAATGGAGTGGATGTTTTATGGATTCTTTCAAGGACGTTTTAGAGGCCGCCCAGGCATACTGCAAAACGCAGATGGCCGAGCCGACCTATAATCTCTACATCGACGGACTTGAGCCCATCAGCTTTGAGGACTCGAGCCATATCACCCTGTCGGTGCGCAACGATTTCATCTGCAAGATCGTCACTGACCGCTACCTCGGCCTGCTGAAAGAGGCCTTTAAGACCGTGCTGGGCTTTGACGTGGACATCACGCTGGTGGTGCCCAGCACCCCGCCCCATGAGGTGGTGCTGGCCCAGCAGTACGAGGCAAACCCCGCCTCGCCCCAGGGCAATTACGAGTTCACCTTCGAGAACTTCATCAAGGGTCCCTCCAACCAGTTTGCGTTTGCTGCGGCGCAGGCGGTTGCGGCCAACCCCTCCGGGGCCTATAACCCGCTGTTCATCTACGGCGGCTCCGGTCTGGGCAAGACCCATCTGCTCACGGCCATCCAGACCGAAATCAAGCGCACCCACCCCGATTTCGTCATCATGTACGTTACCTGCGAGCAGTTCACCAACGAGCTGATCGCCGCCATCCGCGCCGGCAGCACCGAGGACTTCCGGATGAAGTACCGCGTAGCCGACCTGCTGCTGGTGGACGATATCCAGTTCATCGCCGGCAAGGAATCCACCCAGGAGGAGTTTTTCCACACCTTCAACTCCCTGCACGATGCCCACAAGCAGATCGTGATCGCCTCTGATCGCCCGGCCAAGGAGATCAAGAGCCTGGAAGAGCGCCTGCGCACCCGCTTTGAGTGGGGCCTGACCGCCGATGTCCAGCCGCCTGATTTTGAGACACGCGTGGCCATCGTCAAGCGCAAGGCCGAGCTGCTCCACCTGGATCTGCCCGAGGATGTGGCGGAATTCATCGCCAACCACCTGAAGAACAACATCCGCCAGCTGGAGGGCGCAGTGAAAAAGCTGAACGCCTACTACATGCTGGAGGGCATCCAGCCTGTCATCAGCGTGGCACAGAATGCCATCAAGGACATCCTCAATGAGACCCAGCCCGTGCCCGTGACCATCGAGAAGATCGTGGGCGAGGTCTCCCGCACCTTCAACGTCTCCCCTGCCGACATCCGGGGCACCAAGCGGAACGCCAACGTTGCATCCGCCCGCCGCGTGGCGATCTATATCCTGCGTGAAGTCACCGGCATGAGTATGGAGGAGATCGGCCGGGAGTTCTCGGGCCGTGACCACTCCACCATCGTCTACTCCCTCAAGACCATGGAGCGGGACATGAAGAACGACCAGCACCTGCGTGAAACCGTCAGCGACATCATCAAGAACGTCAAGGCCTGACGGGAAAGCAGGGGCAAAAGTCATACTCTCACAGGGGATAAACCCCCAAATATGGGGAAAAATGCAGGGGAATCCGGGAAAACAGAACAAGATATTGTGTTCAGACGACAAAGTTCTCCACTCTTTCCACCGAGTTTTCAACATTCAACTTCTGTTTTGCACACCCGCCGTGGAAAGAAAAGCAGCTCCAACCCTTTCCACAAGCCTTTCACACTGCATTCACAATCCGGTGGAAAACCACGGAGCCGCACCATTCCACACATTTTCCGACTTTTCCACATCTTCCCCAGCCCCTACTACGAATACTACAACAAGTTCAATATAGATTTGGAGGTTTTGTCCCTGTTTTATGGGAGAAAGAACCTCAAAACTTGAATCCAAAATAAGGAGAGACGCGCAATTGAACATCATCTGCGATAAGACCCTGCTGAGTGCAGCCATTGACGGCGTTTCCAAAGCTGTTACCCTGCGCTCCACCATCCCGGTACTGGAGGGTATCCTGCTGAAAGCCGAAGGCTTCCAGCTCACCCTGACCGGCTACGACCTGGAAATGGGCATCGTGACCACCATTGATGCCAATGTCAAAGAGCCCGGCGAGGTGGTTCTGAACGCCAAGCTGCTCAGCAGCATGGTCAGCCGGATGCCTTCCGGCCAGATCAACATCCAATCGGCCGAAAACGGAAAAACCACCATCCAGAGCGGTGTGGCACAGTTCGAGATCCAGTCCATGAACCCCACCGATTTCCCCGAGCTGCCCAACACCGGTGCCGAGGAGACCCTGAACATCAAGACCGGCGTACTCCGTGATATGATCGAGCGCACCCTGTACGCCGTCAGTCAGGATGAGAAAAAACCTGCGCATACCGGTGAATTATTCGAGATCTCGCCGGATAAGCTGACCGTTGTTGCGCTGGACGGCTACCGTCTGGCCATTGTGGAGCGGCCGGTGGAAGCCATAAAGGAAATCCGTATCATCGTACCCAGCAAGACCATGAACGAGGTCTCCCACCTGCTGGCCAACGACGACGAGGAGACTGTGCACATCTCCGCAAACCGCCGCTATGTGGTGTTCACCACTGCCGGTTACACCATTATGAGCCGCCTGATCGAGGGCGAATTCCTCAACTACCACAACGTGATCCCCAATGGCAGCCGCACCAGCGTGGTTCTGGACACCAAGGAGTTCATCGAGACCATCGAGCGTGCCTCCCTGATCATTACAGAGCGTTTAAAAAATCCCCTCCGCATCAGTTTTACAGAGGGTAAAGTGGTGGTCCGCTGCCAGACCAATCTGGGCCGCGTGGTGGATGAATTCAACGCGCAGTGCGAGGGCGATGAGGTGGAGATCGGTTTCAACAACCGCTATCTGCTGGATGCCCTGCGCAACGCCCGCACCGAGCAGGTCAAGCTGGAGATCAGCGGCCCGCTGAGCCCGGTCAAGGTCCTGCCTACCGAGGGCAGCGACTTTTTGTATCTGGTCCTGCCTGTCCGCTTCAAGAATGATTGAGAGGCATAAAAATGCAAAAAATTCTCATCCATACGGAATTTATCAAGCTGGATGCCCTGCTGAAATATGCGGGTCTGTGTGAGACCGGCGGCGAAGCCAAGGAGCTGGTGCAGGGCGGTGCTGTCAAGGTGAACGGTGAGGTCTGCACCATGCGGGGCAAAAAGTGCCGCGCCGGGGATGTCGTCGAGTTGGACGGCCAGACCGTGGAAGTGGGACAGGGCCAGTAAACCATGCGCCTGCTTTCCTTAGAAGTAACGAATTACCGCAATATCGCATCGGCAAGCCTGACCCCGGGCCGGGAGCTGACCGTGATCTGCGGCAACAACGGCCAGGGCAAGACCAACCTGCTGGAGGCCATCTGGCTGCTGACCGGCGGCAAGAGCTTCCGGGGCGGCAAGGATGCAGAGCTGGTGCGGCGGGGCGAACCCTTTGCCGTGCTGGAAGCCTCCACACTCCGGGCACAGCAGGAGGAACAGGAGCCTGACGAGCCGAACCGTGTCCGGCTGACGGTGGGCACCCCGGATTCCCAGCGGCCCGGACGGTACGCCTCGGTGAACGGGGCAGCCCCCAGGCGGGCGGCAGGGCTTGCCGGCAGTTTTCCGGCTGTTGTGTTTGACCCCGGCCACCTGAGCCTGGTCAAGGGAGCACCCGAGGGGCGGCGCAAATTTCTGGATGCCGCCCTCTGTCAGCTCTACCCCGGCTACCTGACCGTGTACCGCCGCTATCTGCGGGCCCTGCAGCAGAAAAACGCTCTGCTGCGCCGCTCCCCTGCCGGGCAGGAACGTCCCTACGCCGAAAAAATGGCCCTGCTCGAGGTGCTGAACACCGAGCTTGCCGCGCAGGGGGAAGCCATCCAGCAGCGGCGGCGGGCCTACCTGGAACGACTGGCCCCGCTGGCCTGTGCCAATTACGAGGAGCTTTCCCATGGGGCGGAGCGGATGGAGCTGCGGTATGCCGCCCAGTTTGAGCCGGGTGGTCTGGCAGCCCTGCTCAAAGCCCGCCAGAATGAGGAAGTCCGGGCCGGGCAGAGCCTGTGCGGCCCCCACCGGGAAGATCTGGAACTGCTGCTGGACGGCCAGCCCGCCAGAGTGTTTGCCAGCCAGGGGCAGCAGCGCAGTGTGGTGCTCAGCCTGAAAATGGCCGAAGCCGCCGCCGCTGCTGCCATCACCGGGGAGCACCCCGTCCTCTTGCTGGACGACGTGCTCAGTGAGCTGGATGATGGCCGCAAGCAGTATCTGCTGACCCGGATGCGTGAAAAGCAGACCTTCGTTACCAGCTGTGACGATACGGCCTTCCTGAAAACGGATGGCGAGGTCTACCGCATGAACGGCGGTGTCCTGAGTAAAATCTGAAATGGAGAAATGTTGCATCACTGCATTGCATAGAACGCGGAAAATGCGACAGAATATGCAGTCTGCATCTGCGGGGGAATATACGCAATGTATATCCATCTGGGTCGGGACTATGTCCTGAATGACCGTGATATCATCGGCATCTTCAATCTGGAGACCACCACCGTCTCCCCCCGGGGGCGGGAATTTCTCAACTATGCCCAGAAGAATGGGGCCGTGGTCAGCCTTTCGGATGACCTGCCCCAGTGTTATGTTCTGGCCGATGCCCCTGTGGACACCGTTTATCTTTCGGAGCTGTCCAGCGCGGCCATGAAGCGGCGCACCGAAATGTCATTCTGAAAAAATCAACAACGATCCAATCGATTGAAAAAATATCAAGTAAAGGGAGAAAGGATATGGCAGAGGAAATCATCACCAGCACCAATGTGGAAACCGCGACCGACCATGAGTATAATGCCAGCGAGATCCAGGTCCTGAAAGGTCTGGAGGCCGTGCGCAAGCGTCCCGGCATGTATATCGGCTCCACCGGTGAGCGGGGCCTGCATCATCTGGTCTACGAGATCGTGGACAACGCCATTGATGAAGCGCTGGCAGGCTACTGCAACCACATTGAGGTCAAGATCTTAAAGAATAACATCATTCAGGTCACCGACAACGGCCGCGGCATCCCCGTGGATATTCAGGCCGATACCGGTCTGCCCGCCGTTACCGTCGTCTATACCATCCTGCACGCAGGCGGTAAGTTCGGCGGCGAGAACTCCGGCTACAAGGTGGCCGGTGGTCTGCACGGTGTCGGCGCGTCCGTGGTCAACGCCTGCTCTGAGTGGCTGACGGTCAATGTCCGCCGCGACGGCCATGAATACGAGCAGACCTTCCGCCGCGGCGACCCGGACGGCCCCCTGAAGTGTCTGGGCACGGTGGCCGAGGGGGTCACCGGCACCCGCGTTACCTTCAAACCCGACCCTGAGATGTTCAAGGACACCACCGTCTATAACTTCGAGACGCTGGAAAAGCGTCTGCGCGAGGAGAGCTTCCTGAACGCCGGTGTCAAGATCACCCTGACCGATGAGCGGGAGCTCTATACCCCCGTTCTGGAGGATGGCCAGGAGGGCGACCCCTGCTACCGCACCGAGGTCATGTGCTATGAGGGCGGCATCAAGAGCTTTGTCACCTATCTGGGCGAAAAGCGCAATCTGGAGGTGCTCCACCCCAATGTCATCTACCTCAAGGGCCAGACCGAGCGGGGCATGGCCGAGATCGCGCTGCAGTATAATTCCAGCTACAACGAGCTGCTGCTGAGCTTTGCCAACAACGTCAACACCCCGGACGGCGGCACCCATGAAGAGGGCTTCCGCACCAGCCTGACCCGTGTGTTCAATGATTACGGCCGCAGCCACGGCCTGCTGAAGGATAAGGACGAGAACCTTTCCGGCTCCGATGTCCGCGAGGGCCTCATCTGCGTCATTTCCGTCAAGCTGCAGGAGGCAGAGTTCGAGGGTCAGACCAAGGCAAAGCTGGGCAATACCGAGATCCGTACCCTTGTTTCCAACATGGTGTACACCAAGCTGATGGAGTTCTTTGAGGAGAACCCCGGCGTGGCAAAGGCCATTTTTGAAAAGGCCACCCAGGCAGCCCGCGCTCGCGCTGCTGCCAAAAAGGCCCGGGAGCTGGTGCGCCGCAAGAGCGCGCTGGAGACCAGCCGGATGCCCGGAAAGCTGGCCGACTGCCGTGAAAAAGACCCCACCCGCACCGAGATCTTCATCGTCGAGGGTGACTCTGCAGGCGGCTCTGCCAAGATGGGCCGTGACTCTGCCATTCAGGCCATCCTCCCCCTGTGGGGCAAGATGCTGAACGTGGAAAAAGCCCGCGCGGACCGCATCTACGGCAACGATAAGCTGATGCCCGTTGTGCTGGCTCTGGGCTGCGGCATCGGCGAGGAGTTCGATATCTCCAAGCTGCGGTATGATAAAGTGTTCATCATGGCCGATGCCGATGTTGATGGTTCTCACATCTGCACCCTGATGCTGACCTTCTTCTTCCGCTATATGCGCCCCCTCATCGAGCAGGGCCATGTCTATGTCGCTCAGCCGCCCCTGTTCAAGGTGCAGAAGGGCAACACCATCAAGTACGCCTACAACGATGCCGAAATGGCCGTGCTTTCGCAGGAAATGCCCGGCGCAAAGGTGAACCGCTATAAGGGCCTTGGTGAGATGAACCCCGAACAGCTGTGGGAGACCACCATGAACCCCGATAACCGCGTCATCGTTCAGATCACCATTGAGGATGCCGAAAAGGCCGATGAAGCCTTTACCATCCTGATGGGCGACCAGGTGGAGCCCCGCCGCCGCTTTATCGAGACCAACGCCCAGTATGCGAAGCTGGATGTGTAATTGGAGGAAACAATGGAAGAAGATTATGTGATGATACCGGGCAGCGGTACCAAAAAGATCATCCGTGATGTCAAGAAGGAGATCGAGACCGCGTTCCTGGACTACTCCATGTCAGTCATCGTGTCCCGCGCCCTGCCCGATGTGCGGGACGGCCTGAAGCCTGTCCACCGCCGTATCCTGTACACCATGCATGAGCGCGGCAACGACCCCAGCCATGCATACCGCAAATCCGCCGACACCGTTGGTGCGGTGCTGGGTTCCTACCACCCCCACGGCGACGCATCCGTTTACGATGCCATGGTCCGTCTGGCACAGGATTTCTCCCTGCGCTACCCGCTGGTGGATGGTCAGGGTAACTTTGGTTCTGTGGATGGCGACCCCCCGGCTGCTTACCGTTACACCGAGGCCCGCATGAGCCGTATGGCCGTGGAGATGCTGACCGATATCGACAAGGATACCATCGACTGGGACCCCAACTTTGATGAGACCAAGAAGGAGCCCAGTGTTCTGCCCTGCCGTTTCCCGAACCTGCTGGTCAACGGCAGTCAGGGCATCGCCGTTGGTATGGCCACCAACATTCCTCCCCACAACCTGAGTGAGGTCATTGACGGCTGTGTGGCCTATATCGAGGACCCGGACATCGACCTGCCCGGCCTGATGGAGCACATCAAGGGCCCCGATTTCCCCACCGCCGGCATCATCATGGGCCGCAGCGGCATCCGTGCCGCCTATGCCACCGGCCGCGGCAAGATCACCCTGCGCGGCCGCGCCACCATTGAGGAAAAGAAGAATGGCCGCGCCCAGATCATCGTGACCGAGATCCCCTACATGGTCAACAAGGCACGCCTCATTGAGAACATTGCCGATTTGGTCAAGGAAAAGCGGATCGAGGGCATCAGTGACCTGAACGATGAGACCAACCGCAAGGGAATGCGCATCGTCATTGACGTGCGCAAGGATGCCAACCCCCAGGTCGTCCTGAATCAGCTGTACCAGTACACCCAGCTGCAGGATACCGTGGGTGTCATCATGCTGGCCATTGACCACAAGGTGCCCAAGGTGATGACCCTGAAGCAGATGATCCAGAAGTATGTGGAGTTCCAGGACGAGGTGGTGCGCCGCCGCACCCAGTATGACCTGAAAAAGGCCCGGGAACGTGCCCATATTCTGGAAGGCCTGAAGAAGGCCACCGACATTGTGGATGAGCTGATCGCCACCATCCGTGCCTGCAAGGGCGGCATGAGCGAGGCCAAGGCTGCCATCATGGAACAGTTTGGCTTTGATGACCCGCAGGCAGATGCCATCGTCAAGCTGCAGCTGGGCCGTCTGGCTGGTCTGGAGATTCTGAAGATCGAGGAAGAGCTGGGCTCCCTGAACGCCAAGATCCGGGATTGGGAAGAGATCCTGGCCGATGATGCCCGCGTGCTGGAGATCGTCAAGAGCGAGCTGCTGGAGATGAAGCGCCGCTTCGGCGATGACCGCCGCACCGAGATCGAGACCGTGACCGGCGAGGTGGATATCGAGGATCTGATCGCTGAGGAGCAGTGCGTTTATACCCTGACCGAGGCCGGTTATATCAAGCGCCAGCTCAAGGCCACCTATCAGGCCCAGAAGCGCGGCGGCCGCGGCATCTCCGGTATGACCCGCAAGGAAGAGGACATCGTGCAGGAGATGTTCGTGGGCTCCACCCATGATTATGTCCTGTTCGTTACCGATAAGGGCCGCCTGTTCCGCATCAAGGGCTACACCATCGCCGAGGGCAGCCGCACCAGCAAGGGCACCAACATCGTCAACCTGCTGCAGCTGGCCGAGGGCGAAAAGGTCACCAACATGCTCTGCCAGAGCAAGGATACGGCCAATGAGGGCGGTTTTGTGACCATGGTCACAAAGCAGGGCCTCATCAAGCGCACCCCGCTGGAGCAGTATGCAAACATCCGCAAGAGCGGCCTGATCGGCATTGCCCTGAACGAGGGGGATGCGCTGGCCTGGACAAGACTGACCTCCGGCCACGATATGCTCATCGTTGCCACCCGCAACGGTCAGGCCATCC
>OCPU01001969.1_pt1 | contig 14065 bp, 9 predicted proteins | sample 1538661 | NCBI WGS metagenome assembly OCPU01 (sample SAMN04571716, study PRJEB22368) | human gut metagenome | biome: human gut; material: stool | host: Homo sapiens | place: Luxembourg | collected 2012-10-19
CTTAGCCGCCTTTGCAAGCTTCACAAGCTTTCTTTCATTAATATTAAAATATGCCGCTTCCCAGCTATTAATAAGAACTGGTCTTTCCTTGTCGCGCCAGCTTCCACGCACAATATGCTTTCTTACAAATTCGTGCATATTATGGCTCATCTTGTTATAGCCCTTATATGAATAAGTGAGCACCGCCTCTGGAGCTTCAAAGCATTTTCCTGCTTCAATAATATAAGAAAATGTAGCTGGATTAATTCCCGATACAAGCCTTAATTTACCATATGAATTAACCTGTGCCGCTTCATAATGATTGCCGCTGTATATAAGATTAAATCCATAACATTCGCCATAATCTTCTGTCGTTGAACTTCTTCCTATCATAAAAAAAGGATTAGCTCTGTTCGATGATGTTCCTGTTACAGACTCATTTACATACTTACCAGCACGAAGCGGTATTCTGCTTCTATTCATCTCCCTTGCCCACGCACCATTAAAGAACGACAATTCATAATCACTCTCGTTTAAATCAAGCTGCATACTCATTAATCTTTCAAGCCTTACGCTCTCATTTCCTGAATTAACAAGCTTCGCACTTCTCGTTATAATGTCACATTTTTCATATACATAATAATGAAGCTCCAGTGTGAGATTATAATTCCTGTCCTTAAGATAGATAACTAGCTGTTCAACATCTCCATTATCATCATAAGACCCTGGAAGCGTGTCGTATTCTTCCTTGCCCTTTATAATCTCTGCCCTGTCAAACACCATATCCGTTGTACTGCTTCCATTAGGATATGTGACCTCAATAAATGGCTCTCTTATATCACCTTTTCCCAGTGACGACATTTCAAGGCACACATCTTCCAGCGAATAAGACGAATAATCTTTATTGTATACATTCGTATTGCCTGGAATAAATGTATGCTTCTCCGTCATCACAGCCTCATTGGCGTGTAACTTTCTTCCATAATACAAATGCTCCAACTGCCCGCTTCCAAGCACGGCAAATACATAAGATGTATTGTCAGTATCAAGCACATACATATTATTATTAATCGTTATCATTAATGGCTCTCCTTAATTCTTTCCGTTATCTCTTCCATTTTCTGCTCTGTTAAAATGTACTTTCTGTGGAAGTAAAATACTGCGATAAGCAGACCTATTATCGGAATTACTGTCATTGTCATTCTAAGTCCTACTACCGAACCACCAGCCACGGCATCTGTAACCGCGTCTGTATTACTACTTAACCTGCACACTGAAAGGCATATTGACACAACTAATGCGGCTATGCCTGAAGCAAGCTTTACAACAAATGTCTGCATTGAAAATATAACGCTCTCATCTCTTCGCTTATTCTTAAATTCACCATAATCAACCGTATTCGCCAGAAATATAGTCGTTAAGACTAATAACATTCCATTTGCCGCAAATATGAAAAATGCTGGAATAAACAAAATAAACACACTCGACATTGATGTGAATATAAGAATAAATAAAACTATATAACCAGCAATAGCCATAACAAAGCTTACATAAAATATCTTTATTGTGTTCAAAAACTTTCTAAGAAGCGGGAACAATACCATCATTGATAATATCTGTATTGCACCACCAAATGTATTAAATAGTGTATAGCCGTTGTACCAGTCTGCACCGCCAAAATCATATTTAAAGAAATATATGACAAGATTAGAAGTTATGTACACAGATGTATTAATAAGAACAATTGTTATAACTACTGTAACAGCCTGATCATTCTGGAAAAGTGCCTTGAACATCTGCTTTACTGATACTGTTTCAACATCAACTGTTGATTTTTCCCTAATATTAAGACAGGTAATAAGTATTGCAGCAAAGAACAGTATTGATATTATAAGTGCAAACCATTTAAAACCTGCATATTCATTGCCCTTTCCAAGCATATATACACACTGCATTGTAATAATTGTAACAAGTGCTGAACCTACGCCTGCACAGGAACGTGCCATTGTTGACATATTCTCTCTTTCCTTGCCGCCCTCTGTAAATGCAGGTATCATTGACCAATAAGGAATATCCATCATTGTATACCTCTTTCCTTCTCAATCTCCATCCAGTCTGATACTGCGTGTTTCGCTGTCTTCTTACCCTTTACAGAACCAGCAAGATTAATAGCACCACCATATAACAAGAACTTCTCAGTAAGTGTTGTCTTACCAGCATCCGGGTGGGATATGATTGCAAATGTCCTTCTTTTCTTAATTTCACTTGTAATATCTGACATAATTTCTCCATTTCTTAAATCATTTTACACTTTAACTAATCTAGTATATAGTATCCATCAATTTAATTCAACTACTTAGTGCCGGACTATTTTATAAACTACTCAGTTTATTCTATTACCTATTCCAGATAATTACTCTACAGTTAAGCTTCTTCCCAGTGCAAAGGAATATATTACTTTTTCTTTAACCTTTAAGCCTGTTATCTGTGACAGTGCCATAGCATAGTAATCAAGCTGGATAGAATATCTTCTTCTAAGCTCGTCCTCTCCTGCCCTGCCTCTTAACACCCGGTCAGTCTTATAATCAACTATAACAAGCTGTCCGTCCTCAATAAAATACAGGTCAATGACCCCCTGTACAAGCTGTCTGTCATATTCAAATACAAATGGCTGTTCCCTTTTCACCCCGCCGTAAGCATATGCACGCTTAATTCTTTCACCTATTGATGAGCCTGCAAACGTATCTATATCCTTAAGCTTTATGCATTCAGCTTGTTTTAATGACAGCTTTTCTTCTCTTACCATTCTGTCAATTTCATTCTTTATATCCTCAGTGCTTCCAGCTTTTGAATAATTCAGACATTCCATAACCCTGTGGTATGCCGTTCCACGTTCATTACTTACAAGCTCTTTTTCTTCACTGCTTATAAACTTAGGAACTGTTGGAATATATTCGTCTGCAGCTTCAGATTCTGCCCCTCCGTCTGCTTCTTTAACACCGCCAGCCGCTTCTTTAATTCTTTCTGCCTCCATAATGCCCACAGCCTTTTTGATACTGTCTGCCGCAAAAGCATTTTGCTCGTAATCTGCTTCATTCTGCATTTTCTTTAACTCACTGACAGTTACTTTTACTTTTCTGTCTGCATCAGGGTCTTTAATATATGGCGGAAGCTCCTTTAAAGGCGAAGTTCCATAGGCTGTTTTTTCGACTACCTGACTTTCATCTGTTGCTTGGCTTCCGGCCTGGTCTATGTCCGATTTGTTCAATAAAGAATTAATTTCTTCCACGCCAATAAGCTTTATATTGAATTCTCCTTTATTGTATTCCTTTCCAGTAAGTACAACTGGAATTACCATATCTGCGAACTTGTCTATCTTCTCGCAGTCAGCATAAGAATATATTCCAGACATTCTAATCTCATCAGCAATTGAATTCCAGCCTGTCATTGCCTTGTCTGTGTCAGTGACATTTCCCATCATAATAAGCTTTTCCCTTGCTCGTGTCATTGCAACATACAGAACTCTTTCTTCCTCGGATATTCCATCTCTTACAATCTTTCTTGCAATCGCCCCTTTTATAATAGTAGATGTCTTGGTCTTGCGGTCAAGATTAACATAATCAGCACCTATGCCCAGCTCTTTATCAATAACAATCCTGCTTCTTGCATCCATTTTATTAATCTGCTTGTTAAGTCCGGCTACAATTACAACCGGAAACTCAAGACCTTTGCTCTTATGTATGCTCATTACCCTTACAGAGTCGCCGTTATCCCCCATACCCTGTGAGTCGGTTATATCTATGTCGTATTTCTGCAATCTTTCTATATATCTTAAGAAATTAAAAAGTCCGCTGTAGCTTGTTCCCTCAAATGAAGATGCCCTGTCCAGAAGCACATCTATATTAGATTGTCTTTTAGCTCCTGCCGGCATAGTTCCTGCGTAATCATAATAACCTGTGTTGTATACAATCTCCCACAGCAAATCATAGATAGTCATTATTCTGGATTTATCTCTTAAGACATTAAGCTTATCAATAAATGCACTGCATTTCTTATAATCGCAATCCTCGTCCTCATTCTCTGCTATGCTCTTCATCTGCCTGATAAGAAACTTCTGTGAATATTTCTTTCCTGATATTCTTATCTTGCATAATTCATCTTCCGTAAAACCTCCAAAGTATGACAAAAGCACAGAAGCCATAGGTATATCCTGCAATGGATTGTCTATGCAGGTAAGCAGGCTTATAAGGACCTTTATCTCCCTTAATTTAAAATACTGCTGTGCAGTATCTGCCATAGCCGGCACTCCGCAGTCAAGCAGTTCATTGACAAGCACATCTGCCCAGCCTGTAAGCGTTCTTGTGAGAATAACAATATCACCATATTTTATTCTCCTGTAATCTTCAAGGTCAGCATCATACACGTAATAAGCATTATCTTCTGACATAAGTTCTCTTATTCTTAATGCGGCATATCTTGCCTCTGCCCTTATTCCATCGCCGTCCTCATCACCCGACATATCAACAAGCACAATATCTGTGCTTTTCTCACTGTCCTGCCCGAAGTTTCTTTTATCTTCACACGCTGGATAATCTAACCCACAGTTAAGCTGCTGCCTATCATCATACTGTATGCCGCAGAAATTCTTATTCATAACACGGAAGAACACATCATTGGTACTATCAAGAACATTACTTCTGCTTCGAAAATTCTTCTGTAATTCTATCTTACAAGAACTTATATTCTGCTCACCACCGCCAAATGATGTATCTTCGCAGTCATTATACTGTACTGTATCTTTGCAGTTATCATTCTGCGATGAATAATTATCATACTTGCTCATAAATAACTCAGGACACGCAAGTCTGAACTTATATATACTCTGCTTAACATCTCCAACCATATATACATTATTGAAATAATCGGACATTCTCTGCCTTGATACAGCAGTAAGTATTTCTTCCTGTAACTGGTTGGAATCCTGATACTCGTCTATTAATATCTCATCAAAGCCCTCTGCAAGTTCATCTGCTGTCCTGGTATACTCAATAATACCAGCATTATTCTTTACAAGAATATCAAGTGCAAGATGTTCCATATCATTAAAATCTATTATTCCACGGTCTTTTTTCTGTTCTGACATTCTTTGTGCAAAATCATTAGCAAGCTTTACCATCATAGCAATCATTGGTGCATTAGCTTTCACATCTTCCATTAATGTATCAATATCTGCTGTGAACACACCACTGATAAGAGAATTAATATATTTCTTGAAATTATTTCTTTCATTCTTGACATATTCTTTTAAATCTTCCCTCGCATCAGGCATTTTCTTATTGCTTAATCTGTCAAATACCGTCTTTCTTATTCTTACCGAAAGGTCATCAAAGTCTGGTGCTTCAAGTATTCTTTTGATATTCATATAATCTGAATTGATTGCATCAAGATATGACACCGGACCGTCTACGTGCTGGCAAAGTTCAATCATATATTCATATTTGCGGCAGTAATCACTCAGCGAATTGATAATGCTTTCATACAGGTCAGCTATCGCCCTGTTGTTAGAATTATCTGGTGCTTCATACATATCAAGCGTTTCCTTATACCATTCAGAAGGCCATGGATTGCTTCGTGCAAGATTATATATTTTCTTAATAAGTTCTTCTATATTCTGGTCATTACGTCCTGTTCCATAAGCCTCTACAAGATTAATAAAATCCTCATCTGCCTCTGTATAATAGTCCTCAAGAAGCTCCTGCATTACATCATTCTCAAGAAGTGTAATCTCTCCATTATCTGCCGCCCTGAAACCGGGGTCTAATTCAATCTCTGAAAAATGATTTTTTATTATCCACAGACAGAAACTATCTATTGTTGTTATATGTGCATTGTTAATAAGTGCAATCTGCTTTAAAAGATTGGTATCTGCCTCATTATTGTCAAGCATATCATCAAGCCTGTTTCTTATTCTTGCTTTCATCTCTGCCGCGGCGGCCTTGGTAAATGTAACAACAACAAGTCTGTCTATATCCGTGCTGTTCTCACCTGTAATCATATTGATAATTCGTTCAACAAGAACCGCTGTCTTTCCTGAACCTGCGGCGGCTGACACAAGTATATTCCTATTCTTAGTATCTATTGCCTTAAGCTGTTCATCAGTCCATTTCTTTGCCATCATTACACCTCTGAATTACTGTCAGTTTCTTTGTTATATTCTTCACTATCGTTATACTTTTCTGTACTGTTATGCTCTTTACTACTGCTGTACGCTTCACCGCTGTTATTCTCATCTATTAATTTCCATATATCTTCTTTGCTTAAATTGGAAAGTCTTCGATAACTTGTACCCGGCATATCTGTGCTAAATCCACACACACTGTTATACTGACAATAAGTACAACTGTTCTCATTACCCTTAATATACGGATTGATATTAATGCTTCCATTAAGTATCTTTCCTGCGTTATTGACATTTTCTTTATCAACATATTCACCAAGCTTATCGAACTCATCAGTTGTCATAACCCTGCTGTATCGCATATCAAGTTCACCAGATTTATTATAACTGACAGGAATATTAACAGATGAACCCTCTGTTGAATCCATCATACTTATAATATTCTTATTAGAATTAACAACGCCTTTCATTCTTAATTCTTTTCTTATAAGTGCCTCGACCTCGTCATCATCTTTCTTCGCCTCAACTATCGGGTCCTGAATATTATAATATAAAAGCCCTGCTGGAATTATATTCTTGTCACCATATTTCTTCTTTTCATATATCATTGCTTCCCTCATATATGTAAGGAGCTGGATTTTCAAGCCATAATATGTCTTTAAAAGATTAAAATCTGACTGTCCTGTCTTGTAATCCACGACTTTGACATATAAATTTTCGTCATCCTCGCACACATCTATACGGTCTATCTTGCCCTTCATATAAAATAGTACATCGTGCGGAAGTTCTTCTATCTGTGTAAGAAATCCCTTCTCAAATGCATCTGGCCTGAATATTCCGTCAGCAAGCTGCTTTCCAATTGCCCACAGTGTCCTGTCAGCGTAATTCTTCATTCTCTGTATAAGATACTCATTACGGCTTGAGTCCTTAAGTATCGTATTGCCATAATTCTCAGCTATTGCATTGATACTCTCTGATACCATCTGGCTTCTTTCCTCATCACTTAAAAGCACGAAGGATTTATTGTTCTGCTTTATATTTTTTGACACATCTTCAATTACAGCGTGAAGAATTGTACCAAAGTCATTAACCGCAAACTGATATTCTTCCCTCTCTTTAAGCCCAAGTCCATACTGGCAGAAATATGCGAACTGGCACGAAGCGAACTGTTCAAATGATGTTACGCTTCCTGTAAGCTCCCTTCCATATAATTCAAGTGCAATTCCCTCTGCAAGCACTTTATTAAGATTGCCCTCGCTCCATACAATGTCTGCTTTTGGAATTCGTATATATGCGTGTTCTGCAAATGTATCCTCTCTTGCGTACTCTTTAACAAGCGGAAACATTTTCTTAATCATTCTTATTATGTAAGAAGGAAGAACCGCTTTCATATCCATGCCATTGCGTGCATAAGTTATATAAAGCTTTTCTGATGTCTTTGTCATAATAAGGTATAAATAAAATCTCTGAATAAACGCTTTTTCCCTGACTGACATTGATAATGATACGTCCATACCCTTAAGCCTGTCCCTGTCTGTTTCTGAAAGAACGCTTCTGTTGTCGCTTTTTTTTGGAACATACCCATCATTAACGCCCGCAAAGAACATTACCTTTATATTATCAAGTCTTGTTCTCTCAATATCACCTATTACAACGCAGTCGTTAGCCGGAGGTATAAGTCCTATCTTAATCTCATCCAATCCAGATGCTATAATATGATTGTATTCTTTTAATGTAACCTTCTCACTGCCTAATAATTCAACTATCTTATCTAATAGTTCTATTATCTTCTTATATATCTGTCCATATTCTTCACTATCCACATCTATAGATGACAGCTTCCTTTCACAATCAAGTCCGGCTATGAATTCATATAAAGCCCTGGTAATGGCAGCTACATTTCCATCTGCCTCCTTAATATCTTTGTGAAGAACATCTATTGGAGTAATGACTTCGCGTCTTAATCTGTTAAGAAGTCCAAGGTCTGTATCTTCCCTTCCTGTCCTGAACTTTCTTATCCATTCATTGTTCCACTGCTTCCTGCCCTTTATGCCAACCGCAAGACAATAATTATCAAGAATATCTATCTCATCTCTTGTAAGTTGTGTAAATCCTGTTCTTAGATATCTGAACATACTGTCATAGGCATAATTTTTCTCGATAATATCAAGTACTGCGGTAATCATTTCCACTAAACAGTTATCTGTTATATGACGTTTCTGGTCTAAGAAAAATGGTATTTCATTCTGGGAAAATATATTAGCGGCAAGCTTTCCATACACACCAATATCACCTGTAACAACCGCTATATCACTGTATCTGTAGCCTGACAGACGTGTAAGCTCAAGTATCTTTCCTGTTATATACTGCAATTCGTCCTTCGGCGTTGTCCCTGCATACAAAGCTATATCATTTACTTCACCATTATAATGCCTGCTTCCAGCCCTGAATATATTCTTTTCAAGAAATGCAAGCTCCTTTGACGACTTAAAACGTGATATATTATCATCATCAATCATCACAGCATTTTCTATATTAATATGCTGTTCATCACATATCTTATACAAATGTGCCACTGTATCCTTAGTCATATAGAAAAGGTTCTCAATGCCCTCATTGACATTAACCTTCTCACTTGTATCTATAGTCAGTGCCACCTTAATATCCGTGCATATATCAAGAAGCAGACCAATAAGCCTGTACTGTACAGGCGTAAAACCAGTAAAGCCATCAAGTGCTATCACACTGTCTTTAAGCTTTTCTGACTCCTGCACTTTCCTGCACAGAAGATCAAGTATCTCCTCTGATGTAATGTAATTATCTTTTATAAAATTCCTAAATCCACTATAAACAACATTAATGTCACTTAATTTCATTCCAAGCAGACTGTTATTATCAACAGTTTTATTAATTTCATCTATCTTATCAACAGTTATATCATACTGTAACATCTCTGATATGACTGATTTCATCTCAGCCACAAATCCGGTATTGGATATATTACCACTAAAGAATCGAAGTTCTTTCTTGTGCTGTTCTAATATTCTTCTTACTATAAGATTCTTTCCTGTATCATCAAGAACCGGATAGTCAGAAGCCCCGACCTCCTCAAATACTCTATAAGCAAGCCTTTCAAAGCTTATGACATCTATATTAAGAATTCCCTTTCGTGGGTGAAGCTCAACTACACGCTTCTGTGTTGCCATAGTGTACTGCTCTGGCACGATAATTATATAATCTGTGTCTGGATTGTTAATCGACTCCTCTATTATTGAACTATATAAATATGTTGACTTGCCAGCACCCGATCCTCCAAGTATAAGTTGTAATGACATAATAATCCTCATTTCCGTGCACATTTTTATTCAATGAAACTCATTTAAGTATACCATATATAAGTTCTATTTATATATGAATGCTCATATATTTTATCAAAATAAATGTGTGTTATATGAGGGGGATATATGAGCGGTTCAACCAGGATTGTGGTAATTCCACTTAAGAAACTGATAATTATGGTATGCGTAATTGCTGCTCTTATTATATTAGCGGCAATATTTATATTTGGCGGAAGCAGTTCAGATGCTGCCAAAAGTACAGGTGTTAATATAAGCACCAGCACTGACACAGTAAAAAAGAATACATCTTGTCCTACATATTCACCAGGTGTATACACTTCCTCAATACTTCTTAATGGTACTCCTATAGATATTCAGGTTACAGTTGACTCCGACAATATCAACAATATCGAAATGGTTAATCTTTCAGAGTCCGTGCAGACTATGTATCCTATGCTTAATTCTTCATTTGATGAGATAAAGACCGCCGTTATCAACAACGGCTCAACAGATAATATCACCTACAATGCAGGTAGTAAATATACAGCAACTATGCTGTTATCAGCTATAGACAGTGCACTTGCCAAGGCAAGGAACTAACTGTGTAAAGCATTTAAGTCTTGCAGATAAAACTTTCTACATCAGACACAGCTGTCTGTAACACACTTTCTATACAGACGTATGCAAAAACTTCGGGTAATCTATATCCAGTTTGTTCATAGATTACCCGAAGTTCTATTTTAATTATTAGTTCTCAAAATAACTTATCCCGTCATCATTACTCACATTAATAAAGCCTGCATAGCCTCTTTCTTCAAGCTTTCCTAAGAACTTGCCCATCTTCTTTGGCTTAACATAAAGTGAACATATCTTACCTTCTGCCCTGTACTTTTCTGCAAGCTTATACGCTGCTGTAAGCTCACCATCATCGTACATTACCGCTATCTTATTACCCTTATTAGGAAGGTCAATTCCGTGTTCCATAAGTATAGAGAATATTCTCTCAAATCCGATAGAAAATCCTACTGCACTTACCTGCTGTCCTAAGAACTTGCCAATAAGGTTATCATATCTTCCCCCACCAGCAATTGCGCCCTTAAAATCAATGCTTTCAACCTCAAATACAGTTCCTGTGTAGTATCCCTGTCCTCTTACTAATGAAAGGTCGAATACAACATTGAACTCACCATTACAAAGCTCATTAACTGACTTCATAATATATTCGAGGCTTTCTGCTGGTGCTTTATCTACAAGAATATCTTTAACTGACTCTAAAGAAATCTCCTGTGGATTACTTACATTTGCAAGAAATCCTGTAAACTTAGCTATAGCTGCTTCTGCGAATTCCTTCTCCTCAAGTTCATTCTTAACACCTTCAAGACCAATCTTATCCATCTTATCAAATGTTATACATACACTGTCAAGCTGGCTTTCTTCAAATCCACAGTCCATAAGAAATGCTCTTAAAAGTCGTCTGTCATTAACTTTAACCTTAAAGTTCTTCATTCCTATAGCCTTAAGTGCTTTAGTTGTTATAAGTATAAGCTCAACCTCTGAATCTCTTGAATCAGAACCTATAATATCTATATCACACTGTACGAATTCTCTTAATCTGCCCTTCTGTGGACGTTCTTGCTTATACCAAGCTTTTTAATATACTCACTTCATTGGAAGTGTAAGCTTATCCTTATTATTAGCAAAATATCTGCTTAAAGGAAGTGTAAGGTCATATCTTAAGCCCATATCTGCAAGAACATTTTCATTCTGTGAAGTAACTCCGCTTGCAAGTGCCTTGTCAAGCTTGTCGCCTCTCTTCATAATCTTAAATATAAGATTAAGGTTTTCTCCACCATCACTCTTATCAAGATTTTCAATATCTTCAATAACCGGAGTTGTTATATGTTCAAAACCATTCTCTACATATACTTTTAATATTTCATTCTGGAGATAATCTCTTATCTCTACTTCATTAGGAAGATAATCATTAGTACCTTTTACAGATGTAATCTTCATTCCATTGTCCTCCATTATTACAATTATTACACAATAACTCCCACCATTATATGTGGCGGGAGTTACTTAAACACATTCAATTAACAATTATGCTTCGTCTATAGCTTTACCTATATCGTGACGCATATATTTATTATCAAAATTAACCCATTCTGTCGCTTCATAAGCATTAGCACGGGCTTTCTTTAAATCCTCACCTAATGCTGTTACGCCAAGAACTCGTCCACCATTAGTAACAACCTTGCCTTCTTCGTTGAACTTAGTACCAGCGTGGAATAAAAAGTATGAATCTTTACCCTTGAAATTCTCCATGCCTGTTATCTCAAAGCCCTTCTTGTACTCAAGTGGGTAACCGTCTGATGCAAGAACTACGCATACACACGCATTATCAGTAAACTTAAGATCTATCTTATCTAATGTTCCGTCTATGCACGCTTCAAATACATCAATTATATCATTCTCCATTCTTGGAAGAACAACCTGTGCTTCAGGATCACCAAATCTTGCATTATATTCAAGTACCTTAGGACCTTCTGGTGTAAGCATAAGTCCAAAGAATATAACACCCTTAAATGGTCTTCCCTCTGCCTTCATCGCATCAACTGTTGCCTGATATATGTGTGCCTTGCAGAAATCATCAACTTCCTTAGTATAAAATGGTGATGGTGAGAAGTTACCCATACCACCTGTATTAAGCCCCTGATCTCCGTCCTTGGCTCTCTTATGATCCTGTGCAGAAGACATTATCTTTATCGTATTACCGTCAACAAATGAAAGAACTGAAACTTCACGTCCTGTCATAAATTCTTCTACTACAATTGTATTACCTGCTGAACCGAACTTCTTGTCAAGCATAAGCTCGTCTACACCGTCAAGTGCCATCTGCTTGTCTTCACATATAAGAACGCCCTTTCCAAGTGCAAGACCATCAGCCTTAAGAACGATAGGATACTTAGCTGTTTCAAGATACTTCTTAGCTTCATCAGCAGATGTAAATGTCTCATATGCTGCTGTTGGTATATTGTATTTCTTCATAAGGTCCTTAGAAAATGCCTTTGAACCCTCAAGTATAGCTGCATTCTTTCTAGGTCCGAATACCCTTAAACCTTCTGCCTCAAATGCATCAACAATACCGCCAACAAGTGGATCATCCATACCAATTACAGTAAGGTCGATTGCATTTTCCTTAGCAAATGCAACAAGCTTATCAAATTCCATAGCTTTAATATCAACACATTCCGCAACCTCAGCAATACCTGCATTACCAGGTGCACAATATATCTTATCAACCTTAGGGCTCTGGCTTATCTTCCAGCATATGGCGTGCTCACGTCCACCGCTGCCTACAACTAAAACCTTCATCTGTTCTTCCTCCAATATAATCTAGTCTTTCTAGTTATCATGTTCATTAGCTATCTTGTTAATAGCGGCAGGCAGTAACTTCCATTCTGCCTGTTCCATAACTCTCTTTTGAAGAATTTCTGGCGTGTCACCATCTTTAACTTCAACAGCTTTCTGGAATATAATCTCTCCTGTATCCATTCCTTCATCTACATAATGCACTGTTGCACCTGTAACCTTAACACCTTTGGCAAGTGCAGCTTCGTGAACGTGAAGTCCGTAAAAGCCTACACCGCAAAAAGATGGGATGAGTGATGGGTGGATATTAATAATTCTATGGCTGTATTCGTGTACCATTTCTTCTGGAATTTTAACAAGGAAGCCCGCAAGCACAATAAGGTCTACATTAAGCGAATTAACCTTTTCAAGAAGTGCTTTATTAAATTCATCTCTTGTAGCATAATCCTTAGGTGATACACAATAAGCTGGTATTCCGTTCTCTTTAGCTCTTGTAAGAGCATAAGCATTAGCATTATTACTTATAACAGCAGCAATCTGTGTATTAGTAATTGTCTTGTCCTTTACACCATCAATTATAGCCTGAAGATTAGTTCCACCTCCAGATACCATAACAGCTATTCTTAGCATAAAGTTACTCCCTTCTCACCTGCTTCAATATTACCGATAACATAAGGTGTCTCACCAGCAGCTTTAATAGCTTCCATAGTTGTATCTACGTCCTCAGGGGCTACTGCAAGTACAAGACCAATACCCATATTAAATGTGTTATACATCATATCTTCTTCAATCTCGCCATCTGTCTGTAACATCTTAAAGATTGGGGGAACTTCATAGCTGTCTTTCTTTACAACAGCTCTTACACCATCTGGTAACATTCTTGGAATGTTCTCATAGAAACCGCCACCTGTGATATGGCTGCATCCCTTAACACGAACTCCTGCGTTCTTAATAGACTTCATAGTCTTAACATATATCTTAGTTGGAGCAAGTAAAGCCTCTCCAAGTGTCTTGCCAAGTGAATCATAATATGTATTAAGTGACTCTTCTGTTATTGTGAATACACTTCTTACAAGTGAAAATCCATTAGAATGAACACCACTTGAAGCAATACCGATAAGTGTATCGCCCGGCTTAATATTCTCACCTGTTATAAGGTCTTTTCTATCAACAACACCTACAGCAAATCCAGCAACAT
>OCPU01001972.1_pt1 | contig 14054 bp, 11 predicted proteins | sample 1538661 | NCBI WGS metagenome assembly OCPU01 (sample SAMN04571716, study PRJEB22368) | human gut metagenome | biome: human gut; material: stool | host: Homo sapiens | place: Luxembourg | collected 2012-10-19
TCCCAGTGGGGACAGGATTTCCGGCCGAGTTATCTGAATATTGTGGAGTTTGTGAATCAGTTGGCGGTGCGGCCGGTGGTGAGTGCGTTTACGGCGACGGCAACGGAGCAGGTGCGGGACGATATTTTGTGTGTGCTGGGGCTTCGGAGTCCGAAGGTGCTGGTGACGGGGTTTGACCGGGCGAATCTTTATTTTGAGGTGCGGACAGGGAATAAGAAGGCGGAGTTGCTGGATTATGTGAAGGAACACCGGACGGAGAGCGGGATTGTTTACTGTGCGACCAGAAAGAATGTGGAAGAGGTATGCACGATGTTGCAGATGGAAGATATACCGGCGACCAGATATCATGCGGGGCTTTCTGCGGAAGAGAGAAAGAGCAATCAGGATCTTTTTATTTTTGATGAAAAGCCGGTGATGGTAGCGACGAATGCATTTGGTATGGGGATCGATAAGTCAAATGTCCGGTATGTGGTACATTATAATATGCCGCAGAGCATGGAAAATTACTATCAGGAAGCGGGACGAGCCGGGCGTGACGGGGAGCGGGCAGAATGTATCCTGTTGTATTCCCCACAGGATGTCCGGATCAATCAGTTTTTGTTAGAGGAAAAGGATCTGCGGGAGGATATGGACAGGGAAGAGGCGGAAGCAGTCCGGGAGCGGGATGCCGAGCGTCTGCGGATGATGACGTTTTACAGCACGACAAAGGACTGTCTGCGTGGTTTTATCCTGAAATATTTCGGTGAGAAAGGTCCGAGGCGGTGCGAAAACTGTTCGAACTGTCTCCATGAGTATGTGGAGGAGGATGTGACGGAGATTTGCCGGGATATTATGGAATGTATCACGGAACTGCCGAGAAATTACGGTGCAGGAACGATCGCCGCGGTTCTCCGGGGAAGTCAGAATGCGAAAGTAAAATCGTATGGGTTGGAAGCTGTGGAAAGTTATGGAAAACAGAAACAGACTACCGAGCCGCGCCTGAAGGAGATCATCGGGGAACTTTTGGCACAGGGATATCTGTGGGCGACACCGGACAAATATGCACTGATTCATCTGGAAGAAAAGGGCGAGGATTTTCTGGAGGAGGATGAGAAGATCGTGATGAAATTCTCAAAACCAAAGGAGAAAAAGACGAAAACAGATGGCAGCGGGAAAAAGATCCGGAAACGCGCCGGGCTTACGGAAGATCTGGATGCTGCCTCATGGCAGTTATTTGAGCGGCTGCGTCAGCTTCGCCTCACGATCGCCGGAGAACAGAAAGTGCCGCCGTATATCGTATTCAGTGATAAAACGTTGATTGATATGTGCGTGAAAAAACCCACCGACCGGGCTTCCATGCTGGAGGTGTCCGGCGTGGGCGAGGCAAAGTATGAGAAATATGGGGAGCGGTTCTTAGAGGAACTTGCTAAAAAATAATAAAATACCAGTTGCCTGTCAGATAAAAGAATTAAAAATCTGGCACGACAACTGGTATTATTGCATTTACTTGCGTTCTTGCGTCTTCAACGGAAGAGTCACAGTGATCAGCAGAGAGTGTTCATCCTGCGTGGTTGCTGTGATTTTTCCTTTATGGGTATTGACCACGGCAGCGGCAATGGAGAGTCCGAGACCGTAGCCACCGGTCCGGGAGCTTCTTGACTTATCTGTCCGGTAAAAACGGTCGAACAGGTGTGGCAGCTGTTCACGGTCGATGGAGTCGGCGGTGTTGTATACAGAAAGTTTCACGTTGTTTCCTGCTTTTTCAAGACGAAGGGAAATCTCGCCTTCCGGGGTGGAGTATTTCATTGCGTTATCCAACAGGATCGATACCAGCTGTGTGAGCGATTTTTCATCTCCGTACAGGGAGATCATCGGCTGGATCGAGGTTTCAAAAGTCTTGTTCTGTGTGCGGGCAAGTGCCTGAAAAGACTGTACCGTTTCTTCTACCACATCCGAGAATGGGAAATCGATCATTTGCAGCCGGGTGCGTTCCTCTTCCATCCGGGAGAGTGTAATCAGGTTATTGGTCAGGGAAGTCAGGTGTTTTGTCTGCTCCTGAATATCTGCCAGCCAGAGCCCGGGACAGGGATTTTTCATCTTCTGCTATCAGTAATCGCATAAAACATACACCTCCGGTTATGGATAACATATATTTTTCTGAACTCAGTATGGCAAAAAAAAGGAGAAAAATCAAATGAAAATACTGTGTGCAGGGTCAGAGAAATTCTGTAGCTGCTGTGAATGGAGTGACCGCAACATCCTGTAACAACAGGTTGACCATACAGAAAGAATACATTATACTTGCAGATAGAGGAAAAAGGAAGGAACGACACTTATGAATTATATTGTCTTTGATCTGGAGTGGAATCAGTGTCCTTACGGAAAAGGCCAGGAAAATGAAAGAATTCCCTTTGAGATTATTGAGATCGGAGCAGTAAAACTGAACAGTGAGCGACAGATCATAGACCAGTATCAGGTACTGATACAGCCGCGGGTATATAAGAAACTTCATCACCGTACCAGAGAGATCATCCAGATGGATATGAAACTGTTGGAACGGGAAGGGATTCCTTTTTACCGTGCTGTCAAAGAATTCTTGAAATGGTGCGGTGAGGATGCCCTTTTTTGCAGCTGGGGCAATTCCGACCTGCTGGAACTGCAGCGAAACATGAAATACTACGGCATCCTGCAGCTTTTAAAAGGACCGATCCGTTATCTGGATGTGCAAAAATTATTCAGTATCGACCGGGAGGACGGAGACAGCAGAAGGTCTCTGGAATATGCCGTGGATGTACTGGAGATAGAAAAACAGCAGGAATTTCACCGGGCACTGGCGGATTCCTGGTATACGGCAAAGGTTTTGATGCGGCTCCGAAGCGAGATCGTGGACACGTTTTATTCCATTGACTGCTATCAGAATCCGAAACGAAAGGAAGAAGAGATCAAAGTCTTTTATCCGGGGTATGAAAAATTTATTTCCCGGGAATTTGACTCCAAAGAAGAAGCCATGGCGGATAAGGAGATCACCAGCAGCCGCTGTCATCTGTGCAGAAAAAATATCCGCAAAAAGATCCGGTGGTTTGCGGCGGGGCAGAAGAATTATTACTGCCTGGCGTACTGTCCGGTACATGGCTGGATGAAGGGCAAGATCCGGATGAAGAAGACGGAGCAGGGCAGAGTCTTTGCGGTAAAGACCATGAAATATACCACGGAAGAGGAAGCCATGGAGATACGGACCAAAAAAGAAGAAATCAAAAGAAAAAGACGGGCCCGTAAGAAAGGAGAAAAATAATATGTTGGTACAGGGAATTCATCATGTATGTATCCGATGCGAAAAATCGGAGATCGAAAAAGTAAAAGAATTTTATCAGGGAGTGCTGGGTATGCCTGTGATCCGTTCCTGGGGAGAACCGGAACTGGCAGGTTTCATGTTTGATACAGGCGCAGGACTTGTGGAAGTATTTACCGATGCCGAGGGACAGCTGCCCCAGGGAAGCATCCGGCATTTTGCATTGAAGACGGATGATGTGGATGGATGCGTGAAGGCAGTCCGTGAGGCAGGATATCCGATCACCGTAGAGCCAAAAGACATCGTGATTCCGTCCCAACCGGAATTTCCGGTTCGTGTGGCGTTCTGCAACGGACCGGTGGGAGAAGAAATCGAGTTCTTTCAGGAAAAATAAAACATAATACAATTAAAGATAATAAAAATAGTTTACATAACATTAGAATGAAAATTCTCGGACAGAAGAGGAACCTGAAAAAGGAAGATCTGTCCGGGAATTTTTTTGCAGAAAAGTACTTCTATGTAAAGAAAAAATGCGTTATGGCAGATGCGGATATCTGCCGGGGTGATTTATGGCTAGTAAAAAAGTGAAATAAGATTCTATTTGTGCGAAGTCTGTGCAAATTACTACAAAAACCTCGACAATTCAACCGTATAATGTTATAATGATACAACCGTTTAAAGCGTTGAAGCGAGAAAGTAAAGAAAGAAGTAGAAAGTATGAAAATCGTAGTATGTATGAAACAGGTACCGGCCAGTTCCAAAGTAGATATTGACCCGGAAACCGGTGCCATGAAAAGAATGTCCGGGGAGACCAGGACGAATCCGTACGATCTGTTTGCGCTGGAGATAGCCCTTCAGATCCGTGAAAAAGTGGGAGGAACCGTAACGGTACTGACGATGGGACCGCCGCAGGCAGAGGAAATGATGCGCGATGCTTATACGATGGGTGCTGACGATGCGGTGATACTCTCTGACAGAAAATTTGCAGGAGCCGATGTGCTTGCCACCTCTTATGCGCTGGCACAGGGGATCCAGGTGATCGGCGGCGCGGACCTGATCATCTGCGGAAGACAGACAACCGATGGCGATACCGCACAGGTAGGACCGGCGATTGCAGAACATCTGACGATTCCGCATGCTGCATGGGTGGCAGAGATCGTGGATGTGAATGAGAAAGCCATTCAGGTCCGTCAGGATCTGGTCAGTGTATCTCAGATATCCGAGATACCGTATCCGTGTCTTCTGACAATCGACAAAGATACCTGTGTACCGCGTCTGCCGTCCTATCTGCTAAAAAAAGCAACCGCAGACCGTCCGATCCGTATCCTGAGCTTTGAGAATATGCCGGATCAGGATCTGAGCCGATATGGTCTGGTAGGATCTCCTACCTCTGTAGAGCGTATGTTTGCACCGCCGGAAGGAGAAAAACAGGTCTATCTGGAAGGCAGTGCAAAAGAAAAAGCAGAGGAACTTTTTTCCATCTTAACCGGAAAGAAGATCATATAGGAGGAACAGATACATATGGAATTTATGAAATTTGATGCAGACAAATGCAGTCTCTGCGGAATCTGCGTGGAAAAATGTCCTTTTGGTGCGCTGACCATAGAGGGAGCGGGAATCGTAGTCAGCGAAAGCTGCCGTATGTGTGGTCTCTGTGTGAGAAACTGTCCGGAGAAGGCCATACAGTTTGAGCAGAAAGCAAAAGCATTTAACAAAGATGACTGGAAAAACTTCCTGATCTATGTGGAACAGGAGCGTGGCGAGATCCATCCGGTGACCTACGAACTTGTGGGAGAAGCCAGAAAGATGGCAGGAAAAGTCGGTTACGAAGTCAACTGTGTGATCGTAGGCGGCAAAGGAACGAAGGAAAATGCCGAAAAGCTGCTTCCTTACGGTGTGGATCATGTGTATGTATACGAAGATCCGGGATTTGAAGGATTTCGCGCAGACTGCTATGCAGATGCGGTGGCAGACTGTATCGCGGCAAATAAACCGAGTTCTGTGCTGATCGGGGCAACCGCACTGGGACGTTCCCTGGCACCGCGGCTCTCGACCCGTTTCCATACCGGTCTGACCGCAGACTGTACCACACTGGATATCAAACCAAATACCGATATGATCCAGGTACGTCCTGCATTTGGCGGCAATATCATGGCACAGATCGGAATCACAAAGTCCAGACCACAGTTTGCGACGGTGAGATATAAAGTCATGGATAAAGCTGAAGTGGTAGCGAACCCGCACGGCGAAGTGGTTGTCTGTCCGGTCAATGAAAAGATGGCAGAATCGAGAATCAAGATCCTTTCTTCTGAGGTGATCGATAAAGTCAAGAGCCTGGAAGAAGAGGATGTGCTGGTGGTAGCAGGCCGTGGCGTACGAAATGAAAAAGATGTGGAAATGTGCCGGGAACTGGCAGAAGCCCTTGGCGGTCAGCTGGCCTTTACCCGTCCGATGGTGGAAAACGGATTTGGCGATACGGCGCATCAGATCGGTCTGTCCGGCCGTACCGTGCGGCCGAAACTGATCATCACCTGCGGGGTGTCCGGAGCGATCCAGTTTACCTCCTGTATGAACGGATCGGAATGTATCGTAGCGATCAACACAGATCCGAACGCACAGATTTTCAGTGTGGCAGATTACTGTATCGTAGATGATTTATACCAGGTTGTCCCGGAACTGACAGCATTGGCAAAAAAACAGAAGGAGGACTAAGTCATGGCATACCCTTATAAGAAAATGACTTCCCAGGATTGTGACTATATCCGTTCTGTCACCGCTCCTGACCGTGTATGGGCGGGAGAGGAGATCGCCAGCGAATATTATCGGGATGAGATGCCGGAGTACGGTGTGTATCAGCCGGATCTGTACGTGGAAGTTGTGAACAAAGAAGAAGTATCAGCCATTATGGCATATGCGTATAAAGAAAATATCCCGGTGGTCTGCCGTGGAGCGGGAACCGGCCTGGCAGGAGGAGCTACCTGCAAATACGGCGGTATCATGTTATCCATTATGCGGATGAACAAGATTTTCCCGATTGACCGGAAGAATCAGACGATCACTGCCCAGCCGGGTGCACTGTTGATTGATATTCAGGCGGCAGCCGCAGCAGGCGGACTGTTCTACCCGCCGGATCCGGGGGAAAAGACTGCATCCATCGGCGGTAATGTCATTACAAATGCCGGTGGTATGAAAGCGGTCCGTTACGGACTGACGAGAGATTTTGTCCGCTGTATCGAGGCAGTTATGCCGGACGGATCGATCATGAATTTTTCATCCAATGTTGTGAAAAATACGACCGGATATGATGTGAAAGACCTGATCATCGGTTCCGAGGGAACCCTTTGTATCCTGACGGAAGTGACATTAAAACTGCTTCCGGCACCGACCTGCACCTGTACGCTGGTTATGCCGTTTAAGAGCCTTGAAGAGTGTGCGGACATGGTTCCGAAGGTACTGGAACTGCCGTTTGTACCGACTGCGATAGAATTCCTTGAGCGAGAATTGATAGACATTGTAGAGCGGAACCTGAACAAAATGTTTCCGGTGAAAGAGGGTGAGGCAGTTCTGATCGTAATGTACGATGCTTCGAGTAAGCAGGAACTTGACAGTGCCGTGGAAGCTGCTGCAGAGGCAGCACTGGCAAACGGAGCTCTGGACTGTGCGATCGCCGGAACACCGGAACGCGCCGGAGCGGTATGGAGTGTGCGCGGCGGTATCCTGGAAGGCATGAAAGCGGATTCTGTGGCACAGGAAGAGTGTGATGTGGTTGTCCCGAGAGCAAGAATCGCAGAGTATGTAAAGGCAGCGAAAAAGATCGCAAGTGCCCATGGCATCCGTGTAGAGCCCTGTGGTCACTGTGGAGACGGAAACATCCACACCGAGATGCTTCGAGGACCGGAGATGAGTGACGAAGAGTGGAAGGCAGCAACCCACGCCAGTCTGACAGAACTGTACGCACTGTCCAAAGAACTGGGTGGACAGTTATCCGGAGAGCATGGTATCGGAAACGGCCGTCTGGAATTCCTGGAAGAGTTCGTGGGACCGCGGATGATCCAGCTGTACAAATCCATCAAGCTGGCGTTTGATGATAAACTGATCCTCAATCCGGGTAAGGTGATCGAGTTTAATAAATAATCAGAAATATTCCGACAATAAAGGAAATCGGGGGAAAGAAAGTATGAGTGAGAAAAAATCATTACTGGTTGATAAAAGTAAGATGCCTCTGGCGATGGGACTTGCGTTCGTGGCATTTACCACACAGTTTGGCGGAGGATTCGCATCCGGCGCACAGATCTATCAGTACTTTATTAATTACGGTATCTGGTGTCTGATCCTGCCACTGGTCACACAGGGCTTATATGCACTGTTTTTCTGGTATGGCATGCGTTATGCATACAAACACAAAACATACGACTACAGAAGTTTTTCAGACAGCATGTATGGTAAGACCCGCCACGTGATGTCCAACCTGTATGAAATCTGTTACCTGATCATGATCGGTACCGCATCCGCTGCAGCATTTGCAACCGGAGGTTCTACCTTACAGACACTGTTTGGTATCCCATATTGGGTATGTACACTGATCATCGCAGCATTTATCTTCTTCATTGCTCTGTATGGAACCAATGTAGTAAGAAAATGTGCTTCTACTCTGAGTGTGCTGATCATCATCGGTCTGGTACTGGTACTGGTTCCGAATATCATCGCACAGTGGGGTGATATCACAGCCTCCATCGGGCGCATGACTTCCGGAGAGATGCCGGTGATCTCGTCTGAGACCGGTGCATTCGGCCCGGCACTGTGGTCCGCAGTCCTGTATTTCTTCTTCCAGCTGGCATCGGTATCTGTTATGTACCAGCATATGGAAGATGTTACCGATGTAAAACAGATCAACAAAGCAGCCATCTGGATGTTCATCTGTAACTTCCTGGCCATGGAACTTTCCATCTTCGGTCTGCTTGCGATTGCTTACGTAGCAGATCTGGCCACCGCATCCGTTCCGATGCTGGTTTTGGTGCAAAATGGCGTAGGTTCCGGTATCCTGACCCCGATCATTTCCATTCTGATCATCCTTGGAGCTATCTCCACAGCCGTAAACATGATCTCCGGTATTGTAACCCGTTGCGTTAACGCGATGGAACGCCGCATGGACAGCAAAGAGAAAAAAGCAAAAGGCCATCTGGCAAGAAATGCAGTCTTCACTGCAATCTTTACCTTCCTGGCTTTCGCGATCGCACAGTTCGGTCTGATGACAGTTGTCAAGAAAGGATATGCTTACCTTGGTTATGCAGCACTGATCACACTGTTTATTCCGTTTGTGGTACATGCGATCGGAACGAAAGGGAAAGAGATTTAATCGGAGTGTAAAATACGAAAAAAGAGATTTGTCGTTCTATGATAGATAGATAAAGGAAAACATACCGAATGCAATGATTTCAAAGATCCTTGGCGTAAATCAGGTAACGATTGAAAAATAGATTGCAGAAGAAACGTGGATAAGAAATAATTATTGGTATACGATGCAAAGAAACAGGCAGATATGATTTTATGAATTCATATCTGCCTGTTTCTTTATTTTACGTTTTTCTTTTTGGCTGTTTTTTTCTTCTTCCGTTTCTTCTTTTTCTTCATCGCAAGCACAATCTCCATAATGATGATCAGAAACAACGCACCGCCCAGTGCAAAGTAATACCAGGGGACAGCTGTAAAGACAGAGGTGACAAAAGAAGTAATCACCGTGCCCACAGGAGCGACAAATGCGAGTATTTTCTGAAAAATACCGGAAGCTGTTTCTTTTGCAGAATTTCCAAGATCAGATGCAGCAGCGCTCCCGGACTTTTTGCAGATGTTTGTGGGTTCACTGTGTAACAGTGCCTGGATCGCAGTGTCCGGGATGGATTCGCAGCCTACCGGATACTGGTTGTATGTATAGCTGCGGCAGAGGGTTCCGTCTCCCGGGTTGCAGGTGGTCTCTACAGAGGACAGATCCATGCCGGCCGGCAGCGTTACCGTGCAGGTCGGGCGGAGATTTGCAACTGTCTCGGGCTGTCCGAAGTACAGCGATGGGTATAGCATCTTTGCATCTGCCCAGGTTTTCCGGTTGAAGATGGAATAATTTTGGAAATTATTGAATCCGTAATCGAGAAGGGATCCGTATAAATCTGTCTTCCGTTAGTTCGAAGCGATACACATACAAGCCGTCTGCCATTCCGCTCGGCGTAAGTGACCAGAGTGTTTAACGCTGCCTGGGTAAATCCTGTTTTTCCTCCGGTGCAACCTTCATACGTATAATCCCTGTCCGGAAGCATCTGATGATGGTTGCTCAGCCATCGCTCTTCCCCACACTTGTTGGTCTTTCCGATGCAGTAGGTAGTCGTCTGGCAGACCTTGCGGAACGTTGCATTGTTGTATGCCGCCTGTGCGATCAGTGCCATATCATGTGCCGTTGTGTAATGATTCTCGTCCGGAAGCCCGTTCGGGTTGGTAAAATGCGTGTTCGTACAGCCCAGGGAAGCTGCTTTCTGGTTCATCAGTTCCACGAATGCATCCACACTGCCGCTGATATGTTCCGCCACGGCGACACAGACTTCATTGGCAGATTCGAGCATCATGCCGTACAGACAGTCTTCCATAGTCAGGTTTTCCCCAAGCCGGATCCCGATATTGGAACTTCCCTGTTCGATGCCGTAGACAGCATTTTCCGAAAAAGTGACTTTTTCGGACAGACGGGAATGTTCGATCGCGATCAGTGTGGTGAGAATCTTGGTGATACTGGCCGGATACTTTGCGACATCCATGTTTTTGGAATAGAGGAAAGTCCCGCTGTCCAGATCCATGACAACGGCTGATTCTGCCCATACGGCAGGCCCTTGTGGCCAGTTGGCGGTGTCGTTGGACTGGATTGGCTCAAAGTAGGCATCCGGTTCGATTCGTTCCGGTTCCGTCGTTTCGCCTTCGGTCTGACCTTCTGCCGCTTCTTTGGTGTCTGCGGATGGATTTCCCGTGTCCTGAGAAACCGTGGTATCTGCCGCCGGTTGCTCAACAGTAACTTCTGCAGCATCAACCGCAGAAGAAGACAGACCGGACAGGCCCAGCAAAATAGACGCCGAGAGCGCGAGAAGGCGATGACGGTATCTTCGATTGTTCATAAAAAACTCCTTTGATTTCCATTTTTGCATTATAAAATACAGGGTCTGCAGACCCTGATTTCAACTATTATACCACAGCCATTGACAAAATACGACAAAAAACCTGGAATCCGTCGGATTGTAAGAAATGGGTACAGTACACAGTAACAGAAAATGTATCTGAACGGGACTTGAAAAACAGTGGCAGAGTGTTATATAGTGGATATAAAATATATGGTTGGATCAGAAACAGTAAGATATTTAAAAAATAACATTATGTAAACTTATAGAGAATAAAACCAATACTACAAAGACGCAATAAGGAGAAGAACGATGACAAAAGAGCAGTTAACCGCTTTATTAAACGATATGTCACTGGAAGAAAAGGTGAATCAGATGAGCCAGGTGATCGGTGGTTTTTTTGATGATGATACGGTGATCACAGGACCGATGGCAGAGATGGGATTTACCGAAGAAAATATCGAACTGTCCGGTTCAGTGATCGGATCGATGGGTGCGGAGACAGTCAAAAAAATCCAGAAATCCTACATGGAAAAACATCCGCATCATATCCCACTGTTATTCATGCTGGACATCATCAATGGCTACAAAACCGTATTTCCGATTCCGCTGGGACAGGGAGCAACCTTTGAGCCGGAGCTTTCAGAAAAATGCGCTGCGGTCGCAGCAAAAGAGGCATCCGTCAGTGGTCTGCATGTGACATTCGCCCCGATGACTGATCTGGTGCGTGATGCCAGATGGGGACGGGTGATGGAATCCACCGGTGAGGATCCGTATCTGAACGGACTCTTCTGTGAGAGTATGGTAAAAGGTTTTCAGGGGGAAAACCTGAGTGATGAGTATAAGATCGCAGCCTGTGTGAAACATTTTGCAGGGTATGGAGCACCGACAGCAGGAAGAGACTATAATACAGTAGAATTATCCGAACATACTTTCCGGGAATTTTATCTGCCTTCTTACAAAGCCGGAATTGATGCCGGAGCAGCGCTGGTTATGACATCTTTTAATACAGTAAACGGAATTCCGGCCACTGGTAATAAAAAACTGATGCGGGGTATTCTTCGCGATGAGATGGGATTTGACGGAGTGCTGATCTCAGACTGGGCAGCGATTGAGGAAACCATTTATCATGGTTATTGTGCAGATAAAGAAGACGCTGCGATCAGGGCGGTAGAAGCAGGCGTGGACATCGATATGATGACAGGAATCTACTGCGATAACCTGTGCCGTCTGGTGAGAGAAGGAAAGATCCCGGAATCCCTGGTGGATGAATGCTGTATGCGTATCCTGGAACTGAAAAACAAGTTGGGGCTATTTGAGAATCCATATAAAGATGCTGATGAGGAGAAAGAACAGCAGCTGATCCTGTGCAAAGAGCACCGGGAACTGGCCAGAGAGGCAGCAAGAAAGTCATTTGTTCTTCTGAAAAACGAAGAACAGATCCTGCCGCTGGACAAAACGAAAAAGACGGCATTTATCGGACCTTATGTAAACAGCAGAAATCTGATGGGGTCCTGGTCGATCATCGGGGAAGCAAAGGATATTACGACAGTAGAAGAAACCATGGCAGTGGAAGAAGCAGGAAATAATGTGGTATGTTGTCAGGGTTCCCCGATGCTGGGAGCAGAGGTGATACTGGAAGGATTTACAGAGGAGAACCAGGCAACATATACACCGGAGGAAGAAGCGAAGATGCTGGAAGAAGCTCTGGAAGCGGCGAAGAAGGCAGATCAGGTGGTTCTGTTCATCGGAGAAGACCGTCTGCAGTCCGGAGAGGCAACCAGCAATGCCACTATTCAGATCCCGCAGATTCAGCAGAACCTTCTGGAGCGGGTAGCAGAGATTAATGAAAATATCGCTGTGGTTCTGTTTTCCGGTCGTCCTTTGGATCTTCGTGACGTTCAGGTAAAGGCAAAAGCTATTTTAGAGGTATGGATGCCAGGTACAGAAGGTGCAGGAGCGATTACAGACGTTCTGTATGGTCGTTACAATCCGACCGGAAAACTGCCAATGAGCTTTCCGTACTGTGTGGGACAGGTTCCGGTTCATTATAACGAATATGCCACCGGCCGTCCCCATGTGGAAGGCAAAGACAAGGATCGTTTCCGTTCCAAATATCTGGACATCCCGAACGCACCGCTGTATCCGTTCGGCTACGGGCTGAGCTATACGACATTTACTGTTTCGGAAGTTTCTCTGGACAAAGACAGCATGAAAGACGGAGAAAGCATCCGGGCAGCGGTAACCGTAAAAAATACAGGCACCTGTGCCGGAACCGAAACTGTTCAGCTGTATCTCCATGATGTTGCCGCAAGCGTGGTACGACCGGTTAAAGAACTGAAAGATTTCCGGAAAGTTACCCTGCAGCCGGAAGAAGAGGCAAGAGTGGAATTTACCATTACGGAACCACAGCTTTGTTTCCTGAGTGAAAATAATATTTTTGAGAGTGAAGCAGGTATTTTCGAAATTTTTATCGGTACGGACAGTACAACAACAAATAAAGCGAAATTTACCCTTGAAAAACAGTAAAATTCCTTGACAACCGCTTTGGCAGGTATATATAATGAGGGTTAGTAAAAACGAAGACGGAGACAGTAGTCTGTGCCTGAAAGCCTCAGCGAGCCGGGGGAGGTGGAAGCCCGGTGCCGGTCGGTCAGATGAACATCACTCCTGAGTTGCACTCTGAAACCTGCGGGCAGTAGGAGATGCCGGTTGTTCCGCCGTTAAAGGGAAGGTGTATCGGTGAAGAGCCCGTACATTGTAAGAGGTGGTATAACGATGGTAATGTAGCCTTCGTCCTGTTACAGGGACGAAGGCTTTTTGAATTTACAGGAAGAAGTATAACAAACCGCTTTTGAAAATAATAAAGGAGGATTCTGAGATGTATCAGAAAGTGTCAACCAATCTGAACTTTGTGGACAGAGAGAAAAAGACAGAACAGTTCTGGAAGGAAAATCATATTTTTGAAAAAAGTATGGAACAGAGAAAACAGGGAGAAACCTACACATTTTATGACGGACCGCCGACAGCAAACGGAAAACCGCATATCGGTCACGTACTGACCCGTGTCATCAAGGATATGATTCCACGTTACCGTACCATGAAAGGATACATGGTACCGAGAAAAGCCGGCTGGGATACCCATGGTCTTCCGGTAGAGCTGGAAGTAGAAAAGAAACTGGGGCTGGACGGAAAAGAACAGATCGAAGAATATGGTATGGAACCATTTATCCAGCAGTGTAAAGAAAGTGTCTGGAAATACAAAGGCATGTGGGAAGATTTTTCTTCTACAGTAGGTTTCTGGGCTGATATGGAGCATCCATATGTAACTTATGATGATAATTTTATCGAGTCTGAGTGGTGGGCACTGAAACAGATCTGGGACAAAGGTCTGTTATATAAAGGATTCAAGATCGTACCTTACTGTCCGCGCTGTGGAACACCGCTTTCTGCACAGGAAGTATCTCAGGGATACAAAACCGTAAAAGAACGCTCCGCGATCGTTCGCTTTAAAGTGATCGGCGAAGATGCTTATTTCCTGGCGTGGACTACAACTCCGTGGACACTGCCTTCCAACGTGGCACTGTGTGTGAACCCGGATGAGACTTACTGTAAAGTAAAGGCAGCTGACGGATACA
>OCPU01002025.1_pt1 | contig 13755 bp, 9 predicted proteins | sample 1538661 | NCBI WGS metagenome assembly OCPU01 (sample SAMN04571716, study PRJEB22368) | human gut metagenome | biome: human gut; material: stool | host: Homo sapiens | place: Luxembourg | collected 2012-10-19
GATTAAGCACTGCCCCACAATACTGACATTTCATATTAAATGTACTGCCTTTATAAATATTCTCCCTTTCCACGCTTTCCCTCACTTTTTCTCTCTTTTATGCTATTTATAGATAATTATTTATTGTATATACGAATAAAATGTATTATTTTATACTATACTTTAATATAATATATATTTTTCATATTAACTAAGCGTAATATGCTAAAATCTTCTTTGATGAAATATTCTTTAATGAAACATACGTTATTATAATATATAATCAGTCTTATTGCATTAGTTTATATTTTGTTTTTATAATTCACATTTTACTCACATCTTTTACATATCACGTTCACATTTTCCCTCTAATATAATCATTGTTGAAAGACATATGACATTGCTTTCAATAAACTTTTTCATAAACAGATAACTACCTACTCCCTTAAATTTGTAGTTATCACTCTCCCAAAAAGAACCTGAATGATAATCATATCAATTGCCACTTGATATCATTATCATTCAGGTTCTTTTAGTTTATTTATTAAATATTGTAATCACTTTAATTACTTTGCTGTTTCTATCAAAATATTTTATCCTATAAGTCCTACTTTGCATTAACCCCTGCGATATCCTTAATCACCTCTCCAGCAATTATAAGCCCTACAACAGATGGCACAAATGCCACGCTTCCCGGAATATCACGTCTTTCTGTACATTTGTGTTCTGCTCCTGGTGGGCATATGCAGTTAGTACGACAGCTTATCGACATATCCTCGATTGGCCTTGTTGGCTGTTCTTCTGAATATACAACCTTAAGCTTCTTAACGCCACGTTTCTTAAGTTCACGGCGCATAACCTTCGCAAGAGGACACACCCTTGTCTTATATATATCTGCAACCCTGAATGCTGTCGGATCCAGCTTATTACCAGCTCCCATACTACTTATAACTGGAATTCCAAGTTCATTTGCTTTCATAATAATTGAAATCTTAGCTGTCACAGTATCTACCGCATCAATTATATAATCATACTCATCAAATGGAAATTTATCAGCATTTTCTGGAAGAAAGAAACAATTATGAATTCTTACATCAACATTGGGATTAATCTCCAACATTCTCTCTTTCATAACCTCTGTCTTATACTTTCCAACAGTTTTTCTTGTTGCTATAATCTGTCTGTTTAGATTAGTAAGACATACTTTATCATCATCTATAAGGTCAAATGCACCTATGCCACTTCTTACAAGTGCTTCACAGGCATAACCGCCTACTCCGCCTATTCCAAATACAGCAACTCTCTTATTAGCTAGTTCCTGCATTGCACTTTCACCTAGCAATAATTGTGTTCTTGAAAACTGATTTAACATCTTTATCTCCATTCCGAATTATTAATTACTAAACCTACCATTATGGTAGTATTTCAATAAGAGATTATATTATAATCAGCAGTTTCTGTCAAAGCAATACTTTTATTACTCTTTCATACATCTTCTATATATTGACATCTATATATTCACATCTATATATTTTCTTCTATATATTCACGTCTACATATTTTTATTTATATATCTGCATTTTATATTTACATCTATATATTTTTATTTATATATTCTCATTTCTTATTGTTTCTATAATATTCTGCTTTCTTATCTGGACTATTGAATATTTCATAATTCCAAGAAGCAGTATAATCACAACAACAACCGCAATAACTATAGCCTGCAATGGAAAAACATATCTTAACTGTGACTCTCCTGCTGCTATATATATGACATAAGAAAGCAGGGTTCCTGACACTACACCAATTATAAGGGCTTTACTTCCATAAAATACACTTTCCATCCTTATCATTTTATCAAATTCTCTCTTTGTCATACCTATCGACTGAAGCATTGCAAACTCTTTGCCTCTTAATTCCATTCCGGTTGTAACAGTATTAAATATATTTGTAATTCCAATCAATGAAACAACAGCAATAAATCCATATAAGAATATCTTGATTGTCAGAATTAGATTTTCATTGTTTCTTCTTTCCTGTGCCGCATTAACTATGTTATTCTTCCCAATATCAAATTCATTCACAAGTATATCCTGTGCTTTATCAGGGTCGTCACAGTTAATATTAAGAAGTACACTGCAATCAATATCCCCGGGATTAAACTGATTCATATAATCATCACTTACAATAAGATAGCCATAAGAAGTATAAGCATTTTCATATCCGAATGGCCTTTCATTGCTAAGTGCCACAATCTTTATATCGTAAAATGTTGTATCATCTGACGATTTACTATTATCCAATGATTTACTGCTGTTTGAAGTATCAATTCTATAAGTTAATACATCACCAGCTTTATAACCATCATATACATTAAAATATTTTACGTTATTTCCATTATTAATGTACTGATATGTATTATCTACAAGTATTCCTCCGCTCTGTGCAGTTTCCTTGCTTATACCAAGCTTTTTAATATACTTTTCATATTCTTCATTACCTAATGAAATAATACTTATATAGTAACCAGTATTTTCTGATAAACCTGCCTCATATTTATTTACTTCCTTATAATCACTACTATACTTTGGTTCATCTTTTAATGAAGCATAAAAGCCTCTTGCAAATGTAAAATCAGTTATATTCGTTTCATTATTTATCCTGTTCACAATATCACTTACTTTTTTATCAGCCTCATCTACAGACATACTTTTATATGAAGACATATACACCCTTAAATCTATATTGCCATTAGCGTATCTGTTGGCTGAATCTGTTAATAAACTCATAAATCCATATAAAGCAATAAATGTCATTACACTAAGCGCAATAGAAATAATGATTACCCTGTATTTTCTCTTGTTACGCTTCATATTCTTATAGGCAAGGACACCTCCTTCACCCCATACTTTACTGACTAATTCCGGTGTCCTTAATGACTTAGATTTTATCTTGATATCTTCACTATGATTGATAGCCATTATTGGTGACATTCGCGAAGCCCTTATTGCTGGTACTAATGCCGACAATACAATCGTAACTATCGCAAGTACAATTGATAAAAGCACTCCTAATAAAGATGGTGCATACACAATGCTCATTTCTAATGTATCAATAAGCATTTTGTTACTCAATATGACAAGAATATAACTTGCTGACAGACCCACGACTATGCCTGCTGCAACACCTATTACACCCATAAACGCAGCTTCAAAAAAAACATTTTTTCTAATCTGGCGTGGCGTAGCACCAATTGAAGCTAACATTCCGTACTGTTTAGTCTTCTGGTTAATAGATATAGCAAAGCTGTTACTTATACATACCGCTGAAGTTATAATAATTATAACCATAACAACAGCAGGACGCCGCCATATTATATACAAATGCAACACTTGAATCATAAAACACTTCATACTTTATAAGACTGTTATTAATGTAATATGAATGTGCCTTATCAAGCTGGTTCTTTAATATCTCTGCCTCTTCATCTGTTGGGCTGCCTGAATACTGCTTGTTAAATAAAATTCTATCGACACCTAATATATCCGCAGTTATATTATATCTGTCTTTAAGTACCTTTTTATGAAACCTGATATATATGTCCGATTTATTCAAAGATGTATCTGACTTATTTGCAAATGTAATGACTGAATAACCCGGTGCAGTTCTTGGTTCTTCACCATATGGAAGCCTGTCACATATTCCCACAACCTTATACGTCTTAGTCTTCTTTACATCAAGCAGCTCATCTTCTCTATAATCATCATTCTGATAAAGCTTTTTACCATTATATGTCCTGTCGCCTACATCAAATGTAATCTCATCTCCAATATTATATTTAACACCACCATTGGTCTTAATATGACTTGATATAACTATTTCGCTGTCATCTTCTGGAAGTCTTCCTGATGTTACATTTATTTCTGCCTTTTCAAATGTATCACCATCAAGTGCTTCAATATAAACATAAGGTTTACTGTCATTAACACAGCCGTCAAGCACTGCATAACCAACTTCGTGCATTTCGTAATAACTTTCCACCTGCCTGTTATTAATAACTGACTCCTTTTCCTTATCAGTCATATCATATAAGAGAAGATGAAAATCTCCATCTACCTTCTTTGCTCTTAACGTTATGCTTTCTTTTAAACTTACCGCCATAGCTGCAACCGCAGTCAGAAGTGCCGTTGCAAGTATAATACCAATAATTGTAACAATTGTTCTTTTTTTATTAAGCTTTAGATTCCTTATTGTCAACCTGTTAAGTATCTGCATATAAACTCTCCTTTCCAGCCCGTTTCATGAATTTACATAATTCTATATCTTATAAAATCCTATAAAATTATGAAACTATTTATATAAGACTCGTGCCTGTTCATAATCTTTATACAAGCCTGCCATCTTCAATTCGTAATATTCTGTCTGCAATCTTTGCAATTTCAAGATTGTGGGTAATCATTACAATTGTCTGATTATATTTCTGATTAGAGAGTTTTAATAATTCTACAATTTCATCACTTGAGCGTGAGTCAAGATTTCCTGTCGGCTCATCCGCAAGAAGTATTGCCGGGTGATTAATAAGTGCCCTGCCAATTGATACCCTCTGCTGTTGTCCACCTGATAACTGATTAGGCAGATGTGACACCCTGTCCTTTAAACCAAGAGTATTAATAAGATCACAAAGTTCTTTTTTATCTGGTGTCCTGCCATCAAGCTCACAAGGTAAAGTAATATTTTCCTTAACATTAAGAATTGGTATAAGGTTATAGAACTGATATATAAGCCCTACCTGTCTTCTTCTGAATATCGCTATCTTATCACTATTCAGTGAATATATATCCTCACCCTGTATATATACCTTTCCACTTGTAGGTCTGTCCACACCGCCAAGCAAGTGAAGAAGTGTTGATTTACCACTTCCTGAACTTCCCACTATAGCTACGAACTCGCCTTGTTCCACGCTGAATGAAATGTCATTTACTGCAAGTACAGCATTGTCACCTTTGCCATATTGTTTAACAAGATGTTCTACCTTTAATATCTCCATATACTGCCTCTCTTTCTGTCGTAAATATAGATTATAAATATGCATTGATTTATTACATATCTCAATATACACAGATAAAATGACATTTCGGTGACATTTATTTTATGTATTTAACTATAAATACTGTTTCTTCATCATCGGACTCCACACTTATATATCCTCCCTGCTTCTCAATTACTGCCTTAGCAAGAGGAAGTCCTATTCCCATACTGTTATCTTCGTATTTAGCTTCACTGTAATATCGTTCAAATATCTGCTTCTGTCGTTGGTCACTCAGTTTATCACCTCTGTTAGTTATATACACTGCTGTATACACATCATTATCTGTTATATTTATCTTTACAGTACCTTTATGTCTACTATGTTCAATTGCATTTTTAATAATATTCTGTAATGCTTCCCTGTTCCAGTTGTAATCGCCATTTATATAGATGTCCGATTTGTTCAATTTATTTACTTTATTATCTGACCCTTTATGAATATTATCTGTATTTGAATTATGAACATATATGTCTATACTAACAGCTTTAATTTCTGCTATAACCTCAAGATTACCTACCGCTTCTTCTATAATCTTATTAATGGAAATGTTCTCGTTATTGAACTCCACCACACCCGCATCAATTCTTGACAACTTAAGCATAGTCACAATCATCCAGCTCATTCCATTAACCTGATTTAAAGCTTCATATATGAATTTCTTCCTTGTAGCATATTCCATATCAGGATTATCATTAAGATTATCCAATAGAATCTGAGTTGAGGTAAGTGGTGTCTTTAACTGGTGTGATATGTCAGATACCGACTGTGCTAACATAACCTTTTTTATTCTGGCTGAGTCTGCCTGTTCCTTCATATATACCATAATTTTATATAACGAATTCTTAAGACTGCTAAGCTCATCTTCTGAATTATCATTTATTTCCAGCTCATAATTACCGCGTGATATTTTATCCATATAATCCTGCAATTGGACGATGGCATTCTTTCTTCTCCTCAGATATATGTAAAAACATATAATAAACAATACCGACATTACACCAATAATTAAAGTGCTGACTATTATATTGACATTTCTTATGTCACTCATATCTTTAATATAAAATGTATTATCTGTTATTCCATTTTTTCTTAATATACTGTAAAATTCTTCTGATGTTGTACTGCTTTCAAGTTCACCGTAGGACTTATTTAATATAATCGCAATTTCTTCCATATCAAAGTCCGGATACTGGCTGATTACATTTTCAATAATACATCTTATATATGTATTCTCCATATTCTTGTACTTATTAGTATACCAGCCTATCCATGACATATATACCACTACGCCGACAACCAGCACAACACCTGTTAATAACAGACTTTTAACAGCCTGCTTATTCTTATATGTACCCATATTTTCTCCAATCTGTTATTATATTCATTATATTCATTCTAATCTGTTATTATATTTTCATATTCTTTCTAACACATTATAATATTCTGTCCATTCTGCTGATATAATATATTGCAGATTGCTCTAATCTGACAATCTGTAACCTACACCCCTCACCGTCACAATAATATTTCCTTCTTTATCGCCTATCTTCTCACGAAGCCTTTTGATTGTAACTGTAAGTGTATTATCATTTACAAAGTTACCTGCTGAATCCCATATATGTGATAGTATTTCTTCCCTTGTAAATACTTTTTTAGGATTTTGTAACAAAATTTTTAATATCTCAAATTCAAGCTTTGTAAGCTTAATTTCATTATCTTCCTTGTACAATTTTCTTATATCAACATTCATCTTTAAATTAGCATATGTAAGCTCATTGCCGCTCCGGTTTCTTCTTAGCACATTCTTAATTCTCGATAGAAGTTCCATATTGCGGAATGGCTTTATAACATAATCATCTGCACCTAACTCCAACCCCATTACAACATCTTTCTCCTCATCTTTAGCTGTAAGAAATATGACAGGGGCTATATCATCAGCTTTAATCTTTCTGCAAAGCGAAAAGCCATCCCCATCAGGAAGCATTACATCAAGTATGACAATATCTATATTCCATACATCACCAGCTCCAATTAAAGTTCTATATTTTTCAGTGTCCTTTGCATTATCTAATATCTCCTTTGCCTGATATGCACTTCTTGCAACCCTGACATTATAACCATTATTGGTAAAAAGGTATTCCAGCCCCATAATTATTGCTTCGTTATCCTCTATTAATAAAATATTACTCATATCTTTTCTCCAATCTTAATTCTTAATTACACAGTTATCATAATACTACTGTTTAATACACTTTATTATTTAATCAGCTATTTTTCTTATTTTTCTTAAGTTCACATTATTATATAATATATACAATAAAATATTTTAATTGTATACCCTGTTTAATATATCCATACAAATATAGTTTCATTATTAAATAATATTTATCAATTTTGTCTGGGATTGAATTATTTTGATTGTATTTGAATTATTTTACGAATTGTATAAATAATAATTTTCGTGTATAATACATACTTGTTGTTTATACTATCAGGGGGAAACTTATATGTTAATAGGGAATTGTAACGTAACTGCTGAACTTGTAAGCTTAATTGTGGCCGGATTTTTGACATTTCTTATGTTATACTCCAATCCAAGAAAGACGAGTTCATACCAAATCATTCATTATGGAATACTTTTATCGATGATATCTATCGCCACGCAGCTTGCATTTTTTTATAGTCAGGCTCATACCGATATGTTTAACAGAGAATTAAGATTATTCCTGTCGTTAGCATTTTTAGCAGAATACCTTGCATTACTAATGATGCTCTATGTGTATATATGTCTTCTTTCAACAAGGACATTACATCACACGAAAAATCTGCAATCAAAAGTATTATCATTCGGCTGTACTTATGCTATTGCTGTTTTTGCATTTGCAGTATCTGGTAAATTACCGGATATAATTGATGGTTTACTGCCATTAGAATATTATATTAATTTTTATGCTATCTTTGGCATAATAACCTGTTTAATATGCCTTTTATCCATATTATTAAATAAACATTCAATTCCAAAGGTAGTCAATAAATATGCTTTAATATTTATTCCAGTAGATTTTATAATGCTTTCAGTTCAATTTATGACAAGCAATATAATATTTTCAAGTCTCACATATGTATTACCATTTTTAATATATTATATATTATTTCACAGCAATCCATATGATGAACTTATTGGCTGTCAGAACCTGCACTCCTTTGAAGCAAGATTTACAGACAGTGTATCAATGAAACGTAAATTTCTCGTTGTATACCTTAACTTTCCTCAGCTTAAAAATGTAAATTATGCTATTCATAATGAAAAAGTTGAAGAAACAGCCGCTAATGTATGCAGACGAATTGAAAAGCTTCATCATATGGTTCACATTTACCGATTTACCAATGATGAATTTGCTATGATTTTATATATCAAAGATGAAAACAAAATAAAGCAGTTTCTCAATAATGTAGAGATGGCAATAATTGATTATATGACTGCTTCATCTTACACAATTAACTACAGAATAGCTGCTATCCAGAGCAATCCTGTTGTATCATCAACACATAAGTTAAGCTCAATGTCAGCCTACCTTTTTAATAAAATTGCCAATGAACCGGGCAATCAGTGTTATCTTGCTACAGATAAGGATTACAAGGAATTTCACGAGGCATACAAGATTGAACAGCTTCTTCTTGATATCCGCAATAGGAATGACCTTGATGACGAACGTGTATTATGCTATGCACAGCCTATATTCAGTGTTAATAACAACAGCTTTAGAACAGCCGAGGCACTTATGCGCCTCTCACTTGATGGAACAATCATATATCCGGATAAGTTCATCCCTATTGCTGAGAAGAATAACTGTATTCATACTTTAACGCGAATAATTCTTAACAAGGTATGTAAGATTGTAGCTGAATTTGAGAAGAAATATGACTTTGATGCAATAACTATCAATTGTTCATCATCAGAATTATCTAATCGTAATCTTTTTGATGAACTTATGGCTATAATTAATTCCAACAATATTATGCCAGAACATATCCGTCTTGAACTTACAGAAAGTGCTATGTTTGATGATTTCAATATGGTTATTCACAATATGGAAAAGCTTAATGAGTCAGGTATCAAGTTCTATCTTGATGACTTCGGAACTGGATACTCTAACCTTGAAAGAATTATTGGCTGTCCATTTAACACAATCAAGTTCGATAAAACACTGCTTTACAAATCTCTTGATAACTCCGCTGTATCGGATATTGTATCTCACCTTACAAGCGTATTCAAGGAACAGGGATTTGTATTATTAATTGAAGGCGTTGAAAATGAAGAGCAGGCATCTTACAGCATAGATAAAGGCTTTGATTATATTCAGGGTTACAAATATGCTAAGCCACAGCCTGTTATTAATTTGAAGGACTACTTTGATAAGCTGGAAAGGGCTATATCTTAATATCTTACTTATCAATGACATACTTATATAATATTATAATCGGTACTAAATTCCAATAAAATGGATTGTAATCAAATACCGACCTATAATTGTTATGATTGATAATCTAACTATTATAGGTTGGTATTTTTTATATATGTAAATTGATGTTTTCCATAAATAAATATTTTTAATAATTACTTTTTCTTCTAATTATTAATATATTAATCCGCAATTCCTTATAAGCTAAATATAAAAAATGACCATTATACTTACCAATAATAAGTATAATGGTCATTATATATATGGGGATTTTAAATATAATCGTATAATAATACTACCACTAATTATTTAATCAATCCATTAATCCTATTCTTAATCAACATCCCACCAATTGTTGGCAGAGGTCTTTTCCTGTCACCCTTAGGTGCTGATTCTTTCTCAGCCTCAACAATTCGTTTCTTAATCTGTTCCATTTTATCATCTAACTGTGCAAGCTGGTTAGCACAATCTGATAATTCCAATGCAAGTATTTCAGCTTCGCTGTCTGGAATATTCTTCTTATATCTTAGCTTATGCTCAACACTTGCCCAAAAATCCATAGCAATAGTCCTAAGCTGAACTTCAACCTTCATTCTTCGTTTCTCATTCTGTAAGAATATCGGTATCTCAATAATAAGATGAAGACTTCTATAACCACTCTCTTTAGGATTCTTGATATAGTCCTTCTTCTCGATAAGTGTTATATCATCCTGCTGTAAAAGACAATCTGCAAGCATATATATGTCCTCTGTAAATGAACATATTACTCTTATTCCCGCAATATCCCTTATATTCTGTTCAATTGATTCCATTGTAAATGGAATATTCTTCTTGTTAGCTTTCTTGATAATTCCTTCTGTTGACTTTATTCTTGTCTTAATAGTCTCTATAGGATTACGGTCATACTGTAAAGAAAACTGCTCATTAAGAACCTTGAACTTAGTCTCAACTTCCATAATTGCACATCTGTAATAAGCCATAAGTTCATTAAATGGCATTGTATTCTCTCTTATAAAATCAAAAACTTCATCTGACATAAGATTTTCTCGTATAAATCTCTGTTCTTCCTGTTTTAAAAAATCTTCAATACCCATTAGTTATTATAAGTTCCTTCCTGCTATTCGCTTGTAAAATGCTTTATCAACAGCACAATTATCCATTATGCAGTATATTCCTTCTAATATAAGCAAATGTATAATCTTCACCTTTCTCTGACAACATAACAAGTAATGAATACAATAATTTCTTAGTATTAGGATTAATTATATAATGATCCATTCCTCTCTTAAAATAATTCAAAGAATCTGCATCTGTATACTTATCTTTATTATATATCTTACTTGCAGCTACCCTGTCACAAAACATTTCAATAACATAATTAACAGGCATTTCCATTCCTATAAGACTTCCATCACCACCTTTAGCTGGATAATCTATCCAGTATTCATAGTGGTGCTTATTTCTTCCTTTATGATGAAGCCACGCTGTTGAACAGCCCTCTGCTTCCCTCTGTGCATTATTCGGACTTCTGTTACCATCCTGATAATACTTTACACCTGGAATAAACTCTGAAAAGCTATATTTGGATAAGTCGTGCAATAGTCCCTGCTTATACAGACCCACACGAAAACAATTCTTCATAACCTCTAACTTATGCGTATTAATAGTATGCAAATGTCCAAAAAAATTATGAAAAAACTTACCCGGCTTCATTACTGTCAATCCTCCATGCCTGATTTTATCCTAACAGTCCGTTTGTTAGAAATTGTTAATTATTAAACTATCTTACCACGCACATTATACAGTATTCATATAAGCAAATTCAAGCATTACAGCAAGTCTTAATACGAAAAATCGAAAAACTTAATAACTTTATATATTCTTTATTGATTAATCTCACATATTACCTTGATGCCTTTATCGCTTCATCATAAAAGTATTCCTGTGAGTTAATCGACTCTTCACCTTCTTTAATACCTTTATGGTAATAGTTGCCGTCACTTCCCATAATTCTTGCTTTAACATTATCTTTAAGCATTATATTAAACATATGTAATATACGCTCTTTAATACTTTCATCATATACCGGTCCAGCAACTTCGACCCTCTTAAGAGTATTACGTGTCATAAAATCTGCTGAGGAAATATACATCTTCATATCTGCACCCTTTCCGAATATATATATTCTTGAGTGCTCAAGAAATCTACCAACAATACTTGTGATTGTAATGTTATCTGTATATCCGGTTATTCCTGCAACCATACAGCTAATCCCTCTTATAATCATATCAATCTTTACCCCGCTCATAGATGCCTCAACAAGCTTCTCTATTATAACCTTATCTGTGAGCGAATTAATCTTTATTCCTATATAAGCTTCCTTTCCTTCTTTTGCAATAGCAATCTGCTCATCAATTAATGAAAGGATTTTATTCTGTAAGCACTTAGGTGCAACGAGCAAATGCTCTGTATTGTCAACAACATCTCCAAGTCCGAGATTATTGAATACATCTGCTGTCTCCTTGGCAATAGCTTCACTTGAAGTAAATAAAGCAAGATCTGTATATAATTTGGCAGTTTTTTCGTTAAAATTACCTGTTCCAATATGTGTTATATAACGAAAATCTTCTCCGTCTTTATATGTTATAAGACAAAGCTTTGAATGAACCTTGATATGGTCTATTCCGTATATAATCTTACAGCCTGCTTCTTCAAGCCTGCGTGACCATTCAATATTATTCTCCTCATCAAATCTTGCCCTCAGTTCAACAAGTACAACAACCTCCTTGCCATTCTCAGCCGCATCAATAAGTGCCTCTACTATCTGCGAATTCTTGGCAACACGGTATAATGTCATCTTAATTGACAGAACCCTGTCATCACCTCCTGCTTCATTAAGAAGCCTTATTAATGGATGCATACTCTCATATGGATAACTGAGCAATAAATCCTTCTTTGCAAGCTGGTCTATAAGCGGCTGTTTAATATCAATATTACTTGAATTCTGTGGTACACGTCTTTCATAGAACAATTCTCTCCTGCTTCTTAAGTCATCCTGTATCTTTGATATAAATGACATCTCAAGAGGTGACTCAGAATAAAATACCTGCTTCTTATCAAGCTTAAGTTCCTTACATAAAGCAGATATTACTTTATCATCAAGCACTCTTGAATATTCAAGCTTTACAGGACACAGCTTCCTTCTTTCCTTAATTAGCTGTTCCATAGTATCCCTGTAATCCATCTCTTCATCATAGAATGCTTCGTCCATATCTATATCTGCATTTCTTATAATTCTAATCAAAGACTTGCTCTTAACACTATATTTCTTAAATATCTTTGGAAGAAAATGCAGTATAAGTTCTTCAATAAGCATATACTTATGACTGTCAGATGGTATTGGAATAAGTCTGTCAAATACGCCATTACTGCACGGAACAACACCTATCTTGTCATTGTTCTTTGAACCAAGAAGTGCCACTGCATATATTTCTTTATTCTTAAGAAATGGAAATGGATTCTTCTTGCTTATAACCTGTGGTGATAATATAGGAAGAATTGAATTATTAAAATATTCCTCTAAATATACAGCATCTGAATATTCAACATCATTAAAACTTATAAGCTTTACTCCCTGCTCCTCAAATCTATACATAAGCTGCTGATATATCTTATCTTTCTTATGCAGTAATTCCCTTGTCTCACTAAAGACAGCATCAAGCTGCTCTCTTGCTGTCATAAGTGTCTTATTATCAAATCCTGCATTCTTATCGTGCTTATTTCCCTTAGCAAGCAACATCTGGTCATATAATGAACCAACTCTTACCATATAGAATTCATCAAGATTACTATTAAATATAGATACAAATGTTAATCTCTCACATAAAGGCACTTTTAAATCCGCAGCCTCATCAATAACTCTCTCATTGAACTTAAGCCAAGACAACTCCCGGTTAGCAAAATATGGCTTTGGTACATCAGCACCTGAATCGTTGCTCTTAATATCTCCGAATAAAGCACTGCCATTTATCTCACCAACTAAAACATTACTCTTAACCTCATCGGCTGAAGTATTATTCTTAACCTCTGCCTGATATACATCTTTACTAATATGTGCGTTATCTGAATTAATCTCTTTAAACTCTGGTTGATTCATCTCTTTATTATCACTGATATTCTTCTTATTATTAACTTCTTTATTGTTATCATTATTACAACGAT
>OCPU01002027.1_pt1 | contig 13749 bp, 10 predicted proteins | sample 1538661 | NCBI WGS metagenome assembly OCPU01 (sample SAMN04571716, study PRJEB22368) | human gut metagenome | biome: human gut; material: stool | host: Homo sapiens | place: Luxembourg | collected 2012-10-19
CCTCGACCTACGGCTTAGAAGGCCGTTGCTCTATCCAGCTGAGCTACAGACTCATTTCTCTTAATGAGAACCTCTCGTTTTCAAACGAGAAGCGGGTGATGGGAATCGAACCCACGTATCCAGCTTGGAAGGCTGGTGTTCTACCATTGAACTACACCCGCAGGATGATCGGGGTGACAGGATTCGAACCTGCGACCTCCTGGTCCCAAACCAGGCGCTCTAGCCAAGCTGAGCCACACCCCGATATCAGTTTTATTTCCTTGCCCCTGCGGCTTTGTGTTTCTTTCGTATCTCCCGCAGCGACAAGATATATTATATGGCATGTTTCTCAGAAAGTCAACAGGTTTTTTAAAGTTTTTTTACTTTTTTACGACTGTTTTTTTACCTGTTTTTCGCAAGAAGAGTGTGCAAATTGTTTCTTTTGTTTTAGTTTTCTGATAATTAGAACAATTATAGATATTTTTGCTCAAAACTCAATTTTCCGTTCCCATCGACTTCCATAATCATATAGCTGCCTCGTCTTCCCTCCTGACGTGGAAAAGATAGACTTCCCGGGTTTAAAATTGTCATTCCATCCTTCTGAAGAAAGAAAGGACGATGTGTATGACCAAACATTACGAGATTCGCTCCTCTTGATCTGCCCTCTTCTATGATAGTTTCCATCCCCATGGACACATAATAATAATGTCCATGGGTAATAAATGCATGATAAGGACCAATCTCAAACTCCTCTTCTCTCGGAAGTTCTGTAAAAAAGTCGTTATTTCCTCTTATAATATGCTTCTCACACTCTACGACAGCCTCCAGATAGTCTTCTCCGCCTTCTACATCTCCAAGATGGATAAACATATCAATTTTCCCAGCCTCTTCTAATGCGCGGTCCAGTGCCTGGTGTCTTCCGTGTGTATCACTGACAATCAGAATTTTCATGCTTCTTCCTCGTTCAATTTCTCTTCAAGCAGGATTTTTATTGCTCGAAGTGCTTTTCCTCTGTGGCTCAATTTATTTTTCTGCTCCGGTGTCATCTCCGCTGTTGTACATCCGAATTCCGGAACATAGAAGATCGGATCATAACCGAATCCATTCACACCGACAATCTCGTGTCCAATTTGTCCTTCAATCGTCTCACGGACTATGCTTGTTGTTCCATCCGGAAATACTGCTGCAACCGCACAGACAAATCTTGCGGTACGCTCATCGTCCGGAACCCCTTCCAGTCTGTCCAGAAGGATTCTGTTCTTTATATCATAAGAAGTATCCTCTCCGGCAAATCTCGCAGAATAAATTCCAGGTGCCTTATCCAGATAGTCAATCTCAAGACCTGAATCATCTGCAAGAACAATATCGTTGACCAGCACTCGTGATACAGCTCTTGCCTTGATCTCTGCATTTTCTTCAAAGCTCATTCCGTCTTCTACGATTTCTTCATCGACTCCTGCCTCACGCATCGATACGATCTCCATACCAAGATCAGCAAGAATCATCCGGATCTCTTTCATCTTATTTTCATTTCCTGTTGCAAATACAATTCTTCTCTTCATTTTGCTTTCTACCTTCTATTCTTTTTCGCCAACAATCTGGTACAGCGTTTCTTATTTCTTCGGTCTCGGTGGCTTTGGTCCCTGGAACTGATAGAAATATGTTTTCAGCATACCATTATAAATCTTACGGTTCTTATCTGCTTTTCTTCCGAAATAACGTTCTGCGTCTTCATAACTTGTGATCATGTATGCAGACCAGCTGTCAAGTTTCCTAAAGCTCTCGCCAAATTCACGATATAAACCAGGAAGTGCCTCTTTCTCCTCAAGACGCTCTCCATACGGCGGGTTTGTTATAATAAATCCATATTTCTTCGGATGACTCAGTGCACTGACCGGTCTCTCCTGGAAATGGATCAGATGATCCACACCTGCATTCTCTGCATTCTGTCTTGCCATCCGCACAACATCCCCATCAATATCATATCCCTGGATATCCGTCTCAATCTGATCATCGATCAGATCATTCGCCTCATCAATGGCCTCATACCAGAGTTTCTTATCAATCAGATTTGCCCAGCTCTCAGCCGTAAAAGAACGATTCATTCCCGGTGCAATATTTGCTGCCATCATTGCTGCCTCAATTGGAAATGTTCCACTTCCGCAAAACGGATCCACTAAGATACGCTCTTTTCTCCACGGTGTCAGCATGATCAGTGCTGCTGCCAGTGTCTCAGAAATCGGTGCCTTGCCGGCTGACGGACGGTATCCTCTCTTATGAAGAGAATCTCCCGATGTATCGATTCCGATCGTAACGATATCCTTCATCAAAAATACTCTCAGTGGATAAGAAGCTCCATCTTCCTGAAACCACTGTACATGATATCTGCTTCTAAGACGATCTACCATCGCTTTCTTCATAATTGACTGAATGTCTGAAGGGCTGAACAGCTTACTCTTTACCGATGAAGCTTTCGCCACCCAGAACTTCCCGTTCTTCGGTATATAATTCTCCCACGGAATTGCTTTTGTCTTCTCAAACAATTCATCAAAGGTAACTGCTTTAAAACTTCCTGCCTTGAGCAGAACACGTTCTGCTGTACGGAGAAATACATTTGCTCTGCACGCTGCATCTGCTCCTCCGTAAAAGGTAACTCTTCCATCTTCCACCTGTGCGATCTCATATCCCAGATCCTGAATCTCCCTTTTTAATACTGATTCAAGACCGAAATGACACGGCGCAATCCATTCCATTCTTTCCATATCTACCTCATATTATCTTTATGTACTTATTACTTACTGTTAACTGATTCTTTTTTTACAGTATCATAATTTTACTATAAATGAAAGGCAGAGTAAAGTGCGATTGCCTTTCTTCTCTGCCTTGTTACTGTTTATAAGAATCTTATTCGTTACTGCTCACAGTATCTGTTAATATCTGTCTGACTCATCATAATCATCTTTTCCGCCATAGCAGTCATCTGCATTTTGAGAATTGCAGTTTGTGCTGTTCTTATTCTTATTTGAATAAGAATTTTTACTGGAATTCTTATTCGAACCTGAATTAGATGTTGAATTTCTGTTCTTACTCTGATTTTCTTCCTTCGATGAATAAAATCCATTCTGAGAATTTTTACTTGTGTTGCTATAATTTTTTGCCATGATGCTTCCTCCTTATTTGGTGTTACTGTTCTTATTAACTGACAGTAACTATTTAGTACAATCTTTATTATCCCAAACGGAGGTCTTTTTATGCATTTTGTTTCAACCATATTTTGAATATTTTGCTTGCTTTTTCCAAATGCATATATTATACTGATTCATGTAGAAAGATTATTTTCTACAACCCCTTATTAATTATTTATACTCCCCTCAAAAGACCGATGGCTCCCCCATCGGTCTTTTACTTTTCTTTTTTCTAATATCGTCGGTTTCCACCAATCAGTCTGATCACGATCATAATGATCAGAAGAGGAACAAGAACCGGTGCCAGAAAACTGATGATTCCTGTTATAACAGACACAACTACTACGACTACAAATACAACCGCAAGGATCAGCAAAGCCTTCTTCCACCAGGTATCTAATCTGAACTCATGATAGGAACCATAAGAATGCTCTGTTCCATATTCATCCTTCTGTCCATAACCAGTATAGCTGTTCTGTGCCTGCGTTGTCTGGTTGTACGAATTATTGAATGGACTCCTGTTCTCATAAACCACTTCTTCGTCTGTTCCATCACTTGCATCTACAATGGTTTTCGCAATTGCCCACGGATCTCCAAGCAGTTCCAAGACCTCCTGCTCGCTCTTTCCTTTTCTCATTTCTTCTATAATATAATCATCATAAAACTTAAGATGATCCTGAATTGTTGCGGCATCAAGCTTTCCATTCAAAGCCTCCTGTAATTTTCGGATAAATTCCTGTCTTGTCATATTCAACTGTTACCTCCTGTTCCGAAGGTTACTGTTCACACGATGTGCGACCAGCAACGCATCTCGCCATTTTAAATCGCCTTTGGCGATGGGGCGAGATGCATTCAAGTCAAAACACGCATCCTCCGTGTCAATCAGCGGAGTGATTGACACGGGAGTGAACAGTAACTTCCGAAGTTCTCTTTAGATGTAGAATACCACACTGCCATTCTTTTTTAAACCGTTATTTTCCACTACATCTGTCGTTCATAATTTGTTCATTTATCATTTAAAAATCTTTCATCTTCTTATCACTTTTTCTTCATTTCTCTCACATATACTATAAGCATCAAAGGAAAAAACAAAAAACTTTGAATAAACTTTTTCATAATACATGCCGGGAACCAGTAAATGGTTACCCGGCATCCTCCCTTTTATGGAGACTTTTTTCTTATTCCGGAACAACCGGATCATTTATCACTTCTTGTTTCGTTTCCTGTTGTATTTCCTCTTCTACAGATTTTTCCGCAGTTTCCTCTGTTTGCTGTTCTGTCGTTTGCTCTGTTTCTTCCTTGTTTTCCCCGTTATTCTCTTCTTTCGTCGTTTCTTCTATCTTCTTTTCACATGCTTTGACCGATTCCAGAATCTCCTGAACCCGTTCTTCCATCTCTTTCTTCCATTTCATATCTTCCAATGCTTTTTTTCTTTCCTGTTCAGTTTCACTATGTTCTTCTGATATTGTTTTTACATCGTCTGCTTTCTGAGCTTGCACTGCCGTTTCACTTTTCCCAACTGTATTGTTGCTTTCTCTTCCCCGGCTCATCCTAATTCCTGCTGCCGCAATTACTGCCCCGGCAGCAAATAAAAGAACCGCCAGTTTGACATTCCGAAGTTTTACTTTCTGTTCCAGATTCCATTCCTCGCGTTCCTCCGGAAGATCACGTATCACCTGGCTGATCTTATCATAATGCCGTCTTCCGCCACCGGTACAACGTTCAATGATCCGCTCCAATCTGCGTTCTTCACTTCTGCTAAGTTCCGGGATCTGCTCTGTATATGCCAGTAAAAACTGCAAAATTTTACCATATCCAAACAAATCTACGGAACAATTTTTCTTGCTGCCTGACGCTGTCGGGCGGATAAAATGACTTCTCACCGCTTTCTGCTGCATCTTCTTCATAACAAATTCATTTTCCTGTGCATCCGGATTTAAAAGCAACAATTCTCCTTCTTCTGTCACAACAATACTATATGGGGTCAGACAACGATAATTCTGCCCACGTCTCGACTGCTGATACTTTCTTATTTCTCCGGCAATTTGTCGGAACCATTCAAATAACACCGCTTTATCCAACTGTGTATTATCCCGCAGATAATAAATCAAAAGTTCTCCCTGCAGGCAATCGATACTTGGCTGGCATTCGGTTCCTTTTTCCACGAAGCGAAGTACTTCATACATTTTTTCCATATTTAATTCTACTGCAATCTGTCATCTAAACGTGTGCGGCCCCACACCGCACACGATACAATACCTGTCCAATTGAAAATTATCAGAATCTGATACGAACTACTCTTCAGAATCTTTCCTGATTCTTCAGTCAGAACGACTGAAGTGTGACTCTCATATTAATTGAATTCTTCCAGTCTGTCAAGAGCTGCGGCAACAACTTTATCCATGTCATAATATTTATAATCACCCAGTCGTCCGCCAAAGATTACATTTTCTTCCTTTTCTGCAAGCTTCTTGTATTCTTCAAACAATGCATTATTCTTCTCATCATTTACCGGATAGTATGGTTCCATGCCAACACTCCATTCTGATGAATACTCTCTGGAAATAACCGTCTTCTCCTGCTTGCCAAACTCAAAATGCTTATGCTCGATAATTCTTGTATACGGAACTTCACGCTCAGTGTAATTGACAACAGCATTTCCCTGATAGTTCTCACAATCAAGAACTTCTGTCTCAAATCTGACAGAACGATACTCCAATGCTCCCAGCTGATATCCAAAATATTCATCGATCATTCCTGTAAAAATAATCTTCTCTGCAATCTCCGGATTCTCTTTTCTGAATTCAAAGAAATCAATCCCTGTGCGAACTTCTGTCCCTTCCAGCATCTTCTCAACGATTGCTGTATAACCGCCAACCGGAATTCCCTGATATCTGTCATTGAAATAGTTATTATCGTAAACAAAGCGGAATGGCAGACGTTTGATAATAAATGCCGGAAGTTCTGTACACTTTCTTCCCCACTGTTTCTCTGTATAACCCTTGATCAGCTTCTCATAGATATCTCTTCCGCCAAGAAAAAGTGCCTGTTCCTCCAGATTCTGTGGATCTGTGATTCCTGTCTCTTTGCGCTGTTTTTCAATAATCTCTTTTGCTTCCTGCGGTGTACGGATATTCCACATCTTACTGAATGTATTCATATTAAATGGCAGGTTATAAAGTTCATCCTTATAAACCGCTACCGGTGAATTGATGTAATTATTAAATTCCGCGAACTGATTCATGTAATCCCATATCTTTTTATCAGACGTATGGAAAATATGTGCACCATATTTATGTACATGGATTCCTTCTATGTCCTCACAGTAAATATTTCCTGCAATATGATCTCTTCGGTCAATCACGAGACATTTCTTCCCTTTTTTCTTTAATTCATGTGCCATGACAGCTCCATAAAGACCTGCTCCGACAATCAGATAATCGTATTCTTTCATTTACTCCTTCTTTCCGCAGAACGATTTTCTGGATCCGGTAAAATCCAGAGATCAGCCTTTCTGCCTTCTTTCTTTTCATGTTACGGTGTGTTTATGATAACACATTTTCTAATAAATTTGAATCTCTATCAAAAATACGGTATACTTAACAGCAAAAGGAGGATGAATTATGCTTATAAAAAATGGTTTTTTAATTGATCCTGCATCTGATACAGAACGTCTTGTCGATCTTCGCATCACAGACGGTCTAATCCAGACACTCGCAGATGCCGGAACTCTGACACCTGAAAATGGAGAGGATGAGCTTGATGTTGCAGGACTTATGATTTCTCCAGGACTTGTTGACACACACATTCATTTCCGTGATCCCGGATTTACTTATAAAGAAGATCTCCATACCGGATCTCTAGCAGCTGCTGCCGGTGGATTTACTTCCGTGATCTGTATGGCAAATACTTCACCGGTCATCGATTCTGTTCCGGTTCTCAAAGAACTGATGGAACGGGAGGCTTTGGAAGACATCCATATTTTCCAGGCTGCTGCTGTCTCCTGCGGACTCAAGGGTGAAGAGATGACTTCTATGAAGGAACTTGCCGCTGCCGGTGCCTGTGGATTCACAGATGACGGAATCCCTCTTAAGAATGCTGCCTTTCTCTATAAGGCAATGGAAGAGGCGAAGGCACTTGACCTTCCGATCAGTCTTCATGAAGAAGATCCTGCATTTATTGAAACAAACGGAATCAACCACGGACCTGTATCTGATGCGCTGGGCATCTACGGATCTCCTTCGATTGCTGAAGAATCTCTTGTTGCCAGAGACTGTCTGCTGGCGCTTCGTTCCGGTGCACAGGTCGTGATCCAGCATATCAGCTCCGGACAGTCCGTTGAACTGGTACGTACCTTTAAAGCTATGGGAGCAAATCTGCATGCAGAGGCAACTCCGCATCATTTCACTTTGACAGATGAAGCTGTATTAAAATACGGCGCACTTGCCAAGATGAACCCACCGCTTCGTACAGAAAATGACCGCCTTGCTATCATCGAAGGTCTCAAAGACGGTACGATCGATCTGATTGCTACAGACCACGCGCCACACAGTACGGAAGAGAAATCCCGTCCTATCACACAAACACCAAGCGGTATTATTGGTCTTGAGACTTCCCTTGCTCTCGGAATCACTTCCCTTGTACGTCCGGGACACCTGACATTAAGCCAGCTGATTGAGAAGATGACGATCAATCCTGCCAGCCTGTATCACCTTCCGTGCGGTTCTGTCGCAGAAGGAAAATCAGCTGATCTTGTACTGTTTGATCCGAATGAGAAATGGACTCCTGAGACTTATGCTTCTAAGTCTTCTAATTCTCCATTTACCGGATGGGAATTGTATGGAAAAGTAAAATATACAATCTGTGATGGAAAGATTGTATACAAGGATTAATCTAAGAGGTCCCCTGCAGAATCTTTCATTTCCGCAGGGGACCTCTTCTTTGCTCATTAATCCTCGATCGCTGTTACTATATAATCTTTGTCTTCGACTGTCTTTTTCAGCACTTCATTACTGATTTCGGAATTCAGTGTTACAACTGCTGTTCCGGCCTCATGGCTGACTTCTGCTGTATCAACCTGCTCAAGTGCCTCGAGAGCTTTCTTCACAGCCGCCTCACAGTGTCCACACATCATTCCTTCGATTTTCATTGTCTTTGTCATCTTTGTCTCCTCCTTGTTTTCTGACTCATTTTTGTCTACTAAGACAATATCTGAAACAGTATTTTCTGCTGTTTCTACCTTTTTCATCTTTCTTTTTCTGTCTTTGCTGGCATCGTACATTTTAAACAGATTCAGTCTCAATGCATTTGTTACTACACAGAAGCTGGACAGGCTCATTGCCGCTGCTCCGAACATCGGATTTAATTTCCAACCAAAGACCGGGATCCAGATTCCTGCTGCCAGTGGAATTCCTATCGCATTATAGAAAAATGCCCAGAACAGATTCTCATGAATGTTGCGCAGTGTTGCACGGCTCATACGGATTGCCGCCGGCACATCACTTAACCGGCTCTTCATCAGCACAACATCCGCTGCATCGATTGCAATATCTGTCCCCGCTCCAATGGCAATTCCCATATCTGCCCTGGTCAGTGCCGGTGCATCATTGATACCGTCACCTACCATCGCAACCTTTCCTTTTTCTTTCAGCTTGCGGATCACCTGTTCTTTTCCTTCCGGAAGAACACCTGCGATCACTTCATCCACACCTGCCTGCTCACCAATTGCCTTCGCTGTGCGCTCATTATCTCCGGTCAGCATAACAACATGGATTCCCATATTCTGAAGTTCTTTCACTGCCTGTGGACTATCTTCCTTGATCACATCCGCAACTGCGATCATGCCAAGGAACTGCTTATTCCTTCCAAAGAACAGCGGTGTCTTTCCTTGCTGTGCCAACCGTTCTGCCTGTTCTTTTATGCTGGCAGAAATCTTCATTTTGTCAGAAATGAATTTAAAATTGCCTCCGTACAGCCAGTCCTCTCCAAGTTTTCCTGACAGACCATTTCCCGGAACTGCCTGAAACTGTGTGATTTCACTTTTCTGCTCTGCTTCCCCATTTTCTTCTGCCTTTGCAAGAATTGCCCGGGCAAGCGGATGCTCACTTTTCTTCTCCAATGCATTTGCAAAAAATAATAATTCATGTTCTGTCATTCCGTCCGCAGGGAGCAGATCCGTCACCTTCGGTTCTCCACTTGTGATCGTTCCTGTCTTATCCAGTGCGACAATCTCCGTCTTTCCTGTCTCTTCCAGCGAAACAGCTGTCTTAAACATGATTCCATTCTTCGCGCCCATTCCATTTCCAACCATAATTGCAACCGGAGTGGCCAGACCTAATGCACACGGGCAGCTGATCACCAGAACAGAAATTCCCCTTGCAAGTGCAAATCCAACAGGCTCTCCGACAAGCAGCCATACGATCATTGTGACAACTGCAATAGAAATAACTGCCGGAACAAATACTCCTGAAACTTTATCTGCCACTTTGGCAATTGGCGCTTTTGTTGCTGCCGCATCACTTACCATCTGAATGATCTGTGATAATGTCGTATCCTCGCCAACTCTCGTCGCCTCGCAACGCAGAAAACCTGACTGATTCATTGTAGCCGCAGACACTTTATCCCCTTCTGCTTTATCTACCGGTATACTCTCTCCGGTCAGGGCAGCTTCATCTACTGCACTGTTTCCTTCCAGAACAATTCCATCCACCGGAATATTCTCCCCCGGTCTTACAACAAACTGATCTCCTCTTCTCACCTGGTCAATCGAAACTTCCTGTTCTTTTCCATCACGCAGGAGCGTTGCTGTCTTTGGTGCCAGCTTCATGAGGCTTTTTAATGCATCTGTTGTCTTTCCCTTTGAATGCGCTTCAAGCATCTTTCCTACTGTGATCAACGTTAAAATCATTGCTGCTGATTCAAAATAAAATTCATGCATCAGCTCCATCACATGATCCATATCGCCTGCCGTCTGCGCTGCTGTCATAGCGAATAATGCATACACGCTATATCCATAAGATGCACCTGCACCAAGTGCAACCAGCGTATCCATATTTGGTGCTCTATGGATCATGCCTTTCCATCCACTGATAAAAAACTTCTGATTGATCACCATAACGATTGTCGTTAACAGGAGCTGCGCCAGCCCCATCGCCACATGATTTCCTTCCAGAAATACCGGAAGTGGCCAGCCCCACATCATATGCCCCATTGACAGATACATGAGCGGAATCAAAAAACACAAAGAAGCGATCAGACGCCTTTTCATCTTCGGTGTCTCCCTGTCTTTCAACGCATCTTCCGCACAGTTCTGCTCACTTTGATTCATCCCATGCCCTTCATTCTTTGCAGATTTCAACGTTGCCCCATATCCAGCTTCCTCAACAGCCGCAATGACCGCATCTACTGTTGCTGTGCCTTCCACTCCCATGGAATTCGTCAGAAGACTGACTGAACAGTTCTCAACTCCGGGGACTTTCCCAACTGCCTTCTCAACACGGGCACTGCAGGCTGCACAGCTCATTCCCGTCACATTATATTGTTCCATCTTGCTCCTCCTTCAAGTCGTGATCCGGACTTTTTGTGCCAGATCTCTCTTCAGATCTTTTATCGCATCAATTTCTGAAGTGTCGTCACGAGCTCGTCAATCGTTTCATCTTTTCCATCCCGGATATCATCTGCCACACATGTACGGATATGGTTTGCCAAAAGCACTTTATTGAAACTATTCAGAGCCGCATTCACCGCAGATACCTGAATCAGAATATCCGGACAATACGCGCCTTCTTCAACCATCCTTCGAACTCCCCTGACTTGTCCTTCAATTCTACTCAGACGATTCATCAGATCTTTATATTCTTTTTCCGGGCGGTCCTTTGTCTTGTGACAACATCCCGGACAGACTTTCTTTTCTTCCATTGTATTTCTCCTGTCGTATAACCCCCAGGGGGTATATTTTCTAATTATTAATATATACCCCCTACAGGTATGTTTCAAGTGCTTTTTAACAAAAAGTTACTGTTCATGCTACGTGCGGTTGCTGCTTACGCTATATGCGGCCGGCAACAACAAAGAAGCTGTCATGGAACATTTCACAATTGTATCTATGTTCCATGCAGCTTCTCTGCAATCCATTATTATGTTCGTTATTATATTTCCTGACAAATCTGTCTTATTCTACACTCTTGAGTGATTCAACCATGTTAATCTTCTTTAACTTAAAATACATCACTCCATTGACAAACAATGAAAAAGCCACTGTCAGAAGAAAGGCATACAGGAAACTCGGTGGATCGATATTTCGTCCAAACATAACCGAATCAATCTCCACTGTCTCAACAATAAAGCGATGCAGAATTTTTCCGATCAACAATCCCGCCAGTGCCCCAATCAAGGTCAGCAGGATATTCTCTCTGTAAACATAAGAAGAAACTTCCTTGTCATAAAATCCAAGTACCTTTAATGTTGCCAGTTCTCTCTTGCGCTCTGTAATGTTAATATTATTCAGATTATACAGCACTACAAATGCCAGCATTCCTGCTGAAATAATCAATACAATAATCACAATGTCCAGACTCTCCAACATATGATCCACCTGCTTTTTCAGGCTTGTCGTATAGCTGATGCTAAGTGTTCCATCACACTTCATTACATTTTCGCCGACATCCTTCGCCTCCTCTGTTGTACGATCCTGAGTTCTATAATAAATTGAATTATAGGCCGGAGCCTCACCGAATGTCTTTTCATAGACTTCAGATGTCATATAGAGATAATGTCCCATATAGTTCTCACAGATTGCGCTGATCAAGACTGTTTTCTCTCCATCATCTGTATTGATTGTTAAGTTATCACCAACACTGACTCCCAGCAGTTTCGCTGCTTTTTCAGTCAGGATTGCTCCTTTATCATCCAATGAATAAATTTCTTTTGTCTTCCGATCCCGGGTCACGACAAACTTTTTGAATGCTTCCACATCTTTTGGTACATCTAAATAAACTTCCTGAGAAGACTCTCCTGAACTGATCTCAATATTTTTCAAAAGATTTTCTGCAGTCACTGATACCTTCTTATCCGTATCCAGTTCTTTCTGAACCTCAATTCTCTCTTCTTCTGTCACATCTTCCTTTAAAATAACGTCTCCATCATAAAGCTGAATCTGTTCGTATTGAAGCGGAACGATTGCTGAAATAGAATCTTTTAATCCAAAACCAAACAACATCATGCCCATACAACCGCCAATTCCAAATACGGTCATGAAGAAGCGTTTTTTATATCTCACCAGATTACGCACGGTTGATTTCCATGTAAAATTCAGATTTTTCCAGATAAACGGAACTCGTTCCAGAAATACTCGTTTTCCCTGTTTTGGTGTCGGCGGACGCATTAATTCTGCTGCCTGCTCTCGTAATTCTTTCATACATGAGAACAGTGTTGCGATTACTGTACATGCAAGTGCCGCTGCACATGCTGTTACAGCATAATACAAATTATACGGGATCACAATATCTTGCATATGACGATACAGGATCTTATATGCAGTGATAATGATATATGGAATTATCTTTTCTCCAATCAGAATTCCGAAAACACCACCGGTTAATGTCGCAAGGATCGCATACCAGAGATATTTTCCAACAATTGAAGCATTTCCATATCCGAGAGCCTTCAAAATACCGATCTGCGTTCTCTCCTCCTCTACCATTCGTGTCATTGTTGTCAGACTGATCAATGCTGCAACAAGGAAGAAAATGAGTGGGAACACTTTACCGATTGCCCGCATACGGTCTGCATTATCTCCGTATCCACTGTATTCTGTCAGATTGTTCCGATCATAAACATACCACTTTGGCTTTTCAAGATCATCAATCTTCTGCTGTGCTTTCGCAAGCTCTTCTCTTGCTTCTGTAATCTGCCGCTCTCCATCTTCAATCTTCTTCTGAGCTTCTATACGACCTTCCTCATACACTGCCCAACCGTCTTCCAGCTCCTTTGTTCCGCTGCTTAACTGCTGCTGTGCCTCCTCAATCTTCTTCTGTCCCTCACTGATCTGCTGCCATCCGCTGTCAATCTGTTGCTGACCGGATGTAATCTGCGCCTTTGCCTGATCTATCTGCCGACTTGCGGTAAGGATTGCAGCATCTCCCTGTGTCAACACATCCGTCAGTTTCTGTATATTATCCTGCAATACCGGAATACCTTCTTCAATCTGAGCTATCCCGGCTTCAACTGCTGGAAGCCCTTCGTTAATCTGCGTCAATCCGGCTTCGATCTTTGTCTGGTTTTTCTGAATCTCCGCTTCGGCAGCTTTCGCCTCCAATTCCATTTTATCCAGATTTGCTTTCAATTCAGTCAACTTCTCTTCCATTGCTGTTTTTTCAGCTTCCAACTGTTCTAACTGAGCCTTTAATTCCGGATCTTCTTCTCCTGCTTCCTGCTTCCGGTCGTATTCTTCTTTCAGTACCTCATAGTTCTGTAGAAGAAGTTCATACTGTGTATTTAATTCTTCATAGGACTGTTTCAGCGGCTGATAAAGCTGCTGATACGCAGACTGATAGTCTTCTGCCTGTTGCTGCAATTCTTCCTTTGC